>Ga0209573_1001387_pt1 | contig 38084 bp, 27 predicted proteins | sample TNRBio252014_DNA_FD_185870 | JGI IMG/M metagenome (GOLD analysis project Ga0209573, IMG submission 185870) | Wastewater treatment Type I Accumulibacter community from EBPR Bioreactor in Madison, WI, USA - TNR Reactor_6/25/2014_ DNA (SPAdes)... | ecosystem: Engineered > Bioreactor > EBPR >...
AAACCATTTCGTCTAACACCCGTTAACCTGCGAAAACGAGTATCACTATATTGGGATAAATCTTGAGGTATCATACACAAAATTACATCCTTTTTGTTTAATTAGAACTCATTTCGCAAAAGGTCTAATATTCAATTAAGAATGATGAATTAAAAATTAAGAATGGGGAAAGTAAGTTCCGTTGGTTATATTTAGGCTCTGCTCAATTAAAAATGAATGATCGAGAGTTCTTAATTCTTCATTTTTAATTCTTAATTAATAACACCCGTAGCCATGCGTTGCTGACCACCACGTAACCGATGCCCCAAAAGGGTAAGCACCAGCCCGCCGGTTCGATGCCGATACCCGCCACCACCAAGCCGAACGACAGCATCGCTAACCAAACGTTCATGCAGATAATACAACCGCCGAGGGGCTTATACCAAAAGGAACGCATCCCGCCGGCAAAGCGTAGGTTTCGTTCCAGCCATTGGCGGTAAGGGTGGAGCAGCTGTCCTTCCTGAAAGGTGAAGTAGAGCAGATAACTCGTTGCCGCATTCAGGAAGGAGAAGAATAGCACCGCGCCGGCACTATACAGCCACGCTGGTAGGAGGCGAAAACAAAGACTTCCATCGGAAGCGGGGAGTGGGTTTCCATCGGGTTGAATGATTTGAAAGGTTACATCGGCGGATTCGGGGAAAAGGTCATCGTTTGGGAAGGCAATGGCTTGCCCGCCCGTGAGGTCTAAGGTTAGGCTTCGCTGGATACCGGCGTGCAACCACACCAGTTGGTGTTCACCGGTTTGGAGGGCGGTTAAGGGGAGGGTAATCGTCCCGCAATGGGGATAGCAACCGACGGATCGGATGCTTTCACAAGTACAACATCGCATAGCTTTTCTCGTTTGTGCTTACAAAGGTAACAGCACTCGAGCGGGCAGGGGACACCCTATGCGAATAAAATAGAAGAAAAATGATGGATTATTATCGGATTTAACAATCAGCAAGACTTAATCCTATTTCCCAAACCCATGTAATCTTGTTATTTTATCAATGGCTCTGCTTTGTCTGAATTAGGAATGTGCATTTTTTGCACGTTCCTAATTTTTGTTATCGGGAGTTGTTGCAAAAAATGAAACAACTTAATTTAAGGACAAAATTTCTGCCTCCGTAACCTCATCCCCCCGCCCCCTTCTCCAAAAGGAGAAGGGGAGGCAAGACGCAATAAAACGTTGATAATCCGGCAAACAGCCCCCTCTCCCTATGGAGATGGGGGTGAGGTTAAAGACTCGGACGCTTGCTGATTTTTGCCTATTTTTGTACCGCTTTAGACTGATGATGCGATTTTGTTTAGTATTGCTATTACTCTGGACGGCTGTTCATACTTTCGGGCAAGGAACGAAAGGTCGTTATACTTCCTTGGCGGAGGCGTTGAAAAACCCCTACGACGTGAAGGAATTAGACCTCTCCAAAACCAACCTGACCCACGTACCGAAGGAAGTCTTTACCTTGGTGTACCTTGAAAAACTCAAGCTGACGGGGAATAAAATCAACTACCTACCCGAAGACATCGGCAAACTGCTGACCCTAACCCATCTGGACGTTTCGTTTAATGAACTATCGGCACTACCCAACTCGATTGGTAATTTAAGCCATCTGGAGGTGCTGGAATGCGGGCGCAACAGCATCTTCAAACTGCCCCCCACCATCGTTAATCTGAAAAAACTACGCATCCTGCGCATCGAACGGAATCGTTTGGCAGGCATCCCCTCCGAAATCTGCGGGCTGACGAACGTAGAGGAGTTAGCCCTCACCAGTAACCAAATCAAAAAGATTCCCGATGAATTGGGTAACTTAGTCAAAGTACAGGAAATCAACCTTTCCCAGAATGAACTAACGGAATTACCCGCGTGCTTGGGTAAACTGAAAAACCTGCAATATTTAGACTGTGAGAGTAATTTCATTAGCAAACTGCCCGATAATCTGGAAGATTTAGAATCCCTCCAATGGCTGTTTCTGGGGAATAATCAGCTGACGAGCGTGCCGGCATCCCTCATGCGCTGTACGGGCTTGCAAAAGTTGGACTTAAGCAAAAATAAGCTGACGGAGCTACCGAATGCCTTTGCCCGCTTGGAAAATTTGCGGGTACTATACCTCAACGGCAATGCGATTAAGGGTTTACCGGAAGCGATTTACAATCTAAGCCTTTTAGAAAAACTGAACTTGAAGGGCATCCCCGTTTCGGACGGGGATAAAATAGCCCTGAAAGCCTCCTTACCGAAAGCCAATATTAGTTATTAATTCGTGAAATCGAAGTTCGGTGAATTTTTATTTCACCCCTTTGCCGTGATGTTTCCCCACAGATGGACGGATACCCGTTCAGGGACAATCCAATCTTTACCATTAACGGTGATGAGGAGGGAATTGTCGTAGTTTATTGCTTCCTTCACGATAATTTCCCTGCCGAGCGCGATGTCCATCTGCGTTAAATAACGTAAAAAGTCGGGATCATCTAACGAAACACTCTGAAGCAAAAACCGGCATTCCGTCCGAACGGTAGCCAACGACTGCTGACCCTGTCGGGGGGGGATCGGTTGGGCGTTCTGCGGGATGGGTTCACCGTGCGGGTCGGTGGTCGGTTGATTGAGGTATTCTGCTAACTGCTTATACAGCACTTCGGAATGGATGTGTTCTAACTGCTCGGCGGGTTCAAGCACTTCATCCCAAGTGTAGTTTAACTTTTGCTGAAGGAAGACTTCCCACAGGCGGTTTCTACGCCAAATGTGGAGGGCTTGGCGTTCGCCCTCGGCAGTCAGGGAAACGCCGTGGTAGGGTGAATAATTGATGAGTTTTTTCTCATAGAGTTTTTTGACCATGTCGGTTACGGAGGCGGGCGTGGTGCGCAGGGCTTCCGCTAAGTTACTGGAGGAAACGGGCGACTCCGTCAACGCAAGTTGATAGATAAATTTCAAGTAGTTTTCTTCCGTAAAGGAGCTACGAGTAGTCATCATTTTTTAGGTATGCTTAGTGATACAAGAGTGGACAAATTTAAGAGGCTAAGGTGTGTGCTTGGTTTTGGGGCTTCGTTCCGACCAAAGTAACTAAGGACTGAATTAGTTTTTCATCCCGCACGACGGCTAATTGGGGGGCAAGTAACTTGATCTCCGATTCCGGCAGTTGGAGTTCTTGGGCAAGGAATTGCGCCCATACTTCTTGCCGGTAGAGTAATTGGAGTGCGATTGCTTGACCTTGCTCGGTTACCTTCACCCCGTAATACGGTTTGTAATAAACTAAAGATTTTTCCCGTAGCTTTTTGAGCATATCGGTTACGGAGGCGGGCGTGGTACGCATCTCTGCGGCTAAGGTATTTGTGGAAACGGCACCTTGCGCCTGCTTTTCGGACAAAACATGAATAGCACGGAGATATAAGTCTTCCGTTGTAGTAGTAATTAGCGACATTTTTGTCAAGGTTTGAATGGTCAAACAGTATAAAAACCTAAGCGAATCCGAAATAAAGGTTGATGATACTTAAAACAAATGACGGTCATTGATTAGATGGTCGAGTTAAAGCCAGAAGCATTCCTAAAAATGCTAATGCCACGCCGGATTCTTTGCCCTAACTACAAAAAATGACTACACTTAGTTTAGATTAACTGCACTTTTTTTTCACAACGACTCGTTAAAAAAGAAAATAGCATCACTTAACCTCGCCTCCGTGTGAAAGTCTTTTTTCTTGCGGGAGTTGAAAAGGCTTAGTTACTTGCATTCCTTTATAATAAAACCCCATGAGTGATTTTCTCATCCGCTACGATATAATTGACGACCTGATCCGCCAAGCCCTCCAAGAAGACATCGGCACGGGCGACCATACCACCTTAGCCATCATTCCCGCCACCGCTTTGGGGCGCGCCCGCTGTTTAATCAAAGATGAAGGCATCTTAGCCGGCATGGTCGTTGCCCAACGGACGTTTGAAATCGCGGATGCTAAGATTCATTTTCAGCCCTTCCTCTCCGACGGGGCTAAGATCAAAAAAGGCATGACCGCCTTTGAAGTCAGTGGTTCGGTACGTACAATATTAACCTGCGAACGCTTAGTGCTGAACGTGATGCAACGCATGTGCGGTATCGCCACTCAAACCCGACGCATGACCGACCTCCTCGACGGGACGAAATGCCGACTGCTTGACACCCGCAAGACCACCCCGCTGGTCCGGTATTTGGAGAAGTGGGCGGTACACATCGGCGGGGGCGTGAATCACCGCTTCGGATTGTATGACATGATCTTGATCAAAGATAACCACGTGGACTATGCCGGAGGCATCCCCAAAGCTATCCGTTTGGCGCAACAATATCTGGTACAGCACCGCTTAGACCTGCCGATTGTAGTCGAAACCCGCACCTTAGACGAAGTTAAAGCCGTCCTGTCCGTCGGGGGCATCACCCGCATCCTGTTGGATAATATGGACGAAGCCCTCATGCGCCAAGCCCTCACCCTCATAGACAGTCGTTTCCCCACCGAAGCCTCGGGCAACATCACCGTCGAAAACCTCCGCTCCAAAGCCGAGACGGGCGTGGACTTCATCTCGACGGGTGCGCTGACGCATTCGTTCCGCAGTTTAGATTTGAGTCTGAAGATCGTGAAGGAGGGGGGCTGATCTTAATAAGAATATCATTACAGACACTACACAGCTACACACATTCCGGCATATGATTAACATCCGTGTATTGTTTTGGAATCTTCAACGGGGGCATCGTCCAAACAAAGATGCTCATAACCTTCTTATTGAGGATGCGGTTGCTTTTTGGTTAACGCAAAATACGGTTTTGGAGTGTGATGCCACTTTACTCCTTTTTGCTGAATGCAATAAAACCTATGCTGATAATATCATGAGGAAATTATCCGATTCGGAGGTAAGATGGGGGCAATTAATCCATCCGAGAGGAGATAAAAGCTATCTCAAAGGGTTTGTACATATTCAAGAGGAACGGAGTCCGCTATTAATGATTGACAATATAGCTCATATATATTTAGCCAATACGATCAAGGGTATCCCTGATTTGGCTAAGAAATTTATGGCAATACGCTTAGTGGTCAATGATGAACGGTATCTGATCTTTTTAGTACATCTTTATGATAAAGGACAAGCCTATCAATCGCTCCAAAATCAGGAACTTATTAAAATGCTTTACCTCAATGAACATCGTTTTTTTGAGCATTTATCTCCTGCCCAATATCCTACCTTAATCGTTGGCGATTTTAACTATAATCCCTTTGATTCATTCATGCACTTTCATCCCGCAGGTATTACCCACAAAGAAAATCTTTACTTCAACCATCACCACGAAGGTTATCTAAAAACTATTTCGCATCGGGAAGCAAATATTCAGTTTCGTGAAAACGACGGTTTCGACTTATCAGATTATTTCTATAACCCCTGTTGGAATCTATTGGGTGATTTTCAACCGGATAGTCCCCATCCTAAAGTCAACTTCACGCATCAGCATGATAATATATTCACCTCTTCCAAACGAAAAGCCGAAGAAATACATCAAAATCTTTTAGACCAAGTTATCTTACGTCCAAGTCTTATTCCTCATTTTAAGCATGAAGACTTACAAATCGTACCCTTGTTTAGTAATCCGAATGATGATGATAACCCTGTTGTCTTAATAAAAGATAACCTTCATCGCGTTCAAAATGAAGAATTATTACCCTATTCGGATCACTTTGCGATTCAATTTTCTCTTAAATTTGAATCGCATTATTAAATCGGTATCTACCATGGAACAAAACAATCCGAACCCGAATCCTTTTTTGGCTAACACAGAACGATTTAAAGCGATCTTTAAACCTTACACCGCTGATAGTTATGCTAAAATAATTTTCAATTTTAAGGAAGCAATCCAAACACTTTCCGATAAGAAAATTGGGGCATTTGTAGAATCATATACTACACAATATCAAGATGGTTCGTCTCATAAGGCGGTCAGAGACTATATCTTCTTTATTCAAGATAAAAAAAGTAGATTTACGATGACGGAATTATTTAGGATCACTTTCGATGTAGATAAACCGTTAAACTGTACGCTCAATATTTGCGTTTACCCTTCTCCACAATCTCCGATCACTAATAATGGATACACCGTGAAGCAAGTGCAATTCTTTGAAGAATCCATACAATCTTTAGAAGATTCCATCATTAATACTCTGGTACAAGAGATGGGAAGTAACCAATACTGGAAAGATGTTATTGCCCGCATGATGGGAGATTAAACCATCTCTCCACATCCCCTACCACGAACACATCCACAGGTATTGCCTCTTCTATTTTTTTAACCCCTTCTAAATCCTCCCCTTAACAGGAAGGACTTAGAAGGGCTAAAAGCGTTGATAATTAAGGCTTATTTGCTAAAGTGTTTAAGCCTTAGCTTATTATTGCATCCAACCGCCGCCTAAAGCACGGTACAGATTAACGAACGTATGCAACCGATGTTCTTGTATTTCGATTAGTTCTAATTGAGCGGTTAAGGCATCGCGTTGGGTCATCAGCACTTCCATATAATCGGCGCGGGTACTGCGAAACAGGTTATTGGCTACCTTAATGGATTCATTAAAGGTGCTAACCTCTTTACTTTTAAGCTCGTACCCGTTTTTTAAGTTGCGGATGTTCCACAGCTGATTTACGACTTCCAGATAGGCATTAAGCACCGTTTGTTCATAGGTATAAACCGATTGAATTTGCCGGGCATTGGCACTAAAGTAAGCCGCTTTGATGGCGTTTCGGTTCACCATCGGGGCGACCGCATCTCCCACTAATGAAAAGACCAACGATTCGGGCGTTCGCAGAAAATAACCGGGATTGAGGGCGTTATAGCCTAACCCTGCCATCAACCTTAAATTCGGGTAAAAATTGGCTTTGGCAGACTTCACGTCTAATTGAGCGGCTGTTAACAGATTTTCTGCCCGCCGGATGTCCGGTCGGTTTTCAAACAAACGGGCAGGTATGCCGGCAGTAAGGGTATCGGGTACGATGCTGTTGAGGGGCTGACGGGTACGAGGGATCGGCTGGGGGTAGCGTCCCAATAGGAAGTTGATGCGGTTTTCGGTCTCGATGATTTGCTGACGGATGCTATACTGCCTGCCCTGTGTCTTCAGCAGTTCCGCTTCAAATTTAAGGACGGAGAGTTCGGTAACCCGTGCGGCTTGTTTTTGTAGGCGCACGGTGTGCAGGGCTTCGTCTTGGATACCGATGAACTGTTGGATCAGCTCCAGCTGTTTATCTAAGGCTACCAATTCATAATACGCATTGGCAATTTCGGCAACCAGATTGGTAACCATGAAATTTCGTCCCTCTACGCCGGCTAAGTAACGCGAAGCCGCCGCTTTTTGGGCATTGCGTAGCTTATGCCATACGTCCAATTCCCAAGACGCAAACGGACCGAAATAATAATTTTGCAACGGGTCAGGCACTGCCTTACCGTTTTCCAAGCGGGCAGAACCGTCGGAAGCCCCCTGACTGGTATAACGACCCACTTTCGTCAAGCCAACACCCGCCCCTAAACCCACAAAGGGTAAGTATTCACCTTTTCGGGCGCGTACTTCATTGCCGGCTACGACCAATTCCTGCAGGGTGATGTTCAACTCCTGATTTTGTTGCAGAGCCGTGTCGATCAAGGCATTAAGGTACGGGTCGGTGAAATATTGTTTCCATTTTACCGCCCCGACCCCCGCGCCGGTGTCGGGGGTGGCAGTGTAGGCATTCGGCAATGCCCGCTTGGGATTCCGTCCCGTGATGGGGGGGACGATTCGGCAACTCGTGGTCAATACCAAGCCGATGAGCAGGAGTGCCGATAGTATCTTTAGGATTTTAGTGTGCTTCATCATCGTGGTGGGGTTGAGTGTTTTGGTCGTCTTCTTCGGTCAAGGGCAGTTCCGTCTGGTCTTTAATCAGCCGGCGGCCGGCATCCAATTTGGCAAAAATATAGTAAAGACCCGGAATGATAATCACACCAAACACCGTCCCGAACAACATACCACCCATTGATGCTGAACCAATCGTTCGGTTGGCTATCGCACCGGGTCCCGATGCCACCAGTAGGGGGATAAGTCCCGCTATAAAGGCAAAGGAGGTCATCAGGATGGGGCGGAGACGGACACGCGCACCTTCCAAAGCCGATTCAAAAATGGAAGCTCCCTGTCGGTGTTTCTGGACGGCAAACTCCACAATCAGCACCGCATTTTTACCCAAAAGCCCAACCAGCATCACTAATCCCACTTGCGCATAGATGTCGTTTGCCAATCCCATCATCTTGATAAAGAGAAAGCAACCGAATACCCCGGCCGGCAACGAAAAGACCACCGCCAATGGTAGAATAAAACTCTCATATTGGGCGGAAAGCACCAAATAAACAAAAGCCAGAACGATAATAAAGATATAGATCGCTTCGTTACCCCGTGCTACCTCATCCTTTTGGATACCTGCCCAGTCAATATCGTAGCCGCGCGGTAGGGTGGTACGCGCAACCTCTTGGATCGCCGCAATCGCTTCCCCGCTACTGAAACCTTCGGCAGGGGCGCATCGAATGGATGAAGTGGTGTACATGTTATAGCGGTTCACTTCATAAATGCCCTGCGATTTTTTGATTTTCATAAAAGCGGAATACGGCACCATCTCGCCCTGATCATTCTTTACCCAAAGGTCTAAGATGTCGGAGGGGAGTTTGCGGTATTCGGGTGAGGCTTGGACGAAGAGTTTGAAGAAGCGTCCGAATTTGATAAAACCCTGTTCGTAGGTAGAACCGACTAATATCGAGAGGTTATCCATCGCCTTCTTGATTTCCACGCCTTTCTGCATGGCAAGCGTTTGGTCAACCTCTAACTCATACTGCGGGTAGGCGGTACTGTAAAAGGTAAACAGGTTAGAAAGCTCTTTCCTTTTTTGTAACTCGCGCATGAAATTTTGGGTTACCACGTCTAAGGCTTTATAGTCTCCCGTATTGGTCTTATCGAGTAATTGGAGGGCGATACCGCCCGCCGCGCCGTAGCCCGGTACAGCAGGAGGATCAAAAAATTCGATCGCCGCGCCGGGAATATCTTTAACTTTCTGTTCTAACTCTTCGATGATTTCGTGATTGGTGAGCTTGCGCTGATCCCAAGGCTTCAGGTTGATGAGGCAAGTTCCAGAGTTAGAACCCCGCCCTTGCGTTAAAATCTCAAAACCTGCTAAGGAGGAGACCGACTGCACGCCCTCTATTTCTTTGGCTTTTTGCTGTAATTGTCGGCTTACGTCGTAGGTGCGTTCCAGCGTTGCGCCCGGTGGGGTTTGGATCACGGCATAAATCATCCCTTGATCTTCTGCAGGAACAAAGCCCGCGGGCAGTTTTTGCGTAATCCCGACAATACCACCACCAAAGCTCAGTAAGATAACCGCCGTAATGACCCTTCGATTCACGATTAAACGCAAAAGTCCTACGTAGCGACCCGTCAGCTTCTCAAATGCGCGATTAAAGGCATTAATAAAACGGTCGAAGAGGTGGTGTTTACGCAGTTTTCCATGGTTTTTTTTCAAGATCATGGCACACAAAACGGGGGTAACCGTCAGTGCCACAATACCCGAAATGACAATAGACGAAGCCATCGTGATCGAAAACTGCCGGTAAAACATGCCCACAGGTCCCGACATAAACGCTAAGGGTACGAATACGGAGGTCATCAGTAAGGTAATGGCAATGACCGCCCCACTGATTTCATGCAAAACTTCCTGCACTGCCTGATACGGCGAACAATGCTTTTCTTCCATCTTAGCGTGGACGGCTTCCACCACCACAATCGCATCATCCACCACAATCCCGATAGCCAAGACTAAGGCGAAAAGGGTTATCAGGTTAATAGTAAGCCCGAATGCCTGCATCACAAAAAACGCACTAATCAGCGAAACCGGCACGGCAAGAATCGGAATCAAGGTAGAACGAAAATCGCCTAAAAAGATAAACACGACGATTGCCACCAAAATAAAGGCATCCCTAAGGGTGTGGACGACTTCCTCAATCGAGGCATCTAAGAAGTTGGAAACGTCATAACTGATTTCGTATTCCATACCGGGGGGGAAGTCCTTTTCCATCGCCTTGAGTTTAGTTTTGAGTTCTTGGATAACCTCTTGGGCATTACTGCCAAAGGCTTGGTTGAACATCATGGCGGCGGAGGGGTAGCCATCCTTATCGGAATAAATGTCGTAATATTCACTACCTAATTCGACGGTGGCAATATCTTTCAGCCGAAGCATCTCCCCGTTGGATTTGGCACGGATGATGACATTTTCGTACTGAGGCACTTCGTTAAATCGTCCCTTATAGGTAAGTACATATTCGATAGATTCGGAGCGTTTACTATCCGCCCGCCCCAAACGCCCGGGTGAGCCGATAATACTCTGCTGACCCAAAGCCTCCATCACGTCATCGGTGTTGATGTTATAGGCACGCATCCGATCCGGTTTCAGCCATATCCGCATGGAATATTGCCGGCTACCCAACATTTGCGCAAAACCAACCCCGGGCGTTCGTTGTAACTCCGGCATCATGTTGATATAAGCATAATTGAATATATACTTCATGTCGGCATCGCTTTTGTTTTTGCTGTACAGGTTAACGTACATGAGCATGTTAGAAAGCAAAGGATAAACCCGTATCCCTTCCAACTGAACCAACTGGGGAAGCCACGCTTTTACTTGACTAATCCGGTTACTGACGTTGACGACGGCTTCGCCGATGTCTGTGCCTTTGTTAAATACGATTTGAATGTTAGCCTCACCGGAACTGGCAGCGGTGGAGAACATGTATTTCATGCCCGGCACACCGTTGATGGCTTGTTCTAAGGGGATGATGGATGATTCCACCAAAACCGTCGAACTGGCACCGGGATACGAAATGTTGACCTGCACCATGGGCGGCGCAATGTCGGGGAACTGCGACTTGGGCAGGGTGTTGATTGACAGGATACCCAAAAACAGCATCACTAAGGTGATAACGATGGCGAGTACCGGTCTTTTTAGAAATCTATTAAACATTGTTTAGTGGTCTGGTGAACGGAAAGGGGTTACTCGGCATGGAGTTTAAGGTCATTCAGCACTTGGGAGGCTTTTTGGACTTGGTATTCGATGTGGTCGCCGTCTTTGACCATACGGAGACCTTCCAACAGGATTTTTTCGTTGTCTTTTAATCCGCCGGAGATGACGAACAAGTCCGGCAGCTCGGAAATGATGTTGATCCGTCTGGAATGGAGTACGTTACGTTCATCCACGACAAAGACGTACTTTTTATCCAAGATTTCAAAGGTGGCTTTTTGAGGGATGAGGAGGGCATTTTTGAGTTGGATGGTCTTGATGACCTTACCCGTTTCACCATGGCGCAAAAGCCCCTCGGGGTTCGGAAATGAGGCTCGGTAGGCTACGTTACCCGTTTCGTTGTTAAACTCGGCTTCGATTACTTTGACCGCGCCCGGGTATTTGAACCGTTCGTTGTTTGCCATAATCAACTCTACTTGAAAACTTCCGCCCTGCATCTGTTTCATATAATCCAGATACTCTGCCTCCGGCACATTGAAATAGACCCACATTTCGCTGTTGTCAGAAAGGGTGGTCAGGATTTCCCCATCCTCTAACAGGCTACCCTTCCGCGTCATCAACCGTCCGACCAATCCGGTGAAAGGTGCGCGGATGTCGGTAAAATTGAGATGGGTTTCGGCACGGAGGAGTGCGGCTTTTGACTTTTCCAGTTCCGCCTTCGCCAACGCCAATTCTTGGGGGGAGACTACGGTACTGTCTGCCAGCAGTTTAGTCGTGGTGTACTTGATCTGCGCGTATTCGGCTTCCGCCTTCGATTTTTCGTATTCGGCGGCGTAGAGGTTGGGCATTATTTTGAAAAGGGGTCGCCCCTCCTGCACCAACTGCCCCTCATCCACGAAGGTCTCTTGCAAGAAACCTGTTACCTGTGAGCGTATTTCGATGTGCCGAATAGAACGGATTTGGCAGACGTATTCTCGTCCAATGGTGGTATCGCGGCGGATGGGCGTTGTTACCACAAATTTATTATGGTGGTGATGTTCATCGGAATGCGAATTGCACCCGAATTGTAACAGGATCGCAAGGATGCCTGTTATCAGATATATTGATTTCGACATGAAGTTGAAAAAAAGAGAAAAATCAGAATATATGAGACCGTTTACAGGCTGTGGCTGGAAATAGTCTGTGCCGATCCCGTTTAATCAGAATATAGGAAAACCCATGCTAACCCACATGGTTAACTGTGATTTGGCAACAAGAAGTAGCGGGGATGCCCTTTAGCAGGGCAGTTTGAGGTTATGGTAGCGGTACAGGTAAAGGGCAGTAGCCTCTGCAATTATCGGCATCCGTTTTTCGGCACACCAATGCCGGTAGTAAGCCAGATTATATCGTGAGAAATTGAGCGATAAGACCCCGTAATTGAATAAATCGGGTTGGAGTGTTTTGGATAAATTCAGGCAGGGAGTCCAATCATCCGGCGAAATTTCAGCTTCTTCTTCCGATACTTCCTCGATGATGGATAATAACTTGAGCAGAAAACTATCGTTATCCGCTGCTTTGTCGGGCTTTAGATACGTAACGCGGAATGCCTGTTCGGTAGTGGATCGTTCCCAAAGGTCATTGCGGGAGCAAACCATGCTTACCAAGCCCAACAATAATGTAAAAAACAGCAACTGTTGGAGGCTACGGATACCGATGTGCCATTCTTGTCTCATGGATGCTACTTTACGTACATGCCTAAAAAGTATCATGACAAAATGTACTTTTCATGAAACCAACTGCGAAATTAGTGCAATAGCCTATCGTTACTCAGATTTATTCCTATTTTTATAGCTTTTTAATAAAAATAATAGGAAAATAACCCTGTTGCTTGATGATTGAATTTATTGATACAAAAATATAACGCTAATAATCAGCTCCAAAATAGCCTCATCACACTTTTGCTTTACCCGAAATCCCTATCTTTGTTTCACCGGCTCGTACTTTCAGCTTATTTGGATGCCATCCCTGTACCTTCATATCCCTTATTGCGAACGCGCTTGCACGTATTGCGACTTCTATTTTACGACCAACCACCGCTCCATGCCCGACTTCGTAACCGCCTTAGGTAAGGAGATTGAAACCGTAGCCCCGCAGTGGTCGAAAGAAGTTTCCACCGTCTATTTCGGGGGAGGCACGCCCGCCCGCCTGCCTATTGCTCAGTTGGAATACATCTTGGAGCGTATTCACAAGCATTTTTCGGTGGAAGCAGGGGCAGAAATCACCCTCGAAGCTAACCCCAACGACCTCAACCCGGACTACCTCCGCGAACTGCACCGGCTGGGCATCAACCGCTTAAGCATCGGCATACAGTCCTTTTTGGAGCGGGAATTGCAATGGATGAATCGTTCCCATGATGCCGACCAAGCCCGCCGATGCGTCCCCTTAGCCCAAGAAGCCGGCTTAGAAAACATATCCATTGATTTGATCTATGATACGCCCTTCCTCACCGATGCCGAATGGGAAGCCACCCTGCACCAAGCCCTCCAATTAAATGTGCAACATATTTCCGCCTACGGGCTGACCGTCGAACCCCAAACCAAGCTGGCATTCGACGTGCAGAAGGGGCGCATTCCCCTCCCCGATGAGGAGCAGTTCGGCAGGCAGTTTGTATTACTACATCATATTTTAGAAGGTGCAGGTATGGAAGGTTACGAGATTTCCAATTTCGCCTATCCGAATTACCGTTCGGTACATAATTCCAACTATTGGAAGGGTCTGCCGTATCTGGGACTGGGTCCGTCGGCGCATGGTTACGACGGTACGTTTCGCTATGTGAATGAATCCAACGTCCATCAATATATCGAACGTTTTTCCGCCCCAAACTCTGCCCTCCGGCAAGGAGAACTCTTGACGGATGTAGAAATGTTCAATGAACGACTGATGACCCGCCTCCGCATGATGGAAGGCTATGACTTAGCAAAATTTCCCTTCCCGGCAGAAGAAGCAACAGATAAGGAAAAAATCATCCGTCAGTTCGTCGAAGCGGGTTATATGGTGCTTAAAGACCATCACCTATGTTTAACCCTTCAAGGCAAGATCGTTGCGAACCATTTGATTGAAAAAATGATGATCGGCGAGTAAGCGGTATCGCTATCTAATGAATAAACACTTGTACCAATCATCGGATTTTTTTACCCCTTTTTGTCGAAGATATCGCACTACCTCAAGATGCTTATCTTGATGGGCATGATCCAAAGCGTTTTTACCCTGATAATCTTTATCATTAAGGTCTGCCCCGCTTTCTACCAAGAATTTTACGATTTCCAAATGACCATTTGCCGCAGCGAGTAAGAAGGCTGTGTAGCCGTATAAATTTCGAGCATGAATGTCTATACCGGTAGCGATCAATAGTTTTACCATTTCAATATTCGCATTCCGATTTCTGCAAGCACAAATGAGGGCGTTATCTCCGTCAAACGTCTTTTCGTGAATGTCTAATCCCAGCGATAGCAAGTATTGCACTACTTCAACTTGATTATTGCCGGAAGCAATTAATAAGGTAGAACGACCATCGTTATCTTTGGTATGAATATCCCCGCCATGAAGGATTAGTAGTTTTATGATTTCTACATGCCCGTAACAACCCACGACCCTGAGTGCTTCGTCAATCGTAGTTAAATCAATCCCGTTAGCTATTAGTAGCTGTACTGTTTCCAAATGCCCGTAAATACAAGCTATCATTAGTACATTTTCGCCCTCCTCTGATAAAATATTCAGGTCTGCACCCTGTGCGATCAGTAGTTGGATAATTTCCAGCGAACCGGAATAGGTTGCATAAAAAATAGCCGTCTCTCCGCATCGGTCTTGCCTATTGACTTCGACTCCAGCCGTTAGCAGAAAGTTAACTATTTCCACATGATTGTAGTAGCAGGCTTCCATCAATATCGTTTTGCCGTGATAGTCGTCGTGGGTATTGACGTTAAATCCACTTGCTATTACCTTTCGGACAGATTCCAGATCGCCGTTCTGTACCGATTCAAGAATTTGCTTTATCGAATGTCTGGATCGGTGTTTGCACTTCATACAACAAAATTAGCACCATCGGATACCCTTAACCCGATCGGATTAATTAAGAATTAACGATGTTAATATTCCAGTCTTTTTTACTATAAGACCGACCCCTTTGCAGTAATTCTTAATTCTTATTTACCTTAAAGTTGGGTTTGCGTTTTTCGACGAAGGCGGTTGTGCCTTCTTTGTAGTCTTCGCTGTTGCCGGCTATCTCTTGGTAATACATCTCCAATTCCAGCATCTGCTCTAAGGATGAATAGGTGGAGCGTTGGAGCATTTTTTTAATCAAACCGACGGCTTTAGGGGCTTTTTCGGTGTATTTTTGGGCTAAAGCATTGACCGTAGCGTCCAAATCCGCGAAAGGCACGACTTGTGACACCAAACCGATCTCGTAGGCTTCAGTCGCGGAAATCTTATCCCCTAAGGTGGCTAACTCAAATGCGCGGTGTTTGCCCACCAATCGGGGTAGAAAATAACTGGAACTGCTATCCAAAACCAAGCCGATATTCACAAACGCAAATAGATAGGAAGCCGTATCCGCCGCTACGGACAGATCACAAGCCATCGCCAAACCTGCCCCTGCCCCCGCCGCCACGCCGTTTACCCGCGCGATGATGGGCTTTTCGATCTCTGAAATGAGCCGAATCATCGGATTATAGCGTTTTTCCACTGATTCTCCGAGCGAACGAGAGCCTGCCCCCGCCACATCCTTGAGGTCTTGCCCCGAACAGAAGGCTTTATCGCCCGCTCCGGTCAGGATAATAACCCGCACCGCGTCGTCCTTACGGGCATTTTTGAGGGCATCCAAGAGTTCAAAACTCATGGTATTATTGAAGGCATTGTAGCGGTCGGGGCGGTTGAGGGTGATGGTAGCGATACCGTTTTCCGCTGTATATAAGATCGTTTCAAACATAGGTCATTCTTTTACCCGACAAAAATAAGGCTTCCGCCCCGCTTGAACAACAATTTTCTTGGGCGGTTGAAGACCGAAGGAATTGTTATCTTTATCTTTGGGGATGGAAAATAGCTTGAAGGTGCTGTTTTGGAATATCAACGGCAAGGGTAATGAAAATGACTTTGGAGATTTCAAAGATCGCTTTGCTATACTACAAGAGACCTATAACCCGATGGTTGTAGCCTTTGCAGAATCGAATCGGGTTGTAGTTGATTCGATGAAGGGATTGGGATATGACCAGAATCAATTTATAGAAGGTCGTACTTTTGATTATAGAAGTAACTTTCAGGCTTCAATACATTGGAATTCTCGGGTAAAAAGTGAACCTTTGATTCAAGCCCGGTGGCTTGAATCAAATAATTATCGCTTGCAATTTTTGGAATTAACGTTTAAGGAATTTAAAGCGCAAGGAGAAGTAATTCAGAAAGTTATTCTTCTGGTATTCGTACATTTGCTAGACGCTCTTAATCATACTCAAGAAGAACGATTGATTTACAGTATCCGAGTTAGAGAACAAATTGAGCGAAAAAGGAAAGAGATTACCAAAGAAGATAACTTGAACATTAGCGTACCTGCAATAATCATGGGTGATTTTAATATGAATCCTTATGACACGGGTATGACCTGTGTGGACGCTTTCTGTAGTGTGCCAAATATTAACCAATTAGTGGACACTCATAGAGATTCCAGAGGAAAAAGAATCACTCGTGAAGATTATTTCATCAATCCTTTCTGGAAATATCTGGATCAAAGTAGCTATGCCTTAAAAACTAAGCCTCCGTTTAATGCTTTATATAAGCATGTCATAGATCAGGTACTGTATAGTCCTGAATTAGAAATTGCTAAACCGAATTGTTGCCCCGTTTTTGAAGCCGGTGGTTTGATAACTACCGATCATTTACCTATCTTTGCATCATTCACTTTTCTTTAGTTTCAGATGGGACAATCGCCTTTTATCCGCCAACCGGAAAATGCTATTCATGATAATAGTTTGATAGGATTGTCGGATTTTGTTAAAAACTTAAAGAAAGACGTTAATGATGTTTTGAGAACATATTACGTTAATAAATACCCACAACAGGAATCAAGAATTGAACAATTCCAATTCCTAACACACCGTACTTACTATACCGATCTTCCCTCCTTCAAATCTTCTATATTGGCTCGTATCCAAAATAAAATGGAGCGAGTAAAACATGGCAAAAAACAACCAGATGAACTGAAAGCAGAGGAACAACAAGCTATTGTTCAGAAAATCAATAGCTATATTAACAATCCTAATTTAATCCTGTTTGTTTATGTCATAGAACTTCATTCTTTAGCACATGAACGCCCCTTCGGTTTGTGTTATATCTATCAGCCGAAACCCGAGTTAGATGATTTTGTAGTCATGCTCAAGTACAATGAAAACATCCTTGAAACCAATAATGGCACGGTAACCTTTACTAAAGATTTAGTACCCGAATTAGAAAAATTCTTTTCGGTGGACAATGACGATCTCCAAAAGATATTCTTCAGCTACACCGACTATTTATAGTCTGCCAATGCGTGGAAAGTCCTGCTTTTCTTTTCCCGTTTTCTCCCTATCTTTGACCACTGAAATTGAAGCCAAAGACCTTTACCTATCTATCATAACCACATATGGCAAGAGTTGAAATGGTGATGCCCAAACTGGGAGAAAGTATCATCGAAGCCACCATCATTTCTTGGACCAAAAACGTCGGTGATCCCATCGAAGCCGAAGAAACCGTCCTCGAAATCGCCACCGATAAAGTAGATTCCGAAGTGCCTTCCCCTACCGGAGGTATCCTCGCCGAACTCTTATTCAAAAACGGTGATGTCGTCCCCGTCGGAACAGTCATCGCCTACATCGAAACCGAAGCCGTCGGCACTGCAACCGCACCCGTCGCCGCTCCCGCAAAGCCCGAACCCGTAACCGTTGCCACTGTAACCGCACCCGCCATCGAAAAAGTAGTCGCCATTCAGGAGCATGTAGCCGTCGTGAACCCCAACCTTACTGGTTTACTGCTGGCGCAACCTATCGCGGGACGCTTCTATTCGCCGCTCGTGCTTAACATTTCCCGTGAGGAAAAGATCGGCATGGACGAATTAGACCGCATCCCCGGCACGGGCATGGAAGGACGGGTTACCAAAAAGGACATCCTCGATTACGTGGATCAGCGCAAAACAGCCGGCGGTTCTGCACCGACGTTCCAACCCGCTACCGTTTCCCCTCCACCTTCGGTTTCGACCGTTACCGCCCCGCCACCCGCGAATGTTCCGACAGGAACACCGGCTACGGGCTACACGTCTTCCAACGGAAACGGAGAAAGTCATACTTCGGTAGGTTCGTTGCCGAAAAAGTCCTTTACCTTCAACGGAGAGGTAGAGATCATCGAGATGGATCGGATGCGGAAGATGATCGCGGAAAACATGGTCTATTCCAAATACACCGCCCCGCACGTAACTTCTTTCGTCAAAGCCGACGTTACGCCGATGGTGCAGTGGCGCGAAAAGATCAAAAAAGCATTCGAGAAGCAGTACGGGCAAAAGCTGACCTTTACGCCTATCTTCGTGGAAGTGGTGGCGAAAGTGTTGCGCGAACTGCCTTTATTAAACTCCTCTATTGACGGCGATAAAATCATCCTCAAAAAAGATATAAATATCGGGGTAGCCGTAGCGTTGCCCTCGGGTAATTTGATCGTTCCCGTCATCCGGCAGGCTGACCGCCTCAACTTAGCGGGACTCGCCGCCGCCGTGAACGACCTCACTAACCGCGCGCGGAACAACAAACTCAAACCCGATGACTTAGCGGACGGCACTTATACGTTAAGCAACGTCGGTACATTCGGTAACCTGATGGGTACGCCGATTATCTTACAACCGCAGGTGGGCGTTCTGGCTACGGGGGCTGTCCGCAAAGAACCCGCCGTGATCGAGACCCCGACGGGGGACATGATCGCCATCCGAAATATGATGTTCCTTTCCCATTCCTACGACCACCGTATCATTGACGGGGCGTTGGGCGGTCAGTTCGTCCGCAGAGTGGGCGACCTGCTCGAAAACTGGGACATGAATCGGGAAGGGTAAGTTATATCCAACAGATACATATGGGCAACTTCACTCGAAAAGGGAGGGGAGTTGTCCATGATATTTCAAATTCACTCCAAATCATAGATACTAAATATGATAGATTTCACTGAAATTCCCGACGGTGATAATTGGGAATTGTTTGCAAGAACATTTCTTCAGGATGAAGGTTTCTTTATTGAATCTCCTCCTAATCGGGGAGCTGACGGTGGTGTAGATATGATTGTAACCGAACAATTAACAGGTAAGGTAGGTAACTATAAATTAAGGTGGCTGGTTAGTTGTAAACACTATGCGGGTTCAAGGAAAGCCGTCAATGAAAATGACGACGAGAAAAACCTGTCTACACGCATTAAGAAAAAACAATGCGACGGGTTCATCGGATTTTATTCTACGCTTCCTACTAATGCGCTTAAAAGTACCTTAGACGAACTCCGTTCCACCAATGAAATCAAAGACTACAAAATCTATGATGGAAAATATATTGAGAATCGGCTCATAACTTCAACTTACGGTTCGGTATTTCAGCAATTTTTCCCGGAATCGTATAAGAAATTGAAACCGCTGACCCTCTTGTATGGTAAGTACATCCCTTTGAAATGCGATAATTGTGGTTTAGACTTACTTCAAAGCTACGAGAATCATAGAAAAATCAATGGATTAATGGCTGAGGTGAGTATTTACGATAATCAATCTCACGAAGAAACCGTCCATAATATTTATTTCGCCTGTAAAGGGGAGTGTGATGAAAAACTTAAACATGCTTTTCAAGTACAGGGCTATTCATCTTCGGCATGGCACGATATTTTTCATTTAACCAATCCATATGAATTTATGGACTATATTTTGGCTTCATTTATTAGAGTATCAAATGACCAAGCCAAGTATTCACCAGAAGCATTAAAAAGGTATGTATATCTGCTAAAAAGCCTTAGCCAGATCGTTATGAAACCTCCTACGAATCACGATAAAGAAAGGAAAAGAACCTTAGATGAGGTCGGTCTTAGTTTTTAGAGTGATTTGCTAATAGATTATTATCCCTACTCCCCACCTCCACTGCCAGTAGGGTCAGGTCATCTAATTGGGGGTAGGCTTCCATCCAGAGGCGAAATTCGTGGTCGAAGCGTTCCTCCTGCTCCGCCAGCGAAAGATAAGCATAATTCCAGATGAAGGTCTGTAACCGCTTGGGGGTGTATTTCTTTTTGTTCGTTCCGCCGAATTGATCCGTGATGCCGTCGGTAAAAAGGTAGATACGATCCCCCGCCTGAACGTCTATCGTATGGAGGGTAAACGTTTTGATCGCTTGCTGTCCGCCCCCGATGGGGAATTTATCGCCCTTTATCAGATGAAGAGCCTGATTTTGATATAAATACAACGGACGGTTCGCCCCCGCAAAGAGGAGTTTACCCGTCTCGGCATGGTAGGCACAGAGGGCGATGTCCATCCCGTCTTTGGATTCGGTTTGATTTTCTTGGTGGAGCGTCCGGCGGATGCGGCGATCACATTCCAAGAGGATCACGTCGGGGTCGGTCAATCCCAGTTCATTCACGGTATATTGGAGGGTATTACTGCCGATCACGCTCATGAATGCGCCCGGCACACCGTGTCCCGTACAGTCGGCTACGGCGAAAAAAATCCAGTCTTCGCGGAGGGAAACCCAGTAAAAATCACCCGAAACGATGTCTTTCGGTTGGTAAAAGATATAATGGTGGGGCAGGCATTGATTCAGATAATCGCCGTCGGGCAGGATCGCCGACTGTATCTGATAGGCATAGCGGATAGAGTCCTCAATCTTTTCGTTTTTGTGTTCGATGTCTTCCTTTTGGTGCTGCACTTGGTCTAAGACGCTGTTGAGTTCCTCATAGGCATTTTGGAGGCGTTCCCGCGACAGGCTCAGGAGTTTGTTCATCCGATTTTTCGCTTGGTAGCGATAGAAGAATAAACCCATCAATAGTACTACGATCATAAACGCCAACCCGAATACCCATGCCCAGAACTGTCGGCGTTCGGCTTCTTGGGACTGGCGGAGAGCTTGCTCTTCTTTTTCTTTTTCGTATCGAAACTTGGTCTCCAAGATGCCGATCTCTTTGGATTTTTCGGCACTCATCAGGGAATCTTTCACACGGGTATAAATCGCCAAATGCCGGTACGCGGAGGCATAATTGCCTGACATACTATCCGCCTGCGCCATGAACTGATGCCCGTTTCGGATATAATCCAGATGCCCGATCTCCTCCGCCAGTTTTAAGCCCCGCTCCAAGTAACTTCTGGCTTCGGCTAATTTACCTTTTTCATCTTTCAGGATCAAGCCAATATTGCTTAGGGCGGAGATTTGGGTAACTTTATCGCCCGTCTGCTCGGCGATCTTTAGGCATCGGGTCAGGTAGTCTATCGCATCAGCGTTTTTATGCTGTTGCACATAAATCATACCGATGTTATGCAGGGCGAAGGCAACCCCTTCCAAATCGTTGATACTTTCCGCCATCTTCAGCGTTCGGTTGAAGTAGGGCAGGGCTTCTTTATCCTTTCTTTCCAGTACATAGATATTCCCGATATTGCCTAATGCCAGCACGATACCTGCTTGGTTTTTATTTTTTTCGGCGATTTGCAGACTTTTTTGGTAGTAAATGAGGGCTTGGGGCAAATTATTGATGGTTTTATACAGATTGCCGATGTTGTTTAGGGTATTAAAGATACCCTTTTGGAAGCCAATTTTTTCAGCGATGCGGAGGCTGTTTTGGTAGGCGGAAAGGGCTTCCGGGTAGTTGGCTTGCATCGAATAGATGTTGCCGATGGAGTGGAGGGCGGAGGCTTGCTGGCGGTAGTCGGCAACCGTTTCCGCCGTTTGCAGGAGTTGGCGGTAGGTGGTCAGGGCTTTTTTCAAGTCATTCTGCATGGCATAGATAAACCCCAGATGATACCGGCATGCCATCAGCGCGGGGGCGTAGTTCTCTTGTTCGGCTAAAGCGATGCCTTGCTGTCCCGCTTGGAGGGCTTGCGCAAAGTTGCCCGATTTTTTGTATTCGTCGCACAGTCGGCAATAGGTCGAAGCCTTTGCCGTGTCGGCGGTAGTGGTTTGAAGGGCTTTCGTTAAGCTGTCCGCCGCAGAGCCTTGCGCCATCAAGTAGCGTATTCCGATCAGAAAACAGAGGATTATCCCCGTAACGACTCTATTCACAACCGCAAGATAGTAAAAAAAGCCCTAACTCCTATTCTATAATGCCCCAGTACCGACGGAATAAACCCTTAATTTGCTCAGAACCTTTGAGTTGTTCCGAATAGATGAAGATGAAGTACATCGTTATCACCCCACCGTTGCCGTCATCCATGTCCGATTTGATGTAATCAAAAATCCAACCGGAATCGGGATATTCACGCAAAAACGATTCATACCAACGTTTAAATTTTAGTAAGCGTTTATGTTGTTTACCGTCCCCCGGGTCTAAGATTGCGGTAAGAATATGACGGCGTGGATGGAGATTGCGTTAAAAAAACGATAAGGTAACCGCTTTAATAGACAAACCCGTTGGTTCATAGTCAATATTTTCTTGGCGAATTTGGGCTAAATCAAAGGCAAGAAGCTGACCTGGATAATCATCCCCGTATCCCAAATATGCAGGCGGTTCATAAAGACGAAGGATGAAATAATCCGCTTCACCCGCAGTGTAGCCGGCTATGCAATTCCACTCATCTATTGACTTCATGCAGACGGTCGGCAAGCCGTTGCCGGAATGGTAGGGCTAAACTTGTGTACTCCGCTTCTGTGATTTCTTGTTGAAATAGACGGCGGTCTAATTTCTTCAGTTCTACTAAGGCTTCAAAGGGACTACCGGCATAGGGCTGAAGGGGCGTTTGGGGATTTAACGTTGCTTTCATCATTGGATAATATTATCATCCAAGGTGTACAAATTTAATGCACACGATGCTTTACTACTGCTATCACCCTACCAACTTCCACATTTTTAACCTAAAACCGAAGCCCGCATCCCCTTTTTTTAGAAGAATGCGGGCGTATCCGTTTTGATGATCAATAACACGAGCGACAGCCGTTGCGGTGGTAACGCTTCACGGCATCCCAGTGGGTTACTTCGATGAGTTCGTCTTCACAATCCGCCACTGCCGTACAGTGCCGTACCCGATGATAGGTATGACTGTGCCGGCTGTTACATAACCATACGTTTTGGTATTTACTCAGGTCGTTTACGTCGGGTCCAAACGTTTTTTCGCTGGTGATGTACACCCGTTGGCGGGCAGGAGTTTTCGCGCCGAGCTTACCCGAATTAGCATCCGGGTTGGCAGTAGGGAGGGCGGGTCCTTCGTTGCTTTTGGGTACGTCCATGTTACGGGCGGAGCCGGCTTCTTTCACCACCGTTTCTTTGGGTAAATCGGTTGGCATTTCGAGAAACGTGCCTACGTACATGTCGGTCTTTAACGTATCATCCCGCCGATAAATCCAAGGCGGAACGGGATCATTGTATTTCCATAAACCCAAGCGGGCATCGCGGGCGGATTTTTCTAAAGCGGCGTACTCGGCATCCTTAGAATAGCGGACGTAGTGCCAAGCCAAGCCGAAGCGGAGCAGTTCTTTATTCAGATTACGACCGTCCGCCAAGACGATTTCGCCAAACGTTCTACCGAAATAATCACTGCTGTCGCAATGAACGGTAACTTTTTTGTTGCCCAAGAGGTCTTCCACGAAGTCCTTGGCGTTATTATAGTAGGCTTGCCCGCTGTCGGGACAATCAATGCCTTTCAGCCGGACGAGTACGTCCAGATTTTTATCGTCGGTCAGCACCAATATGTCGGCATCCAGCACATAGGACACCTTACCCACGAAACTGAACTTAGCGGACTTTTGCAGGGCGACTTCCGAAGTCATTAGCAAAAACACCGCCGCCATCAAAGCAAGGAATAACTTACGCATAAGGGGAGCTATGGAAAAAATAGTAGCCTTTATCCACAACTCAATTTTAATGCCAATATTTGAGATACGCAAGGGGTAGCCGAAAAATTAATCCTTCCCCCAATTAAACGGCGACAAGGCAGTACGATTGTACCCGCCCTACTTCAACTGCCAAGTATAAGTCAAAAAGACGTTAAACCCGCGCTGTAACAGGCGCATGTATTGGTCTTGCCCCTGTCGCCAAGTCGTTTCTCCGGGAGCGAACTGCACCAAACGGATCGGCTGATTCAGCAAATCGGTCAACGCCAACTGCAACGCCGACCGCTTCCCGAAATTACGCGAGAACTGAAGGTCAACCACTACACGGGGCAGTTCCACCACGCTGGGGAATATCTTTTCACCCAAACCTACATACGCAATCCGGTTACCCGCTCGGTTGGAGAACAGTCCTACCGATATTTTACTCTTGGGTTCGGTATAAAGCAAGCCGACGTTTAGCACAAATTCCGCCTGCCCCTGCAACGCCCGCCCGTTACCAAATATATCAAAAGGCGAATCTTTATCCACCCGCGAACGTAAGAGCGTAAAGTTACCGATGAAAAAGAGTTCCTCAAGGGCTTTGATCTTTAACCGCTTACCGATATTCACCCGCGCCTCCAATTCAAAGCCCGCCGCGTGGGCATTGCGAGAATTGGCTACGATATACGTTTGGGATTCTGAATAAGCCGCTAACGTAAATCCCTGCGTGAAGATTTGCTCCAACGGATTGCTGAAGTATTTATAAAAGACGGTCGCCGAAAGCAATTCCCGCCCCGAAGGGAAAAATTCATAGCGCAGGTCGGTATTTGTCGTCTTGGTACGTACTAACTGATGACTACCCAAGCTCTGTGTTCCCGAAAAAAGATCAAAAAATGCCAACGGCACTAACTCCCGATCCGCCGGACGGGTAACCGTTTGCGACATCGAGAAGCGTAAGTTCATATCCTCTTTGATGGAGTAGGCTACGTTCAGTGACGGTAACAGGTCGGTTATTGTGTAATTCAGCATCTCCGCCCGCTCGGGACCCGTAAGCGGTAAAGTATCAATCCGATGGGTAAAGGACTCCAAGCGCAACCCGCCGTTAAACCGCCAGCGTTTGTACCGACCATTATAAACTACGAAGGGCGTTACTTGGGTGCGGAAAGCGTCATAATTGGAAGTATTCAGGCTTAAATCAAAGAGTTCAAATTTACCGGGACCGATGTTTTCGGGACGAAAGACATGCCTCCAATTTTTAGGGTTAAAAGTGGACATCGGTAAAACCGTCGGGAAGGTATCCACCTTATAATCAGGGTCTTCGGCGGTGAAGAGTCCTAAATTTTGGGATCGAAAGTTCCGATAGGCATAATTAAAGAATAGCCCCGCCGAAATATGCGATTTATGCTTCACGATCGGGATTTGTACCCGCATCCTTGCACCCCAGTTATGAAAGGAATTTCGACTATTAAGACTACTTTGCGTCGGTGATTGCGTCGGGTCAAAGACCACTTCATGGGTACGCGGGTTGTGCCAAAAAGCGGAGGCTTTGTACCCGGGTTCATCGGAGATGAGGCTGGTATAGTTGGCGTTCCACGTCAGGCGGATGGGGTCTGCCGATTCCCCGATGGCGCGGATGGCGTGCTGTCCCTCTACTTGGGTAGACCACAGATGATTACGGATAAAGCGCGCAATGGGATAGGTGTACAGATAATCTAATTTTTCTTCGGGGGCTGATTCCGTATCGAATACTACGCCTTCCGCCGCCGAAACCATATCTTCACTATTAAAGACAGCGAGCGTTTTCCACGAAATCGTCGTATGCTTGCGCGCGATGGCAAGGTTCAGCAGGGCGGTCAGGTTTTGTTGGCGGTTAAAGCTGTGGTGCTGACTGCTATCCGTGGCGGGACTGCGATTGGTAAGCGTATCGTAGTTATCTAAGTAATTGACCGACGAATATTGAAACTTATACAAATCAAAATAATTAATATATGCCGTCAAGCCCGCATCCGTATCTTTATTGAGTTTGATCCGCTTTTGAAAGACGGCGTTAATGTTTTGCCCGACCGGCGCGCGAAATTCATTCGGCACTAAGGGGTTGACAAACTTGCGCCCCGCCGCCGTCCGCTCGTCCGAACCCATCGGCATCTGCGCTAATTGGCGGGAAGTGGGGAAATCACTCGCTTGCCGTTCGATGTTTCGGATGAAAGACCAGCCCTGTGCCTCCGGCGACGGATAGGATTGGAAGGGCTTAAAGGAAGACATATCGTTGTAATTCAACTGTGCCGATACCCGAACGATGTCCTTCGTCGGCAGGTCAGCCGTTGTAATGTTAATCAGTCCCCCCGCGAAATCGGAAAATTGATCCGCCGTAGCCGACTTTTGTAACTGCAACTGGGTTACCACCCCTGACGGCAAAGAAGCAAAATCAAAACCCGTGCGCTCCAAATCGGCTACGGGAAGCAGTGTACCGTTAAAAACGACGTTGGAGTACCGCTCGAAAAGTCCCCGAAAGGAGATGAAGCGATCTTCGATCAACGTGATACCGGGCATCCTGCGGAGGACGTTATTCATCTGATAATAGGAGGCTTCCTTCACGATCAGGTCGCCCGAAAGCCCGTCCAAGATGGTGGCAGAGTTCTTCTGGGTATTCAGCACCGCCATGTCGGTATTTTTGTCCACTTCGGCGACGATCTGCACCGACTCCAATTCGGTGATGGATTCCTCCATGCCCACTTGGATGGTGATTTCTTTACCGCCCTTCACCGTTACGTTCTTTATTTGTAAGGAACGATAGGAAATATATTCCAAATTCAACTGATAAACGCCTACTTTCAGGTCAGAAAAGACGAACTTACCGTCCAAGTCGGTGGTTGTGCCGATGTTCATGCCTTCGATTTTAATGGCGACCCCGTACAGCGGTTCGGCGGAAACCTTATCGGTTACGATGCCCGTCAATGTCCCCGTTGTGGCGATGGGTTGGGGGGAATTATTGGTAGGCGGGGGTGCGTTTTTCTTTTTGCGTTCGATGCGCCTGCCTTTGGTGCGGGATTCGTCATCCTGCGCTTGAAGGTTGGGGCAGAGGGAGGCAAAGCTCAAAGCAAGGGCGATGGTCAGAAGTACCGACGATTTCATGGATGAAAGCTACTACGGCAATGTTAAATATAATGAACCGGCGCGAAAGTTAATGATAAAATAACCGCACCGTAAAACTTTTGGACGAAGGGCTGTTTACTGACGGTGGACAAAAATAGCTTGGGAAAGTGGATGGAAGGTTACCCCCTGCATAGATTACCTACATATTAATAAAACGTGAGGTTCGGCTGATTCAATTTCAAATTTCTTGATATTCAAGGCTTTTAACCCCTCCTAAATCCGTTCTCGCTAAGGGGAAGATTTTTTCGCGTGTTTTTTGGCTTTGCGTCCCGTAGTAGAGACAAGGCATGCCTTGTCTCTACGCGGTTCGGTTTCCCACCTGATAAGGGGGAAAAGCCTGATAATCAGGCAAATTTTAGCCGAACCTCACATTAAGTAAAACAACTAATCTATATCATCCGCGTAAGGATCATCTGCTAAACTTTCCAAAAACGCATCCAGCGTATTGCTTTGAAAAGTTACCCCAAAATCGCCATCAACCACATAGATTTTACCTGTAGCTGCCTCGTTTATGCCTATACATATAGCAGGTCCACCAAAATTAAATCCAATGGGAAATAGGATTCCTTGGGAAAAATCCAACTCATCGGGACCAAAATCCATCGCGTCAGTAAAATAATTCCAAATCTCCATAAGTTCACTTATGGATGAGAGACTCTCAACGTGCATTTCTTGAACATCACTTCCATTAATTATGGGTCTTAGAAAAAAGGTTTTTTTCGGAGTACCTCCATTATAATCAAGCAAGAAGTTACGATAACTCAAAGGGAAAGTAAAACCTAATTCTTGTTCTACCTGATTGATTTCAGCGAGCGTAGCGGGCGGGTTGGCTTGGGAAAATGGAATCATATAGCATGTTTTAGTGCGTAAAACTAATAAAAAAATCGGAGGCATCGAACAGACTATCGGTCAAACACAGAAAGCAACTGATATTTGATAAGGCTTTGTTTTCCAAAAGTTGCCGTTTTGTTACAGGGCACAAACATAGCTTGGGAATGCGGATTAAAGCATACCCCCATCAACTTTTGACAATGAAAGACCATACAAATGTTTTCATTGATTATTATTTTATATATCATGCGAATCGCATGTATTTATGAAATAAACAATTCATTTTAATTAAAACATTTAACGCGCAAAGATAGCTTTGCCCAATGCGTCAATTTTGATAAGAAATATTTTTCAAAAAATAAAATAATAACGAAACAATCGTTAAAATAGTAATGATTTTTTAACAAACGTTCGAGCAGAAAATAGGCTCGAACGCATAAGTTAAATTTTAGCTATTTTTGTAGCCGAATGTGCTTCAATACCAAAATAATAAGTTAATATTTAACAAATAGATGCGTTTTTTGATTGAAGTTTGACTGATTAAAATAATTATTTTATCGGATCAAAAAGCCTAAAAATTGCCCTCCATTTTCCGCTGACGAGCCAAAAACTGCCGATGATGGGATAGGCTTTAGTCATCCACATTTTTTTCGTAATTTTGAGGTTTCCGTCTATTTTGCGGATAATCTTTTTTGTTATGAAGCAGCTTGTACTATTTTCATGGCTCTTAGGGCTTTGGTTGGCGTGGGGAATTGCCCCCCTTTCCGCCCAAACCTGTGATTTCACGTGGTCAAAAATCGGCATCAATGACGAAGTAGGCAGTGCCAACGCCATCGCCACCGACCCGAATGATAACGTGATCGCCGTCGGCAGTTATGGCGGAACGGTCAACATGGATGGGGTCAACCTGACCGCGCAGGGGGGCGATGATATCCTGATTACCAAATATTCTTCGGGCGGGACGCTCCTTTGGGCAAAATCATTTGGTTCTACGGGCGCGGACAATGCAAAAGGCGTTGCCACTGACCAAACCGGCAACGTTTACGTTACGGGTTTTTTCAATGCCACCGTTAACTTCGGACCCGGAAACAACCTGACTTCCGCCGGCAGTGATGACATTTTCGTGCTGAAATTAGACCCCTCGGGCAACGTGGTCTGGGCAAGACGCTTCGGCGGTACAGGTAGCGATCAAGGCACTGCGGTAGCCGCTTTGCCGGACGGTGGGGCGATCTTCGTCGTCGGTTTATTTGAAAATACGGTTACTTTTGAAGCCTCACATACCTCTAACGGTCGCTCGGACTTCTTCCTTTTGGGCTTGAGCGACACGGGTTCGGCGGCGTGGTCGGTGGTAGCCGGAGGGACTGAATTTGATAATGCTACCGCTGTAACCCTTGATTTAGTGGGCAATGTGTACATCACGGGCGAGTTTCGGGAGAGCATGACCCTTGATAATGACGGCACTCCGGTTACTTTTACGTCGGAAGGTTCGGCAGATATATTCGTAGGTCAATTCAATGCGGCAGGTGGCTTCCAATGGATGCGCACCGCCGGCGGTACGTCCGATGATTCGGGTTTGGGCATCGCTTGCGACCCTGCCGACAACGTCTACGTAACGGGAACGATGCAGAGTATCAGCGTAGAATTGAATAATCAGGTCATCTTCACCCAACCGACGGACGGTAATGTAGCCTTCGTGATGCGTTTTAATTCGGAGGGAGTCTTCCGCTGGGTGCTGAATGCCCAACGGACAACTTTAGTTCCTAACGATGCCCGCGCTATCACCACCGACCCCAACGGCGACATCTACGTTACGGGTTCATTTGTAGAACAGTTGAAGTGGGGTAACATCACCCGCAACGCCTCCGGTAGCAATGCCGACCTCTATTTGGTGAAGCTCGATTCGCTGAAAAATGTACTCTTTTTCAAAACGCAAGGACAAACCGATAACGAGTTCGGCTACGGCTTAGCCTCTGATAGTGAGGGCAGTATCTACACCGCCGGCAGTATAAGCGATGCCGCGGGGCGGTGCAGTAGAATCTCCGGCGGGGCATTACCGAACTTCTTTTTCATCAAACATGCGTGCTTTCAACCCGTCGTCATCACCCCGCAGACGACCGCCGTCTCCGTTCCGGGTGGGACGGATGGCACGGCAACCATCGGCATAGAGGGTGGTTCACCCGAGTTTCGTTATAAATTGGGCAATGGTGTCTATCAAGATAGTCCGCTATTTACCGACTTAGGTGTAGGCACGTACCGCGTGTATGTGCAGGGGGCAGACGGCTGTGTGGACAGTACGGACTTCGTAGTGGTGTTGAATGCCACGTGTTCCGCACCCGACCCTACCTCAGGGAATGATACGCCTACCAATACTTCTTTTACCAAAAGTTGGACGGGCGTTCCCAGCGCAGTGGCTTACTTGGTACGGTATAAATTAACCAATGAAACCGAATGGATAGATACCATCCGCGTTAATGCACCTACTACAGAAGTAACCGTCAGCCCCGTTTTTGCGGAATCGTCCTATGATATTCAGATCGCTTCGATCTGCCCGGGTGATACCTCTGATTGGTCTGACCTGTATACCATCTTCACAGAATCAGGCTGTTTTGTTACCAATATCACCACCACAGATGTAACGACTACCACAGCTTCGGTCTCATTTGTGAACGGTACGGGTCCTTCCACCTTAAGCCTTTCTCATGCGGGATTATCTCAACCACAGATTTTTACCAACATAACCGACGTTCCGTTCGTCTTCACCGGACTTTTACCCGACACTGATTATGAAGTCTGCATCATTCCATTTAACTGCCCGGACAGTTTGCAATGTACCACCTTCAAAACTGTTAACCCCAATGCTTCCTGCGCACGAGTAACAAATTTCGCCGTAGGGACGCGCACGGTCAGCTCTATTGACGTTTCGTGGACGGGTCATGCCAACGCACAGGGCTATGAAGTCTCCTACCGCTTGGCTTCCTCCCAAACTTATTCCGCTCCAATCAGCATTAATCATCCGACGGCACAGTTCACCATCCCTGGCTTGACTCCCAATACCAACTACGTGATTCGCGTGCGGGCTGTGTGTACCAACGGCGTTAATTCCGCCTATGATTCGGTACAAACCTCCACCCTGGACTGCGTGAAACCCGACATTTCGGCAACCATTTCAGGAAGCGGTATCAGCGTGGATTGGGCGGATGTGCCGGGAGTTCCGCAATATCAAGTGGAATACAAAGTGGTTGGCAACGGTAGCTTTACGGTTTTGACACCCAACCCTACCGTATCCAATGCCCTGATTACCGGCATCAACCGCAATACCAATTACCTGATTCGGGTTCGTTCCTTGTGCAGTAGCATCGTTTCATCGGCATATGACAGCGTTACGATCACCGTGCCGGGCTGTTTACCGCCTGATGTTTTTAGCGAACTCACACCCGACGGTACGCAAATCAAATGGCGGAGGGTCTTTGGAGCTGTTTCGTATGAATTTCAATGGAAACGCCAATCCGCGCCCAACTGGTCTGCCGTAGAAACCCTTACCGATACCGTAAAGAATTTTACCTTCCTGTTGGCGGATACCACCTACCTCTTCCGCGTAAGAACCGTCTGTACGCCGGGTGTAGAACTTTCGGCTTATGATACGCTTAACTTCAATAATCCGGGTTGCGGTACGCCCCAAAACCTGCGCGTGTGCGGTAACGGACCCGCTTTGTTAACGTGGAAAGCGTCCCCCAATGCGTTGGCTTATTACGTCAGCTACCGCAAGACGGATACTCAAGTATGGACGTATGCCCGCGTAACCGATACGCTCATCACCATCAACAACCGCAATAATACCATCCCGTACATCGCGCGGGTGCAATCTATTTGTAACGGGTTGATTCTTTCCGCCTTCTCCAATACCGATACGTCGGACGTTTGCCCGGATTTATGCGGAACGCCCCAAAATGTGGTCGTTGACCCCGTAACCATCACCGCCAACCAAGCCGTCGTAACATGGAATGCCGTTACAGGCGTTCGTTTCTATGAAATTCGCTATCGTTCGGTAGGCAGTACGAATTGGTTGGTAACCACGTCGGTAACGAATCGTGCCACGCTTGGCGGTTTATTAAACAATACCCAATACGAAGTACAGGTGCGAACCGTATGCTTGTTGGATCAAAATTCGCTGTACAGTGCGTCGGTTTCGTTCCGAACATCGGCGGCGAGTTGCGCGCTTCCTTCGGGCTTAACGGCAAGCAATATTACGCTCAATTCGGCGACGGTCAGCTGGACAGCTCCACCAAACGTTACCCGCTTTGATTTACAATATCGCATCGTAGGCAGTATCACATGGACGACCGTTTCCGACATCAACGCAACGAGTCGTGATTTGACGGGCTTACAAACGGGTGCTACCTATGAATATTCGGTAAGAAGTCGTTGTACGGGTGGTAGTGTTTCCAATTATGTGAATCCTTTGGGAACGTTTACCGTTCAGCCTGTTTGCCAGCCGCCGACCACCACGATGGTAACCAACATCGAAACCAACCGTGCCATCGTGTCGTGGACAGCCAATCCGCAAGCCGTTTCCTACCAAGTTTACATCCGTAAGATCGGTTCGCAAAGCGGGTTTTTCGTTACCGTTCGCCCGCCGAGCTTTACCCTTCCGCTTGTGAACTTACAGGCAGGAACTTCATATGTGGTAGCCGTGCGTACCGTTTGCGGGTCGAATAATACCTCCGGCGTTGGAGATTCGGTTCGCTTTACGACGGTTCGCCTCTGCACCGCACCGAATACCATCTTGTTACAAAATATTTTATCGCAAGAAGCGACCGTTTCGTTCAGCGCAGTAACGGGTGCGGTAGGCTACGAAATCAGCTACAAACGTACCGATGAAGCCAACTACACCACGCTCCCCGTTACAACTCAAACGACCGTAGTACTGCCCAACCTCCGCGAAAGTACCGACTACGAGGTGCGGGTACGAACCGTTTGCGTGGAAAATACGACTTTTTCGCCCTATTTGGAAAGTAATTTCCGCACAACGCGCACGGGTTGCCAAGCCCCGATTAACTTACACGCTACGGCGATCGCGTTGGATGAAATCGTGCTGACGTGGGACGGTTCGGAATCGGCGCAACGCTACGAGGTGCAGTTCCGCCAACGGGGACAGACCAACTTCATCACCCGTAACCGATTGGTTGCCAATGATACGATCAAGCCCGTTTCGCCCGCCTTTAACTACGAAATACGGGTGCGCGCCATCTGTAACAACGGCGAAACGACGGAGTTTACCCCTATTTTGACCTTCAACACCCAGACGGCAAACGAATGCCAACCGCCGACCACTGTAACAGTAACGCCTTCGGATACCTTTGCTACGGTGTCGTGGGTGGTGGTGAACCAAACGGTGGGCTATCAAGTGGCGTATCGCAAAATCGGTACGCAAGATTGGATTACGCAACTCGTTACGCCGGGAACGATCAATACCTTACGGATCAACGGTTTAACGCAGACGACGGACTACGAAGTCAAAATCCAATCTTTGTGCAGTAATGAGGGTTCACTCTTTACCTTGTCTAAAAATTTCCGCACGACGGCAACCCCGATTCGCGTTTGCGATGCCCCGACGAATTTAACCGCTACTTCGGATCAATTCTCGGCGGTCTTACGCTGGGGAAGGGTGAACCGCGCCACGAAATACTTCGTGTACTGGCGGAGATTCGGTGAAACGTCCTTCATCCCCGTAGAGACAACGCAGGATACGCTTTTCTTGGATGACCTCGACCCTAACTCGGTGTATGAATTCCGCGTGCGGAGCTTCTGCGGGGTGGGTGATACGTCGGCGTTCAGTAGCTTGCGGGCGTTTTCGACTCCGGCATTGCCGCCCTGTCCTGCTCCGGTGATTAGTTCGGTTACGGCGGGTGCTACGACGCTCACCGTGAACTGGAATCGTGTTTCGGAGGCTATCGGTTATGTGATTGCCTTCCGAAAAGTGAGTGATCCCGACTTCCAAACCATTCGTGTGAATGCCGGTGATTCCATCCGTAAAGTGCTGACGAATCTTTCCCGCGACACCAACTACGAAGTCCAAGTACAGTCCCTTTGCGCCAACAACGTCTCTGATTTCAGTGCTTCGCGCATCGTGCGGACGTTGGTTACCGACCCCTGCGCCACGCCTGCCACTTCTAACGTTGTACCCGCTACGGATCGCGCTACGTTCACATGGACTCCTGTTACGGGTGCATTGGGTTATGTGGTGGCGTACCGCATCCTTGGCGCGCCCGACTGGCAGACCCGTGTGGTGAACGGCGGTAACGTTTCTTCGGTACTCATCACGGGCTTGACGGCGAATACAACCTACGAATGGATGATTCAGACCCTTTGCAGTGAAGAACCATCGGAATTTACTGCCCCGCGTACCTTCCGCACGACTGCCGGCTCACAGACATGCCCCACACCCGCAAGCGTTACTACCACCAACATCACCCGCAACAGCGTAACGGTGAACTGGAGTGCGGTAACAGGGGCTACCTCCTATCGCGTGTCGTGGCGGGCGAACGGTCAGAACCGCTTTACCAGCATCACCGTGCAAGCCCCGCAAACGACGCAACGCCTCGTCAGCCTGCTATCCAACACGGGTTACGTGGTGCGGGTGCAAGCCGTGTGTGCTAACGGTATCCTGTCGGGCTTCCGCGAAGTTACCTTTACGACCTTAGCGGGACGGGATGGCGAGCTTTCGGTTGAAGCGACGGCGTTCAGCATTTACCCCAACCCTGCCAAGGATGTACTCTACATTCAAGCGGGTACTACCGATCAGGGTACGGTCATCCTGTATGACTTAGCGGGTAAAGAAGTCTTCCGCAAGGAAATGTTTTGGAAAGAAAATGAGCCTTCGGAATTGAATCTGAACGGACTATCGGCAGGTCTTTACCACCTGCGGGTACAGACGGATGCTTATTCCAAAACGCTGAAAGTGGTTATCGAGTAACCAACTCCCCTTAATATATTACCAAACGTCCGACTTCAGTAATGGGGTCGGACGTTTTTTCCGCTAAAATCTCCCCAGCAACTCCTTGTACCGCTCTTGATTGGAGGCAAAGATGGTGCGTTCCAGCTCCGTCTTCCACACCGAAAGGGCGGGTGTGTCGGGAATGGGTGCGATGATCTTGAGGATTTCGCCCGCTTCGTACACATCAAAGGCTTGTAATTTTTCTAAGAAGGGCTGTAAACGGGCTTGGTCTTCGGCGGTCAAGTTGATCTCAACAGCATTATGGGCAGGAAGAATGATGGGCTGAACGGCTTTCACTTCGTTTAGGGCTTTGGCTAAAGTGAAATAAAAGGTTGTACCAACCCCCACTTCGGATTCGACCCAGATGTGTCCACCGTGAGATTCGACAGTCAGCTTACAAAACGTCAACCCTAAGCCTGTGGAACGCGCAGTACCAGACTTACGGGCTTCCACTTGGGAAAATTTATCGAAGACGGTGTCCAATTTATCGGCGGGAATGCCCTGCCCCGTATCCGAAACGGCTATTTGTATGTGATTATCAGGCGTTTCTTCCGCATTAATGGTGATACTACCATTGTTGGGGGTGTACTTGATGGCATTTGTAAAAATATTCATCAGCACACGCGAAATCAGGTCAAAATCACAGAATACGCCTGTTGTTGGCTCAATGGATATGGATAATTGTAAATTTTTGTTAGCGATCAGCAGGCTCACCTGTTCTATCGCATCATGGACGATATGTAGCAAGGCTTCGTCTTTGAGGTGGAGGGGTACTTGCGCCTGCTCAAACTTCTGCACATCCAAAAAATTAAGCGTTAAATTGAGCATATGTTTACCTGCCTGACGGATGGCGATCTGATCAGAAGTGGTCATCACGGGCTTATTACTGATCCCGATGATGGCATTCAAGGGATTTTTAAGGTCATGGACGATCATCCCCGACATCGCCTCCTTGAATTCGTCGAGTTCCTTCAGTTTTCGGAAGGCGGTTTCGATTTTGTGATAGGCTTTGTCCAATTCATCGCGCTGTTCCACAATTTGGTCGGCTTGGGCGGCGAGTTCGTCGCGCTGGGTGGTGATTTCTTCGTTACGTACAGCGAGTTCGTCGCGCTGGGTTAATATCTCTTCATTTTTGGATGCCAGTTCTTCATTAATATCCTGTAAGGCTCGGTTGAGTTTTGCCTTCGCTCGGTAGCGATAGAAGATAAAGCCGGTTAAAAGCATGATGATAGAAACCCCTGACCCGATCAGGTAATAGATCAATTTCCGTTTTTCGGCATCCTCTAGAGCTTGTTTCGTGGATGCTTCACGCTCCTTATTAAATTCATATTCCGCTTGGAGTTTGCCGATTGCTTTGGCTTTGTCCTCGTTGGTTAGGGTATCGGTATATTGCTTGAATAGCTTTTGATATTCATAAGCCGATTTCCAATTCCCGAGTGCGGAATCCGTTTGCGAGAGGATTTCGGCACCGGAAACAATCATCATCGTGCGTTTGATCCGAAGGGCAGACTGCAAGCCTTCGTAGGAATAATACCGCGCCGAATCAAACTGCCCCGATCGCAAAAATGCTTTTCCTAAATTAACATAAGTACCGGATAGTGCCTTATCATCTTTTTCCTTCTTGCTATGAATAGCAATGGCATTTTTACTCAACCGGAGGTATTTTAAAGCCTCTGAGTATTTTTTTTGTTCTGAGTAAATGTTACCCATGTTATTGTAAGCATAAGCAACAGCACCGTTATCTTCTAAATACTTCCGTATTTCGATAACTTCGTTCAGATATTTCAATGCGCTATCATACTGCTTTAAGTCAGTACAAACGTTTGCCATATTGTCTAAGACATTTGCCATCGTTTTTTTATTCCCCTGTTCACGTGCTATTTGTAGCGACTTTTGATAATAGGTTAATGCCCGCTGATATTCTTTCAGTTCACGATAAAGGATTCCTAAGTTACTGTAATTATTAGCAATCCCTGCTTGGTTGCCAATTTTTTCATTAATGGCTAAACTTTTCAAAAAGCACTCCAAGGCTTTGGGATAATGAGCCTGGTCTAAATAGATCACTGCCAGATTATTATAGCCGTTAGCCGTATAGAGTTGTTCCCCGATTTTTTCTAAGGTATTGATGCCTTTTTGGTAGTATTCAACCGCCTTCTTATGGTCTCCTTTATTGGCATACATCATCCCAATATTAATCAGGCATCCACCTATTTTCCGCTGATTTCCCTCCTTTTCGCAGATTGTAAGGCTTTTATGAAAATAAACCAATCCGTCATCCCATTCCCCTTTTGCCCAATGGACAATCCCAATTTGATTCAGACACAAGGCAATACCCGGTGCGTATTTTTGTTGCTCGTTGATTCGAAGCCCCTCTTTTGCGTGGGCGATAGCGGTACGATATTCCCCTAAGATACGGAGTTCCTCACATAATTTACATAAAGTAACGCCCCTAACGGTGTCCACCTTCGTCGTAGCGATCACCCGCTCCAAACTATCGGTCTTGGCATTACTTTGCCCCCAAGCCGTCCCGAAACAAAGCAGGCTAAAGATCAGCGTAAACAAGCACTTCATAGGCAGAAAAGTAAAGAGTAGGGCAAGATAATCACTTTTTAGACAATACTTAACTTTTGTTCGATGAAATCATCAACCCCAGCAACTCCTTGTACCGCTCTTGATTGGAGGCAAAGATGGTGCGTTCCAGCTCCGACTTCCACACCGAAAGGGCGGGCGTGTCAGGAATGGGTGCGATGATCTTGAGGATTTCGCCCGCTTCGTACACATCAAAGGCTTGTAATTTTTCTAAAAAAGGCTGTAAGCGGGCTTGGTCTTCGGCGGTCAAGTTGATCTCAACAGCATTATGGGCAGGAAGAATGATGGGCTGAACGGCTTTCACTTCGTTTAGGGCTTTGGCTACCGTAAAATAAAACGTCGTACCAACCCCTACTTCGGATTCGACCCAGATGTGTCCACCGTGAGATTCGACAGTCAGCTTACAAAACGTCAACCCTAAGCCTGTGGAACGCGCAGTACCAGACTTACGGGCTTCCACTTGGGA
>Ga0209573_1001388_pt1 | contig 37994 bp, 36 predicted proteins | sample TNRBio252014_DNA_FD_185870 | JGI IMG/M metagenome (GOLD analysis project Ga0209573, IMG submission 185870) | Wastewater treatment Type I Accumulibacter community from EBPR Bioreactor in Madison, WI, USA - TNR Reactor_6/25/2014_ DNA (SPAdes)... | ecosystem: Engineered > Bioreactor > EBPR >...
GGACGTTCGCCGGGCAAACGCATCGTCGGTGTGCGCGTCGTGACTGCCGAGGGCGGCAAGCCGGGCTTTGGGGTGCTGAAGAAACGTTGGATGATCAAGATCGGCGTCTTCACAGGCACGATGTTCCTCTGCATGGTGCTGTGGCAGATCCAAATGGGATCTCCCATGCGCAATGAGCCGTGGCTGCTGAATCGCCTCGTGTTTTTCGCAGGCGCGGGCATCCAGGTGGCGGTGCTGCTCTCTTTGCTGGGCATGCGCGGCCTGCATGACCGGCTGGCTGGCTGCACGGTGGCACGTTTTGATGCTGCTGCGGCCATGCATCCCGCATGGACGGCGGGTGAGCTGCATGTGAAGCAGCTCATTCTCAAAACACCGCGTCTGCTGCTGAATTTCGTGAAGAGCGCGAGCGGCATCTTTGACGCGCAGGGAAAGTTTTCGCTGAAAAGGCTGCTGCTCTACCCGGTGCGCATGATCAAATCCAAGACGCAGGCATTCCTGCAAGGCGCGGCGCTCGGTTTGATCATCCACTTCTCCACCGTGGGCCTCAGCGGCGGCTATCATGACGTGGCACGCTTTCCCACCATGCTGCTGGTGCCCACGCTGACCCAGACCGCGCCGGCCTCGACTTTCTTTTTCCCGGTCGCCACGGCCCTGTGGGGAGCGGTGGCCTCGATGTTCGGCTTCATCATCGGTGTGCTGCGCGGCGGGAACACCAAGAAGGGCAAAGCACCGCCGCCGCTGCCTGGCGTGGGTGTCGCGGCGGGTGTGCTGGCATTCCTGGTCTGCGAAGATCTTCTGGCGGATGACTCCGGGCTTTCCGAGTGGGGTGCAGACCCCTCGCGCTTCGCCGCAGAGGGCGGCGTGAATCTCGTGAGCCAGAGCGCCGTCGTCGGCACGGCCACGGGTGTGGGCAACGCCCTCGGACAAACCGCCGGTGAAACGGTGGGGGACACCCTGGCCGAGGGCGAAGGCAAACCGGGCGAGGGCTGGATGGTGAAGGACGACGATGGCAACGAGCACTATTTCCCCACCCAGGAGGCGGCCAACAAATACTGGCAGTCCCTCGTCAATGCGGAGAACACGCGTCAGACGCAGAACGATTACAAGAACACCGTCGAGCAAATCGGTTTCGTGCAGTCGATTCGCGATGGCTTGAAGGCCTCCGGCCGTGATACCACCTCTCAGGACCGCGAAATCGACCGGCTGACGCGCGAGCGTGACCGCTTGAACAAAACTCTCAGCGATCAAGGTGCCTCCATCTCCTACACCGCCCGGGATCGCGACATCTGGCGGCCAGATCCGGGGCTTGAAGCGTTGGTGAAGAAGCAGAAGGAGGAGTCGGCGCTTCTGCAGGACATTCACAAGGCCGCCAACGGCATCCGCAATCTGCAGTCTCAGGGCAATCTCAGTTACACCGAAGGTCAGGCGGAGAACATGCTCGAGAAGCTCAATCAGATGTCCAACGAGCTGCTCAAGGGCAATCCGCCCTCACGCGAGCAGCTCAACAAAATCCAAAGCCTCATCAGAAAGGAGATGGGCGCGGAAGCCGCGCGTCAGGAGGCCCGCAACACCAACTGGGTCAAAGAAGGCGCCCAGGCCACCTCACGCGAGGTCTTCACCGGCACGAACGCCGATGGCGAAACCTCCTACAAGGCGATGGTGCTGCGCGGATTGCTCGGCGCGGCCACAGGCGGCCAGTCCGAGTATGGCATGGAAGTCGCCGAGAAGATGTACGGCGTCCATGATGACGTGATGGCTGGCAAGAGCGGCATGGAGGCTTTCACCAATGCTGCGGGAAAGGTCATCTTTGATGAAGGCGTGGGGCGTGTGATGGAAAAAGGCATCGCCCTCGGTGGCAAGACCGCCGGCGCCGCCTACGACGCCACGCTCAAGGGCACCAACCTCGACAAAACCGTTCGCGAGGGGCTGGAAAAGACTGGCAAGTTCGTGAACCAGGATGTGAAGGATCTCGTCGGCGGACCGAAGCCGAAAAACCCGGATTTGCCCGGCAGGAAAACCTCCGGCCCCTCTCAAGAGGTCGTGGACGAACGTACCGCCGCCTTCAACAAAGGCCGCGAGATGGGCAACTCCAAGGTGGACGATCTCGAGGAGGCGATGAACCAGCACCGCAGCAATCCCACGCCGGAAAGCGCCGCCAACATGCGCAGCAAACTCGACGCGGTGCAGCAGGACAAGCACGCCATGCAGGCCCTCAACGGCCGCACCGGCGATTCCGCCGACGAGGTGCGCAAAGGATTCAGCGAAGACCTGGGCAAGTCCTACAACCAGTCCCACGACGCCGCCAAACAGCGCATCGCCAAGGAATATGGTGTCGATCCCGACGATGTGAAGGTCGTGCAGCCCACCAACAAGCCCGGCGACGTGCCGGAACCTGATCCAAGCGGCTTTGCCAGGAAGCCCAAGGGAGCGCCCGTAACACACGGCGATGACATTGTGCAGACACCTGGCAAGACGCCCGATGGCGTGAATCCGAAGAAGGCCAGCTTTGACCAGGATGTGACCTATCGCGTGAAGCAGCAGGGCATCGACCCGCGCACCGGCAAGCCCGTCAGCGGCAACCTTGACGTGCCCAAACAAGACGCCAAGCGCATCTACAACGAGGAGTTCTACAAAGCCCGCAACGACGGCAAGCTGCCCTATGAAACGCACCCCGACGGCAGCGTGAAGCTCGATGGCAATGGCAAGCCCGTTGTGGATTCAAAAGCCGTCAGTGATTACAACCACAAGATGGACCAGTCCGTCACCGACCGTCTCGACGCCGAGGCGTACGGCACCGGCGACAAGGATCTCCAGACCGCCACGAACAGCAATGTGCGCGGCCGCGACTTCAGCGATGTGGAAGGCGTGGGCAAGACGATGGAGCACAAGCAGTACGAATGGCGCAACCAGGCGCAGGACATGCAAAAGCAGGCCGCGGATCTCAACCAGCAGGCCGCCCGCGAGGCAGCCAGTGGAAATGCCGGGCGTGCCGCCGAGCTCAAGAGCCAGGCCGAAAACCTCTCCTCCGCCGCCGAGGGCAAGATGGAGGAGGGCTTCCGTCAGACGACCAAGCAGTTCAAAAACCAGATCCAGGGCCGTGTGGATGCGATGAACACCAGCATGGGCAAACCTGTGGCGCATGTGCCGCCAAAACTTGAGGAAGCCGCCGGCATCATGGAGCAATGCGGCAAGCCCGGCTTTTCTCCAGCGCAAGTGGAGCAGAAGCTCGCCCAGATCGGCTACACGCCCGAAAAAGTCGTGCAGCAGATGTCTGGCACGCTGGAAAGCCTGCAAAAGTTCAAACCCAGCGGCCTGCCGAAACCACCCGTTCGCGTGCCGCTCGATCACACCGGCCGCATCCTCGGCCAGACGCTCACCAAAGGCCGGTTAGACTGACCCAAACCCCACTCACCCGTTTATGAACTACGAAGGCAAAGATCTCGTCGCCACCGGCGCGGAACTCGTGGCGGCATCGTCCCTCATTGGCGAGGTTTACGGCAGTCTTTCCCGCCTGCCGCGAGTGCTGCCCACACCGGAGGTCGAGACTGCGGTGAAGGCATTTCTCGACCAGTTGTCACCCGAACGCCGCGCCGTCACCAGCGCCATGATCGCCGCCGTCGCCAATCCTGGCCGCGCTGGCACGCTGCATTACACGCTGGGGGATGTCGAGGTGCGCCGCAGCATCCTCGCCTGGCATCCGCGCACGGGTCCGGCATGGACTTTCATGTTCTTCGCCGACACACGCTGGCACCTGCGCCTGCTCACGCCGGAAGACCTGCTCCGCGTGCTCATGGAGGTGCTGCAGGAATCCGCCCCGCTGCGAAGCTCGCCTTATCGCTGCTGCTTGAACACCTCCTCCTCCCTGCTTTTCCTTGGCATCCTGCACCTGCTTCAGGCCGCGCATTTACAGGCCTGTCTCAGCCATGTGGAGTCGCCCCTCAGCTTCGATCCCGGCGTGCTTCCTGACGTCATGCATGAGGGCGGCACCGAGGACTTCCGCTGGCCGCTCTACTTCTTCGACAAAGTGCTGCCGCATTCCGTCGAGATCATGCCCTGGGCCGAGGAACTGGCTCCCGCGCTCGCCGATCTCGTCGCGCATGACCTCATCAAGCCCGATGGCGCGGACTACCGCCTCACCATGAGTGGATTTGCCTTCGCCGCCGGGTTCCGTCATCACCTCACCAAGGTGGCCCTGCGCTTCACCAGCCAAAACGCGGCTGACATTGAGGCACACGAGGCCATATTGCTTGTGCGTTCGCCGCATGACCTGCATTTGCTCGATGTCGGCGGCAAGGAGAGCGCGCTGGCTTCCCTTTCGCTCGCAGACGCCCGCACGCTGCTCGAAGATCTGCTGCTCATCGGCCCCGCTGTGGCCGTGGAAGCGCCTGCGGCCACGTCAGCAGCTCCGACGCCTGCCAAACGCACCTGCACCGTCTGCGGCACGCGTTTTGCCATGGACGCGGATGTCTGCCCCACCTGCGGAACGCCCGCCCACCTGGAAACGTCCCCTCCACCTCCGCCAATCGCGCAGCCTGCGGCCCTCGAACCACCGCCTCCGCCAAAAACATCGCCCATCAACGCTCCACCGCTGTGCAAGCAGTGCGGCACCCCCCTTGCCAAGGCCACGTCCAAATTCTGCGGCCACTGCGGCGCACCTGTTTCCTGATCATGTCCGATTCCAAACCAGCCTTCTGCACGAACTGCGGTGCCGTCCTCGCACCCGGCACGGCCTTCTGCGACCAATGCGGTCATCGTGTTGCCGCCGCTTCACCTTCACCTTCACCTTCAGTCTCACCCGCGCCAGCGCCTGTGCTTGCGCCAGAACCAGCCCCTTCTGCTCCACGTTCTTCCTCCGCGCTGCTGGTGGCGCTTGTCATCATCGCCGCTGTCGTTGGCGTCGCCGCTGCCATGCTGTGGGGCAGGCTCAAGCCATCTCCCCCCGCTGCAACCACACCGCCAGACGCCATCGCAGTCACACCCGACAAACCCGCCACCTTGGCTGATCCCGTTGAAGCTGCGGTCAACCCAGGACGCCCGCCCGTTGAAGTCGCCTACATTCACTTCCTCGACGAGGCGCATCGCGTGACGGGCGGTAAAATTCGTGTGGGTTCACCCACCTCGACACCCACCCGCATCGAGGTCCGCGTCACCACCAGCGGCAAACCCGAGACCGTCGTCGTCATCGAGAAATTCAACAACGGACGTCAGGCCACCATTCTCGTCGGCCCCAAGGATGCCGGCGCTTTCCGCTCCTACACTCTCGTGCTCGGCTCCGGCGGTTGGGCCATCCAGTCGTTTGAGGATCTTGAGGGCTGATTTCCCTGGACCTCCTGTGACGTGATGAAAGCCTCCCGGAAACACTCCCATGAAGCCAGCACGCTCGACCTCGGCTGCTGCCAGTTTCATTTCGACAAGCTGCCGGAATGATAAGAAGCTCTTGTTTTATGGCAAAATGACAAGTTTCTTTAATTCCTACTTGATCAGTGTATATTAGACATGCATAAGTTCGGCCATGAAGCTCACCAAACGCGGCGAATACGCCCTCCGCACCCTCATCCGCCTCGGCATCGCCGACCGGCAGGGCGAGGGCGTGATCTCTGTTTCCGTGCTGGCGGATCAAGAGCGTCTGCCGTTCAAGTTTCTCGAAGCCATCCTCTTTGAGCTGCGCCAGGCCGGTTATGTGGAAAGCCTGCGCGGCAAGCACGGCGGCGCTCGCCTCGCGAAGCCGGCGAAGTCCATCAAGATGGGCGATGTCGTTCGTCTCATTGACGGCAAGCTCGCCCCCATCGGCTGCGCCAGCGAGACGGAGTATGAAAAGTGCTCCTGTCCCGACGAGGAGCACTGCGGCCTGCGCATGCTCATGATCGATGTGCGCAACGCCATCGCCAACATCCTCGACCGCTACACGCTGGAGCACGTCGTCGAGGTCACGCTGCGCAAACAAGAGCAGCAGGCTGCTGCCACACGAAAGACCGCCAAGAAAAAAACTTCCAGAATCCTCCACGCCGATCCCGCCGACGGCTTCCTCGCCGCCCTGCTCTCACCCGCCACCTGATGCGCCATGAGCCAGACCCTTGCCCCATCTTCCATCGAGCCATGGCTCGAAATCGTCCGCCAGAAAGTCGCCGCCATGCGCTTCGGTTCCGTGCAGATCGTCGTCCATGAAGGACGCGTGACGCAGGTCGAAAGCACCGAGAAGACACGCTTCGCCGCTGACGAGTCTCCGCCCCCACGCCGCACTTCGCGGCCTTGACACCCCTTTGCCTACTGCACCCGCAGGGGCCTCCGAAAACACTCTTGCTGACGCCGACCGGACCACCGGACGCCGACGCCCGCAAGAAACATGAAACCACACGAAAAGCACCCCAGACAACGACCCGTCCGAATCCTCGCCTCCCTCATTCTCCTCGCCGCACCAGCGTTCGCGGAGGACTATGAAGCCCCGAAGCTCACGCGAGGAACCTTTTATCAAAACCCGCTGAGCTACAGCACCACGCGCGATCCTGATCCGCCGAAGTATGTGCGCAACGTGAGCGAGCTCGGCATCGACTCGCTGCTGAACGTGAACTGGCTCGACGTGGGCCTCGATTACCGCTTCCGCTACGAATACCGCGACGACGACATCCGCCGCGCACGTGCCGGACGCGATGAACCCTGGCTGCACCGCACGCGGGCCTACATCGGCATCAAGGAGATCGCCGATCCGTTCCGTTTCGCCGCCGAGTTGCAGGACTCACGCCGCTACAACTCGAACTACGCGCGGGACAACCGCGACTTCAATGAGTTCGAGTTCACCCGCCTCTACGGCGAGCTGTACTTCAAAGATCTGCTCGGTCACGATGCCATCGGCAATGCCCGACCGGTCAGCATCCGCTATGGCATTCACAACTTCGAGTTCCTCGACCGTCGTCTGCTCGGCAACAACCAGTGGCGCAACACGGCCAACACCTTCCAGGGCTTCCACGGCAGCCTCGGACAGGAAAGCAACGACTGGCAGATCGACCTGCTCGCTGTGCAGCCGCTCAACCGGCTCAAATATGACTGGGACCGCCCGGTGGAGCAGCAGTGGGTGTATGCGCTCATCGGTCACTGGCGGGGCTGGTCGGACATCATCACGCTGGAGCCGTTCTACCTGGCCCTGAATCAGTCGGCTTATGCTGGCGTGGCCGAGCGGCTCGTTCACTCACCCGGTCTGCGTGGCTACGGCATCGTGGGCAGCACGGGCTTCGACTACGACTTCAGTTTCATCTACCAGTTTGGCAGAAACGGGGCGCGAGATGTGCGTGCGTATGCCGGAAACATCGAAGTGGGCTACACGCTCGCCTCGAACCCCTGGAAGCCGCGCCTCAGCCTGTTTTACGGCTACGCCAGCGGCGATCGTGATCCCACCGACAACCAGGACAACCGCTTCGAGCGCTTCTTCGGCTTCGGTCGTCCCTGGTCGGCGAACGATTACATCGTCTTCGAGAACATCAGCACGCCGAAGGCCCGCGTGGAGATCAAGCCGCGTCACAACCTCCGCGTGGACTTCGGCTACAGTTGGTTTTGGCTCGCCAGCGACAAGGATCGCTTCGCCGGTGCCAACAACGCGCGTGATGTGACGGGACGCAGCGGTGGTTTCGTCGGCCAGGAATTCGACATCCGTGCCCGCTACACGCTCAGCCCCAAGACCGAGGTCACCCTGGGTTACGCTTACTTCAAAGCCGGCAACTTCATTCAAAACCGCGTTCGCAGCGGTGACACCGACTTCGCCTACCTCGAAGTCAGCCACCGCTTCTTCTGATCCACGCCACAGCTCTAACTTCAACACCCAACTCATCCAAACATCATGAAAACATCGCTCACACTCCTCTCCGCCGTTCTTTTCGGCCTCACCGTTCAAGCCGCCGATTTCGAGCTGCTCAACGTCTCCTACGACCCGACGCGTGAACTCTACGCCGAGTTCAATAAAGCCTTCGCCAAGCACTACAAGGCCACCGCAGGCAAGAAAGTCAGCATTGACCAATCCCACGGCGGTTCCGGCAAGCAGGCGCGCGCTGTCATTGACGGTCTCGAAGCCGATGTCGTCACGCTGGCGCTCGCGGGTGACATCGACGTGATCGGCCAGCAGGCCGGTTTGATCGCTCCAGACTGGCAGAAGTGCCTGCCGAACAGCAGCGCACCTTACACGAGCACGATTGTGTTCGTTGTTCGCAAAGAGAATCCCAAAGGCATCAAGGACTGGGATGATCTCGTGAAACCCGGCGTGAATGTCATCACGCCGAACCCGAAGACCTCCGGCGGCGCGCGGTGGAACTACCTCGCGGCCTGGGCCTACGCACTGAAGAAGTTCGGCAGCGAAGCAAAGGCGAAGGAGTTCATCACCGCGCTCTACAAGAATGTGCCCGTGCTTGACACTGGTGCGCGTGCTTCAACGACGACGTTCGCACAGCGCGGCATCGGCGATGTGTTTCTCTCCTGGGAAAACGAGGCCTGGCTCATCCAGCGCGAGTTTCCTGGCCAGACAAAGATCATCACGCCATCGCTAAGCATCCTTGCCGAGCCGACCGTGGCCGTGGTGGACAAGAACGCCGAGAAAAAAGGCACCACCGAAGTCGCGAAGGCTTATCTCGAATACCTCTACACGCCCGAAGCACAGGACATCATCGGCAAGCACTACTACCGCCCGCGTGATGCCGCTGCTGCTGCCAAATACAGCGTCCGCTTCCCAAAGCTCAGTCTCGTCACCATCGACGGTGATTTCGGCGGCTGGGGAAAGGCGCAGAAGAAGCACTTCGATGACGGCGGCCTCTTTGACCAGATCTACCAGCCGAAGTGATCCACCGCTGAAACCTCAAACACACCTCCAGGCCATGTCCTACTTCTCCAACATCGTCGAAACCATCGGCCGCACTCCGCTGGTGAAGCTCAACCGCATCACCGCCGGCCTGCCCGCCACCATCGCGCTCAAAGGCGAGTTCAAGAACCCGCTCGGCAGCGTGAAGGACCGCATCGGTCGTGCCATGATCGAGGCAGCGGAGCAATCCGGCGCGTTGCAGCCCGGTGCGCACATCATTGAGCCGACCAGCGGCAACACGGGCATCGCGCTCGCGTTTGTCGCTGCGGCCAAAGGGTATCCGCTCACTTTGACGATGCCGGAGAGCATGAGCCTGGAGCGTCGCACCTTGCTGGCGCTGCTCGGAGCCAATCTGGTGCTCACGCCAGCCGAGGACGGCATGAAAGGCGCGATCAAACGCGCCGAGGAACTCATCGCCGAAACACCCGGCTCTTGGATGCCGCAGCAGTTTGAAAATCCCGCGAATCCCGAGATTCATCGCAAAACGACGGCCAATGAAATCTGGCACGACACCGCAGGACAGATCGACATCTTCGTCGCTGCCGTCGGCACCGGCGGCACGCTCACCGGTGTGAGCGAAGTGATCAAATCGCGCAAACCCTCGCTGCAATCCATCGCCGTCGAGCCTGTGGCATCGCCGGTCATTTCACAGACGCGTGCCGGGCAGCCGGTGCAGCCCGGTCCGCACAAGATTCAAGGCACAGGCGCGGGCTTTGTGCCGAAGAACCTCAATCTCGGCATTGTCGATGAGGTGATCCAGGTCACGAACGAAGACGCCATCACCACCGCGCAGCGTCTCGCCCGCGAGGAGGGCTTGCTCGTCGGCATTTCCACCGGCGCGAACGTTTGGGCCGCTCTGCAAGTGGCCGCACGTCCTGAGAACGCCGGGAAGCTCATCGTCACCGTCGGTTGCAGCACTGGCGAACGCTATCTCTCTACCGCACTCGCCGACGAGGCCCGCAACAAAGTCACCGTTTGAAACCATGACACTTCCCTCCCATTTGCAGTTCACCGGCAGGCACGCGTTTCAGCGTGGCATCATCCCGCTGCCGTCCTCACGACTGATGACTGAAATCAACCCGCCAGAGCAAGGCATCTTCATCCCGAAGATCGTCAGCAAGCCGCTCAAACCGGGCCACGGTATCAAGATCGGCATCTTCGCCGGCATTCATGGCGATGAGGAAGCAGGCACGCTGGCCGTACAGGATCTCATTCGCTGGGCCGCCGAGAAGCCGGAGGATCTGCACGACTACGAGCTGCATTTCTTCCCCATCTGCAATCCCACCGGCAGCAATCTTGGCACGCGGCACAGTCACAGCGGCCTCGATTTGAACCGCGAGTTCTGGTTCGGCTCCACCGAGCCGGAGATCGTCTATCTCGAAAGCGAACTGCGTCGTGAGAAATACGACGGCATCATCTCGCTGCACTCCGACGACACCTCCGACGGCTGCTACGGCTTCGTCAGCGGTGCGCTGCTCAGCGAGCACCTGCTGGAGCCTGCGCTGCAAGCATCGAGCGAATTTCTGCCGCGTAACGAGCAGCACATCATCGACGGCTTTCTCGCCTCGCGCGGCATCATCAAAGAGGGTTACCTCGGCATCCTCAGCGCTCCGCCGGAGCAACGACCGCATGCGCTGGAGATCGTGTTCGAGACACCCGCGCTCGCGCCGATGGACGCGCAGGTCAAAGCGACCGTCGCTGCGGTGAAACGCATCCTCGTCGAATACCGCGAACTCCAGGCCTACGCCGCGAACCTGTAATCCCACCTCATGGCACGCACACGTCATGTGCTGCCGGGGTTCAGATTGTCCCTCGGCTTCACCATCACTTATCTCAGTCTCATTGTTCTCATCCCGCTGTCGATGCTCGTTTGGAAGGCATCGACCGGCGGCTGGGATGGCGTGCTGAACACGATCACGCATGCGCGTGTGATCGCGTCATTGAAGCTCAGCTTCACCACGGCCTTCACCGCCGCGCTGGTGAACGGCTTCTTCGGCCTGCTCACCGCCTGGGCACTCGAGCGCTACTCGTTTCCAGGCCGTCGCGTGCTCGATGCCATGGTCGATCTGCCGTTTGCGTTGCCCACCGCTGTCGCCGGCATCGCGTTGGTCACGTTGTATGCACCGAATGGCTGGATCGGCGCATGGCTGGCTCAATACGACATCAAGGCTGCCTACGCGCCGCTAGGCATCACCATTGCGCTCGTCTTCGTCGGCTTTCCGTTCGTCGTGCGCACCTTGCAGCCGGTCATCGCCGATCTCTCGATGGAGCTGGAAGAAGCCGCCGCCTGTCTCGGCGCGAACCGCTGGCAGACGCTCACGCGCGTCGTTTTTCCCGCGCTACTGCCCGCCACGCTCGCTGGCATGACGCTCGCCTTTGGCCGTGCCGTTGGCGAATACGGCAGCGTCGTCTTCATCTCCGGCAATCTTCCCTTCAAAACCGAGATCGCCCCGCTGCTCATCACCATGCGTCTCGAAGAATACGACTACAGCGGCGCGGCAACGATCGGTGTCGTCATGCTCATCGCCTCCTTCCTGATTCTCTTCACCGCCGATCTCCTCGCTCAGTGGAATCGCAAACGCACCGGACATTGATTCATCATGGCAGCTCTCATCGACATTCATCCTGCCAAACATCGTACACGGGTCCGCCGTGCCACCGCCGAGTCCGCGTGGTCACGCTGGCTCGTCATCAGCATCGCCGTGGGCTTCATGGGGCTGATGTTCGTGCTTCCGCTCGTCGTCATCTTCCAGGAAGCCTTCCGCAAAGGCTGGGAAGGCTACGTCGAGGCCTTCGATGATCGCGCCACGATGCACGCCATCTGGCTCACGCTGCAAGTCGCCGCCATCACCGTGCCGCTGAACACGATCTTTGGCCTCGCGGCGGCTTGGTGCGTCTCGCGCTTCCGGTTTCGCGGCAAACGGCTGCTCACCTCGCTCATCGAGCTGCCGCTGTGGGTTTCGCCCGTCAACGCCGGATTGATTTATGTGCTGCTGTTCGGCGCGCAGGGTTTCTTTGGCCCCTCGCTGAAGGAGCACGGCATCAAGATCATCTTCGCGCTGCCCGGCATCGTGCTGAGCACCATCTTCGTCACCTTCACCTTCGTGGCCCGTGTGCTCACGCCGCAAATGGAAGCCCAAGGTCAGGCCGAGGAAGAAGCGGCGATGACACTCGGCGCAAATGGCTTCCAGATGTTCTGGCGTGTCACCATTCCAAAAATCAAGTGGGGCCTGCTCTACGGCATCATTTTGTGCAACGCCCGTAGCATGGGCGAATTCGGGGCCGTGTCCGTCGTCAGCGGCCACATCCGCAACAAGACCAACACCGTCCCGCTGCACATCGAAGTGCTCTACAACGAGTACCAGTTCGTTCCCGCTTTCGCCGTCGCGTCCGTGCTGACGCTGCTCGCGCTGGCGACCCTGATTTTGAAAACTCTCACGACCACCAAACGAGGAGCTGCATGAGCATCCACATTCACAACATCACCAAGACCTTCGGCAACTTCAACGCGCTTAAAAACGTCAACCTCGAGGTCAAAACTGGCGAACTCGTCGCGCTGCTCGGTCCCAGCGGCAGCGGCAAGACCACGCTGCTGCGCATCATCGCCGGACTCGAATTCGCCGATGAAGGCGAAGGCAGCATCGAGTTTCACGGCACCGACGTGACCAACCGCACCGCCTATGAACGCAAAGCCGGCTTCGTCTTCCAAAACTACGCGCTCTTCAATCACATGACCGTCGCCGAAAACATCGCCTTCGGCCTGCGCGTCATGAAAAAGCCGCAGCGTCCCGAGCGCGAAGACATCGACAAATCCGTCACCGAACTCCTCCGCCGCATCGCCCTCGAAGGCTACGGCGGCCGTTACCCCTCCCAGCTCAGCGGCGGCCAGAAACAACGTGTCGCTCTCGCCCGCGCCTTGGCCGTCGGCCCGCAGGTGCTGCTGCTCGACGAGCCCTTCGGTGCCCTCGACGCCAAAGTGCGCAAAACCCTGCGCAAATGGCTTCGCCAGTTCCACGACGAGACCAAAGTGACCACCTTGTTCGTCACCCACGATCAAGACGAGGCCTTCGAACTCGCCGACCGCGTCGTCATCCTCAACGAAGGCGATGTGCAGCAGGTCGGATCACCGCAGAGTCTTCGCAGCGATCCTGCGAACGAGTTCGTGGCCGACTTCCTCGACTGCGTGATGATTTGAGCCAACGTCCATCGTGATTCAACGAAAGCAGGACCACATGTCGGCGTTTTCAACCGCCTTATGATCCGCGTCGCCCTCATTCTCTTCGCCCTTTGCCCTTCGCTCATCTTGCCCTCCGTAGCCTCGGCGAAGGAGGGCGCGGCATCGAAACCCAACGTTCTGCTCATCTGCGTCGATGACTTGAAGCCGCTGCTTGGCTGCTACGGCGACAAGATCGTCCAATCGCCGAACATCGACCGGCTGGCGAAGCGTGGAGTGCTGTTTGAGAAGGCGTTTTGCAATCAGGCGGTGTGCTCACCCTCACGCAATGCGCTGCTGACAGGCCTGCGACCGCAGTCGCTCGGCATTTACGATCTGCCGACGAACTTCCGCAAAAGCGTACCGGATGCGGTGACGCTGCCGCAGTATTTCAAGGCGAACGGCTACCGCGCCGAGGGTCTCGGTAAAATCTTCCACGTCGGCCACGGCAATGTGAACGACGAGGCCTCATGGAGCGTGCCGCATTACAGCCCGAAGACGATCAGCTACGCGCTGAAGGAAAACAACCCGCCGGAATCGACCCGCGAGCAGGCGTTGTTTGAAAACAAGAAGGAGGCCTGGAAACTGCCGCGTGGCGCGCCCACGGAAAACGCGGATGTGCCGGACAATCGCTACGGTGACGGCATGATCGCCGACGAGGCCATCAAACGTCTCGCCGCAGCCAAGGCGAAGCCGGAGGAGCCGTTTTTCCTCGCGGTGGGCTTTTTGAAGCCGCATCTGCCTTTTGTGGCACCGAAGAAGTATTGGGATCTCTACGATCCCGCGTCCTTCAAGCTGCCGGAGCTGCAGAAAGCGCCTGAAGGAGCACCGGAGTTCGCGCCCAGCTCTTGGGGCGAACTGCGCCAATACAAAGACATGCCGGACAAAGGCCCGGTGACGAAGGAGCAGGCGATTCACCTCATCCACGGCTACCACGCGGCCACCAGCTACATGGACGCGCAACTCGGCAAGGTGCTGGATGCGCTCGACGCGAACGGTTTGGCAGAAAACACGATCATCGTGCTCTGGGGCGACCACGGCTGGCATCTCGGCGACCACGGCATGTGGTGCAAGCACACGAACTACGAGCAGGCCGCGCACATCCCGCTGATTGTCGCCGCACCGGGCATCCAAGGCGGCCAGCGCACGCAGGCGCTCGTGGAGACGGTGGACATTTATCCCACCCTTACCGAACTCGCTTCCTTGCCCGCCCCAGCGAAGCTCGACGGCCTCAGTTTCGCCAGCGTGCTGAAAAATCCGGCTGCCAGCGTGCGCGATCACGCGATCCACGTCTATCCTCGCACTGGCGTGATCGGTCGTGCCATCCGCACTCAGCGACATCGTCTCATCGAGTGGAAAAAGCCCGGCGAGGCTCCTGAGAGGGCGATTCTCGAACTCTACGATTACGAGGCCGATCCCACTGAAACGAAGAACCTTGCTGCCTCGCAAGCCGAGGTCGTTGCGGAATTGCGCAAGCTCCTCGCCACCCATCCTGAGGCCAAACCACAGATCAGCAACCAGCCCGAGCCGAAGAAAGCCGAAACCAATAAAAGCTCGAAACAGGATCGCGGCACCGCCTTTGACAAACGAGACACGAACAAGGACGGCCAGCTCACCAAGGAGGAGTTTCTCGTCAATCAACCCGACCCCGACGAGGCGCCGAAACGTTTCCCTATTTTCGACAAAGACGGCAACGGCACCCTGAGCCGCGAGGAGTACATCAAGGGCGGGAAGAAGTGATCATCCGCCTTGCACCGGCGGCATGATCGCGACCTCACCGTCGTCGTGCAGCAGCGCCTCGCGCTTCACATAGGTTTGATCGAGCGCGAGGAGCAGGCTGTTTTGCCAGTCGCGCAGCTTGGGCCAGCGGGATTCGATTTGAAGCAGCAGATCGCCCATTGTGCTGCCTGCGGGCAGTTCGAGTGCGATTTCATCGGCACCGGTGATGTCGCGCAGCACAGAGAAGAAAAGCACTCGCAGCTTCATGACGGCTTGTTTGGGTTCAAGATGCCGATGCAGGGCAGGTTGCGGAAGCGGCCCTGGTAGTCCATGCCGTAGCCGACGACGAACTCGTCGTCGATTTCAAAGCCGGCGTCATCAAGCGGCACGTCGCGCAGACGCGGGCGGCGTTTGCTGAGCAGGACGCAGGTGCGCAAGGAAGCTGGCTGCTGGGTGAGGATGCGCTCGCTGATCACGCTGAGCGTGAGGCCGGAGTCGAGGATGTCATCGAGCAGCAGCACGTCTTGATCGCGCAGATCGACGCCGGCGGGCCAGTTCACCTTCACTTCGCCGGTGGTGGCGGTGCCGCCTTGGTAGCTGCTGGCGCTGAGGGTATGCATCCTCACGGGCAGTTCGAGTGCGCGCAGAAGGTCCGCCACAAAAAACAGGCCGCCATCCATCAGCGCCACGACGGTAACGACCTTGCCTGCCATTTCCGCATTCAAACGTGCCGCCATCTCGTGCACACGCGTGTGGATTTGATCCGGCGTGAGCAGGATGCGTTCGAGATCGTGGATGACACCGGTGACGGAGGATGACATGTGCAAAAGAGTGCGTAAAAGGCCAAAGCTGGCGTAGCGGAGGCCGCGCGGCACGCGTTTCTTGTAACCTGAATGAATCCCACTGACAAACCGAACCTGCCCGACCTGCGCGTGAGTTACGACCAGGGAGAACTCGACGAGCACAGCGCCCCGGCCGATCCGGTGGAACTCTTCACGCATTGGATCAATGACGCCCTCGCGCACAACCTGCCGGAGCCGAATGCGATGAGCCTGGCCACGAACGGCCTCAATGGCACACCGACGGTGCGCACGGTGCTTTTGAAGGGCATCGACGAGCGCGGCTTTCATTTCTACACGAACTACGAGAGCCGGAAGGGCAAGGAAATCGCCGCCGATGCACATGCGTCCGCCTGTTTCCTCTGGACAGATCGGCATCATCAGGTCTGCCTGAAGGGCGTGATTTCAAAACTCGATCATGCCGATGCACAGCGGTACTTCGCCAGCCGGCCTTACGGACATCAAATCGGCGCCTGGGTGTCGGATCAAAGTGTCGTGATTCCCGGCCGCGAGTGGCTGGAGCAGCGCGATGCCGAGCTGAGGGCGAAGTATCCCGAGGGCCAGGTGCCCTGCCCGCCGCATTGGGGCGGTTACACGCTGCTGCCGGACGAAATCGAGTTCTGGCAGGGCCGCGTGAGCCGCCTGCATGATCGCATCCGCTACCGCAAAGAAGGCGGCGTGTGGGTGAAGGTGCGTTTGAGTCCGTGATGGTGAGAAAACTGGAATGCCAGCTTGCCTTTCGATATTTTCAGTTTTAAGTGAAAATGTGAACGAGGAACTACCACCCTGGGAAAAGGCACGCGAGGAATTCGTGGCCCAGTGGGGTTCGCTCGGCACGCAATGGGGCATCAACCGCACGATGGCGATGATTCACGCCCTGCTCATGACCGCCCCGGAGCCGATGTGTACCGACGAGGTCATGGAAAAGCTCCAAATCAGTCGTGGTAACGCCCACACGAACCTCAAGGATCTCGTTGGCTGGAACCTCGTGCGCATCATCACCAAGAAGGGCGACCGCAAGGAGTACTTCGAGGCTGAAAAAGACGTGTGGAAGATTTTCATCACCATCTCAAAGGAGCGCAAGCGCCGCGAGATCGAGCCCGCCATCCACCTGCTGCGCGACTGTGCCGCACGCACGAAGGACGAGGCCGCCGGTCCTGGCCGCGACTTCCACCAGCAGATGAAGGACCTCGACGAGTTCCTCAGCTTTGGCGTCAAAGTCGCCGATACCGTGATCACCATGAAGCACGCCTCCGCCCTCCAGTGGGCCATGCGCCTCCTCGGCTGATCTTTTCATGCCTTTATGTTTCATTAAATACTGAAAATTCAGAATAAACTAACCCGCTCAACCCCATGAACGCCGCCCAGCTTGAAGTCCGCCGCATGCGCCCGGCTTCGGCGCTGACGAATCCGCTCGAAGGCGAGGTCGTGTGGAGTCCGGTAAAGTCGCTGTGGTTCACCTCGCACCTGCTCATCGCCATCATCGGCGGCTGGTGGACCTTCAGTCCGGGAGCGGTGGCCCTTTCGTGCGCCTTCACCGTGCTAACACTATGCCTCGGCCACACCATCGGCCTGCACCGGCTGCTGATTCACCGCAGCTTCGCCTGTCCGCGCTGGCTGGAATACATGCTCGTGAATCTCGGCATCGTCGGCGGCATGGGCGGACCGTTTCGCATGCTCCACATGCACGACATCCGCGACTGGGCGCAACGGCATCGCGTCTGCCATCCGTTCTTCATCGACCAGCGCCCCGTCTGGCGCGATGCGCTGTGGCAGTTGCACTGCGAGATGCGGCTGAAGCATCCGCCGGTCTTCGAGATCGAGCGTGAGGTGCGTGAGGATCGCTTTTACCGCTTCCTGCAACGCACCTGGATGCTACAGCAGCTTCCGTATGCGGTGGTGTTTTACATGCTCGGCGGCATCGGTTGGATCGTGTGGGGCATCTCGGTGCGCATTGTCATCTCGCTCATCGGCCACTGGCTCATCGGCTACTTCGCCCACAACCACGGCGAGCGTGACTGGCACCTCGAAGGCCATGCCGTGCAGGGCTACAACCTGCCGCACCTCGGTTTGATCACGATGGGCGAATGCTGGCACAACAACCATCACGCCTTCCCCGAATCCGCCCGGCTTGGACTTTCTCACACGCAGCACGATCCCGGCTGGTGGGCGCTGCGCGTGCTGCATCGCCTCGGCCTCGTGCGCGATCTCAAGCAACCCGCCGACATGCCGGAACGTCCCGAACTCCTTCCCCTCAACTAAACCCAAACCAAACACCACCATGAACGAAACTGTCATCACCTACACCCTCTACCTCGTGCTCGCCATCACCATGACCGTCTGGGTGGCGCGCACACTCCACAAAAACGGCCGCATCTTCCTCGTCGATTGCTTCCACGGAAACGCCGACCTCGCCGACAGCGTCAATCACCTGCTGCTCGTCGGCTTCTACCTCATGAACATCGGCTTTGTGTCGCTGTATCTGAAAACGGCGGATGAAATCACCGGTGCACGCGGCGTCTTCGAGGCGCTCAGCGGCAAAATGGGCGTCGTGCTGCTGGTGCTCGGCGGCATGCACTTCTTCAACCTCTACGTCTTCACCAAGCTGCGCCGCCGCGCCACGCTCGCGAATCTGCCGCCGCCGATTCCTCCGATGCATCGCGTCAGCAAAGCTCATGACATCCTCGACACGCTGTGAAAACCTTCCTGCGTAAATTGAAACTGTCGTTCCTCGCGATGTTGTGCGGCTGGGTCGCGTGCAACATCGCCTGGTGGGTGGGAGCTATTCCGAGCATGGAGATCACAACCGGGATTCGACCATTTGAACTTCGCCAAACTGCGCTTTTTGCCATTTTGGTGGGCATTTACACCACCATCGTGATTTTAATCGCATGGGCAGTCATCTTCCTTCCTGTCGATTGTTTGCTGAACGATCATTCCAGACTGCGCCGACCCAAAGCCGCCGCGTTGTGTGGGTTCCTTGCCGCCTTCTCCATCGTTGCGGCCGTGTTTGGCTATGTCGCTTGGGTTGAAGTCGCGCATCACGGCTTTGCTGAAGGTGTGTGGCGCACTCTGGACAAAGCCGCCCTGCCCTATGTGCTTGGAACCTGCGCCACTGGCACCGTCGCCGCCTACGTCCGCGCACGGATGGACCAACCGAAATCTTGAACTGTGTCATGAACACCCTCACCATCTTCTACGACGCCCGTTGCGGCCTCTGCTCGCGCTTCCGGCGCTGGATGCTCGACCAGCCCGCTTATGTGCGCCTCGATTTCATGCCCTACGACTCCGAGCAGGCAAGCAAACGCTGCCCCGAGCTTTCCAAGCTCCGCGCCGACCAAGAAATCGTCGTCATGGGCGATGACGGCTCGCTCTGGCAGGGCGATGGAGCCTGGGTGACGTGCCTGTGGGCCTTGCGCGAGTATCGCGAGTGGGCGCTGCGGCTCGCCAGCCCCGGCATGCAGCAGATCGCCCGCCGCGTGGTGCATTGGATCTCCAGCAACCGCATTGGCCTCTCCCACCTGCTGCGTTTGCGCAGCGATGATGCATTGATGGCACAGGTCACGGAGACGGCTTGTGACAACGGTGCTTGTGCGGTTCAAACACGAAACGAGGTTTGAGTCTCCCGCATGCATTTCAAGCCCAACGGGCTTGCGTCATGCAGCCCAGGGTTCACAGAACCCTGGGTGACGATGGTAGAGAAATCTTTGGTCTGGGTCGAACCCGAAACGGGTTCCGTCCATCGCCGCCAGCAGCGGACGGAACCGCCTTGCGGTTCGCCCTTGAGAGAAACGTCATGTCAACACGCATACCCAGGGTTGTTCCAACCCTGGGCTGCATGACGGAAGGCCGTTGGCCTTCTGCAGAAACGCGGCTTGAACAAAAGCCACCCCCTGCGCTGTAATGCCTGCATGCTTTTCCGCCACTGCCTTGCCGCCGCCTCGGTGCTCACCTTCACGCTTCATGCCGCTGACACGCGACTCGTGAGAGAAACGGAGGCGCTGACGCCTGCGGAAGAACAAACCAAGCTCCATGTCCCGCCCGGCTTTGAAGTCCAGCTCTTCGCCAGCGAGCCGCAGATCAACAAGCCCATCAACATCGCCTTCGACGCCCGTGGCCGCTTGTGGGTCTCCTCCACCGTCGAATATCCTTACTCCGCCGACAAAGGCCGCTGGTCCGATCCGCAAGGCACGCGCGTCAAAAGCAGCCGCGATGCCATTAAAATCCTCGAAGACACCGATGGCGATGGCAAGGCGGACAAAGTCACCGACTTCGCCAACGAACTCAACATTCCCACCGGCGTCCTCCCCTGGCACAAGCCCGAGCACAAGGCTGGCTGCATCGCCTGGAGCATCCCCAACATCTGGTACTTCGCCGACACCGACGGCGACGACATCGCCGACCATCGCGAGATCCTCTTCGGCCCGCTCGGCTACGAAAAAGACACTCACGGCATGTGCAGCAGCTTCCGCCTCGGCCTCGACGGCTGGGTGTATGCTACGCATGGATTTAATAACACCAGCCACTTCAAATCATCCGCAGATTCCGCAGATGATGCAGATTCCAAACCAAAGACCCAATCTGTGAAATCGGCGAAATCTGTGGATGAGCCCATACTAGAATTACATTCAGGCAACGTCTTCCGCTTCCGCCCCGACGGTTCTGCGGTCGAAAAATACACCAGCGGCCAGGTCAACCCCTTCGGCCTCTGCTGGGACCGCTACGGTAATCTCTACAGCGCCGACTGCCACAGCTCGCCGATCTACCAGCTCATTCGCGGCGCTTGTTATCCCAGTTTTGGCAAGCCGCACGATGGACTCGGCTTTGCGCCCGTCATGTGCCTGCACACCCACGGCTCCACTGGCATCTGCGGCATCGTTTACATCGACGGCGGCGTGTGGGGGCCGGAATGGGACGATCACACCTTCGTCGGCAACGTCGTCACCTCGAAGGTGAACCACGACCACGTCACCTTCACCGGTTCCACGCCGAAGGCGAACGAGCAGCCCGACTTCCTCACCAGCGACGATCCCTGGTTCCGCCCCGTCGATCTCCAGCTCGGCCCCGACAACGCCCTCTACATCGCCGACTTCTACAACAAGATCATCGGCCACTACGAAGTACCGCTGGAACATCCGGGACGTGACAAGGAACGCGGACGCATTTGGCGGGTGGTGAAGAAGGACTCAAGGCCACAACGGAATGATTTCATCGCGATGTCTGCAAAGCAGATTGCTGACGAACTGGGGCATCCGAATCTCACACGTCGTCATCTCGCTCTGCAGCAGGTCAAACAACGCGGCACCAAAGAGTGGCTGCCAGAGTTCTTTCGCCTCTTTGAATCTGGCGAATCCATGATCGCTCAAGGTGATCGTGAGCCACAGGATTATCGAGACAACGACATTGGAGACTTCCATTACATTCATGTCGGGTGGCGGCAATCCGATCTTCGAATGGCCCATTCGATGTGGGCTTTGTCCTACCTGGGAGAGCGATTCCTTGTTTCAAACGTTCTGCGAAAACTCCATAACGGAGGTGTTTGGGTCGAGGATCAGGGCTCGGAACTTGATGGCCTTGTGATGTCACACGCTGCCCAAGTGATCGGGTCTTATGACAAGCTTCATCCATGGGAGAAATGGAACCTGGGCATCGCATTCGATGGCCGTGGCAGCGCCATCGGACGAGCGGCGACGCAGTCATTGCTGCAACGACCGGACTTCCTCGTCGGCGATCCATCCTGGCCGGGGGTTATGGTGAAAATGTTGGTGAATCTCACCGACGCTCTGCTTGCCCCACCCGGGCCGGAGAACTGGCTGTCTCACAAGTTGGGCGATGATTCCTATGTGTATTCGCTTCGTCTGCTGCTGAGAGACGTTCTTTCGCAGCCCGGAGTCTTCCAAGACTCGGAAGCACGCCGATGGATGGAAAAGGTGACGGACAAACCTTGGTTCGTCGAAGTGCTCCAGGCCGTCCCAACGGCTGACGCAGCCTCCTTTTCGCTTCAGCGCCTCCAAACCGGCCAAAGCATCACTCCCGCGCTTCTCAACCACATCGCCCGCCATGGCGATCCCGCCCTTCTTCCTCAAGTCATCGCGCTCGCCAAACAATCATCTCTCCAAAACTCCACCACTCCACTCCCGCTTCTCACCGCTCTCCACAACGGCCTCAGCGAGCGCGGCACGCCTCCTCCGCCCGAACTCCTCTCCTGGGCACAGACACTCGCCACGCAGCTTCTCGATTCTGCCGCGAAACAACCCACACCCGCCTGGACCACGCTAGGCGAAGCGAAATGGTCTCTCCAACCGCGCAAGCTCGCGAACGACACCGAGGCCACTGTTCTGCAAAGCCTGGTCAAAGGTGGTGGCGATGAGGAAAGCCGCACCGGCACGCTGAAATCCAAAAACTTCGACGCACCGGCCAAACTCACTCTCTGGATCAACGGCCATCGCGGCCTCCCGGCCACCAAAGGCCACGACAAAAGCTTCGTCCGCATCACCGACGCCGAATCGGGCCGCGAACTCGCCCGCGCCTTCCCGCCGCGAAACGACAAGGCCCAGCGTACCGAATTCGATCTCTCCAAGCAAAACGGCAAACCCGTCCGCCTCGAAGTCATCGACGGCGATGACGGCAAAGCCTACGCCTGGCTCGGCATCACGCGCATTGAGCCTGCCGTGGTCAGTGTGGATGATTTCCAAAGCGCCGACACCACGCGCGAGAGCCTCAAAACCCTCGCCACCATGCTCCAGCATAGCGCCCCGGTCGCCTTGCGTGAAAAACTGGCCAGTTATCTTCCGCCACGCCCGGCACCGCCTCCGCTGCCGGTTTCACCGGAGCAGAGAAAGCAGCTCGACGCGCTCATCGCCGCCCGCGTGGCCGCCTTTGCCCAAGCCAAGCCCGATCTCGAAACAGGAGCCAACGTCTTCAAGATGAACTGCGGTGCCTGTCATCAAATCCGTGGCGAAGGCGGCCTCATCGGCCCGCAGCTCGACGGCATCGGCGCGCGCGGCGTTGCACGCCTTTGTGAAGACATCCTCGACCCCAATCGCAACGTCGATGCCCACTTTCACCTCCACATGCTCACCCTAAAGGATGGCAACACCTTCGCCGGCTTCCTCAAAGCCGAACTCGGCCAAATCAACGTCCTCGCCGATGCCACCGGCAAAGAACACCGCATCGCCAAGAAGGACATCGCCAAAACCGATGTCAGCCCCATCTCCCTCATGCCGCCGACCTTTGGTCAGACACTTGATGAAGCGACGTTCATCGACTTGCTGGGGTACTTGCTGAATGAAAAAGCGAACAAGTAACCACCCATCACTGCACCATGACTCGATGCATTCTATCCTCGATGATCTTGATCGCGCTCGGCATCACATTGGCCGCCGAGGCACTCAAACCGCATCCCAAGGCCGTCAAAAACATCCACCCGCAGGGTGAAGTGGATCGGCCGGAGATGGTGAAGTTCATCGTGAGTGATCCGACATCGCTGCCGGGCATCGTGGTGGATGAAACGGCTGCCGAACTTGTGGGCGAGTGGCAGTACTCGACGCACACGCCGCCGTATGTCGGCTTGGGTTACCTGCATGACATGAAGGCGGGCAAGGGGGCTAAATCGGTGGCCTTCACTCCAGATCTGCCGAAAGCGGGCTGGTATGAGGTGCGGCTGGCGCATTGCTACAACGTGCGCCGCGCCACGAACACGCCGGTGACGATTCATCACGCGGATGGCGACACGACCATGCGCATCAATCAACAGCAGGAGCCCGAGCATGGCCATCTCTTCCGCACGCTGGGCACGTTTCGGTATGAAGCAGGGCGCATAGGCTGGGTGCGTGTGTCGAATGAGGGCACGGAGGCAACCAAAGTGGTCGTTGCCGATGCGGTGCAGTTTCTGCCGGCGGCAAAGTAGCCTTGTTGCTGTGCAACAAGAGACTGCTCCTCTGGCTCCAGGCCTCACGGTCTTCCGTGTTGCTTGCCGTTGCGCCCCCCTCCCCTGTTCCACAGGAACAGGACTACTTTTCAGACCCACAAAAAAGCCGGAGTCTCGCGACTCCGGCTTCGTGATTGATTGGGGGGACTCTTAGTCCTCAGCGACCTCGGCGGCGGCTTTCTTTTTCTTCTTTTTGCCACCGGCATTGCGCAGCGCCTTCGGAATCGGGTCTTCCTTCTTCTGGAGGGCACGACGCAGCTTGCGCAGCGCGATGTTTTGAAGCTGACGGATACGTTCGCGGGTGACGCCGAATTCCTGGCCGACTTCTTCGAGCGTGCGCGGCTTCTGGCCGGCAAGGCCGAAGCGGGCGTCGATGATCTTGCGTTCGCGTTCGTCGAGAACGGTCAGCAGGCCATCGAGCTGGCTGTGCATGTTCTTGTGCGAGAGCAGGTCGAACGGCGTCTGCGCGTTTTCATCGCCGACGATTTCGCCGAACTCGGTGCTGTCGTCGTCGCTGATCGGCGCGTCGAGCGAGGCCGGGCGCATGGAGGCGACCTTGAGCTGGCTGAGTTTGGCGCGGTCGATGCCGATTTCTTCGGAGAGTTCGTCGTCGGTCGGCTCACGTCCGAGTTCCTCGGACATCGCCATGGCGACGCGGCGCATCTTGCTGATCTTGTCCACCATGTGGACAGGGAGGCGGATGGTCTTGGACTGGTTGGCGAGGGCGCGTTTGATGGACTGTTTGATCCACCAGGCGGCGTAGGTTGAAAGCTTGCCACCCTTGTTCGGGTCGAAGCGTTCCACGGCCTTCATGAGGCCGATGTTACCTTCGGAAATGAGGTCGAGAAGTGGCAGGCCGTAGTTGGCGTAATCTTGGGCGATCTTCACCACGAGGCGCAGGTTCGCACGAATCATGTGCGAACGGGCTTCGGGGTCGCCGCGCTTGATGCGTTCGGCAAGCTCGACCTCCTGGTCGGGAGTCAGCAAGTCAGTCTTGCCGATCTCACGCAGGTAAATCTTAATGCCTCCGTCGAGTTCCATATTGAGCGTTCTAGTTGGGTAATACGATACAAGGAGCAACGTCCTTGCCCCGAGCCGAGACGCAGGGGGTCGTCAGTATAAAAGCAGTTTCACACTTCGCTCGTCTTTTTTGAGCAAGTTTACGGCCAGAAAAGGGGCATGAACTGGGCGAAAGTGGCACAGGCTTTGAATTTGCAGTCTCTCTTCAACTAAACTTTACCGGCGGCGTCAATATCATTTCTTGAAAATATCAGGAATTACTAACAAAAAGACCTGAGACACGGCATTTTTTCCGCTTCATGGGACTCGGGGGCAATTTTCAGTCCGGCCGTTCCTCCTCAAGCCGCCTGCTTGACACCGCCACCTCCTTCCCCGACTTACTGCCCCCTCAAAAACTGCCATGCCCCGCCGAATCACCTACCGCGACGCCATCCGTGAAGCCCTCGATGAAGAAATCGCCCGCGACCCCATGGTCGTCGTCATGGGCGAGGAAGTCGCCCAGTACAATGGTGCTTACAAAGTCACCCAGGGCCTCTGGGACAAGTGGGGAGACAAACGCCTCGTGGACACCCCCATCAGCGAGGCCGGCTTCATCGGCATGGGCATCGGTGCCAGCATGCTCGGCGTGCGTCCGGTGATGGAGCTCATGTTTTGGAGCTTTTACACCGTGGCCTGGGACCAGATCGTCAACAACGGTGCCATGGTTCGCTACATGAGCGGCGGGAAGATCAATGTGCCCATTGTCATTCGCGGCCCGGCCAATGGCGGCACCAGCGTGGGTGCCACCCATTCTCACACGCCGGAGAACATCATGGCGAACTTCCCCGGTATGAAGTGCGTCTGCCCCAGCAACGCCTACGATGCCAAGGGCCTCATGAAGGCCGCCATCCGCGACAATGACCCCGTCATGTTCATGGAGAGCACCAAACTCTACGGTGAGGAGTGGGACGTGCCCGCCAACGACGAAATCCCAGGCGGCGATTTGTTTATCCCGCTCGGCCTGGCCGATGTGAAACGCGTGGGCACCGACATCAGCCTCATCGCCCACGGCAAAGCCGTCATCACCTGCCTCGAAGCTGCCCGCATCCTCGAAGAAGAACACGGCATCAATGCCGAAGTCGTCGATCTCCGCACCATCCGCCCGCTGGACGAGGACACCATCCTCGAATCCGTCGCCAAAACGCACCGAGCCATCTACGTCGAGGAAAACAAGCCCTACTGCGGCATCGGCGCGCAGATCGCCTACATGATCCAGGAGCGCATCTTCGACGAACTCGACGCCCCCGTGCAGCGCGTGTGCAGCCTCGATTCGCCTGCGATTTACAGCCCGCCGCTCGAAGCCCTCCAGCTCCCGACCGCCGACGTCGTCGTCGCCAAGGCCCTCGGCATTTGTTAAACTGGAACTGTCATGAAATTCACCCAGGTCTTCAAAAAAGTGCCCGAAGGTTACATCGGCTTCGTCGAGGAACTGCCCGGTGCCAACACCCAGGGCGCGACTCTCGATGAAACCCGCGCCAACCTGCGAGAGGCGATGGAGCTCGTCATGGAGGCCAACCGCATGCTCGCCGAGGAGGAGATCGGCAGTGACGAGGTTTACCGCGAAACCATGCTCCTCGCCGCTGCGTGAAACTCCGTGACCTCCTTCGACACCTGCATGACCACCGATGTGAACTCCTGCGTGAAGGCGGCAATCACTCCGTGTATGTCAACCGTGCCACCCGCAAAAGCTCCTCGGTGCCGCGTCACCGCGAGATCAACGACTTCCTTGTGAACAAAATCTGCAAAGACCTCGAAATCCCCCGCCCCTAACCTTTCTTCCCGCCATGCCTAAATTCATCGAAATGCCCAAACTCAGCGACACCATGACCGAGGGAACCCTCGCCAAATGGACCGTCAAGGAAGGGGACAAAGTCACCGTCGGCAAGGCCATCGCTGACATCGAGACCGACAAGGCCACCATGGAATACGCCAGCCCGTTTGAAGGCGTGCTGCACAAGTTCATCGCCACTCCCGGCGGCAAAGTCCCGCTCGGCGCCCCGCTGGCCGTCATTCTCGAAGACGACGAGGCCGCGCCCGCCAATCTCGACGAACTCATCGCCAAAGCCCAGGCCGCCGCGGCTCCGGCACCCGCCGCCGAGAAGAAACCTTCTGCTTCTGCCACCAAGACCGCCAGCACTGGCCCGCGCCTCCCGCAGGCTCCGCAGCACAAGAGCCGCACGACCGCTACAAACTCCAACATCCGCGTCAAAGCCTCCCCGCTCGCCAAAAAGATCGCCGCTGAGCGTGGAGTCGATCTTACGGCCCTCGTCGGTTCCGGTCCTGGCGGTCGCATCGTCCGTGAGGATGTCGAAAACGCCCCTGTCGGTGGTTCCAGCAGCCGTGTCGCCGCCACACCGGCCATCCGCCCGACTTTTGGCCCTGAAGACGAGCGCGTGCCCACCAGCACCATGCGCAACATCATCGCCGAGCGTCTGCTCGCGTCGAAGACGCAGATCCCGCACTTCTACCTCCAGATGGAAGTCGATGCCGGCCCGCTCATGGAATTCCGCGCACATCTCAACGCCACCAGCGAAAAGACCGGCGGCAACAAGTACACCGTCAACGACTTCATCCTCAAGTCCGTCATCCGCGCCGCCCAGGCTCAGCCTGCGATCAACGCTGCGTGGGATGGCGATGCCATCGTGAAATTCAAATCCGTCGGCCTCAGCGTCGCCATCGCTGTCGAGGACGGCCTCGTCACGCCCGTCATCAAGCAGGCGGAGAAGAAAACGCTCCTCGAAATCAGCCAGGCCGTCAAAGACCTCGCGGGCAAGTCCAAGAGCAAGAAGCTCAGCCCCGATGACTTCGCTGGTGGCACGATCACCGTGTCGAATCTCGGTGCGTATGGCATCGACCAGTTCGCCGCCATCATCAATCCGCCCCAGGCTGCGATCGTCGCCATCGGCAGCATCCGCAAGGCTCCCGTCGTGGATGACAAGGGCCAGATCGTCGTCGGCCAGCGCATGTGGGTCGGCCTCAGCGGCGACCACCGTGTCGTCGATGGCGCAGTCGCCGCCACCTTCCTCGCCGAAATGCGCAAGCTGCTGGAAAATCCGGCGCTGATGCTGGTGTAGTCCATTCCAACGTCACGCGGCCTCCAGACCGCCCGCACGATACGCCGAGGGTGAAACGCCCGTGTGGCGGCGAAACCATGCCGTGAAGTGCGACGCGTGGCGGAAGCCCAGCGTGAAGGCGATTTCCTTCAGCGTGCCGTGATCGGAGACGATGCGCTCACGCGCCGCATCAAGGCGACGCCGCTCCAAAAACACGCGCAAACTCACGCCAAGGTGTTGTTGAAGGATTTGATCCGCCCGCCGCATGCCGAGCGCGAATCCAGGCGGCAGCGTCGGCACCGATTGATCCAACGGTCGCGAGTTCAGCCACGCCACGAGCTGATCGACCCGCCGACGGCTTGCCGGCGCACGAGACTCGGGCTGCACGCCGAGTTGGTACAACGTTTCGATGAAAACAACGAACCAGGCCGCAAACGCCGCCTCATGCGCCGCCCAGCCCGCCAGTGAGTGAGCTTTGACCGCGACCGACTCGCGGTAAGCCACCGTTTTCCTGCCACGATGCACGCGGCGAAAAAGAGCGAGCGTTGCCAGGCGCAGTTTCGGCGATTTGGCGGCGAAATTCAGCCCGCTGCGAAACAGCGGCGAGCCATCCGGCCACTGACTGCGAAAGCCGACCGACAAAAGCCGCGTGTTTTTCGCGAACCAATGCTGCCGCAGCCCCGGAGCGGAGAAAAAAGCCTGGCCCGGCGATACCACAATCTCGTTTCCATCCGCACGGATGCGCACCTCGCCGCGTTCGACAAAAAACACGCCCGGCGGCACCGGAATCTCCGCCGACCAAACTTCGCAACGCGGCACCAGACCACAATAGACCCACAGCCATTCATGGCGAAGGCTGCGCCAGACATCGGCGGTGAATTCGGGCGGTCGGGGCATGTGGACGATGTGAGGAAGAAGCGCGGACGAATTTAACCGCTGATAGGACGCTAATTTGACGCTGATGAAACCTCTGAAATCAGCGTCTTATTAGCGTCAAATCAGCGGTTCATAACCCGGCATTCCGCTCAAGCTCCACTCCGCTCAAGCTCCACATAAGCGATTTCCGTTTAGCATAACACAGCTCGGTTGTCTGCCTCGCCGGCTCTGCTTTGCTGCCCGGATGAAGCCCAACCTTCTGCTTTCTGTGTTTTCCGCATGTTCCGTCGGCCTGCTCTGTGCGCAGGAGCCGCGCAACGTCAGTGGCATCTATCCGTCGCTCGCGATGTTCAACAATGAAGGCGAGTGCGGCACGGGTGCCGTCGTGCCGTGGGCGGACCGGCTGTGGGTCATCACTTACGGGCCGCATCTGCCGTTTGGGTCGAGCGACAAGCTCTACGAGATCACGCCGGAGCTGACACAAATCGTCCGGCCAGAGAGCGTGGGCGGCACTCCGGCGAACCGCATGATTCATCCCGAGTCGCAGCAGCTTTTCATCGGGCCATACATCATCGACGCCGAACGCAAGGTGCGCGTGATCCCGCCTTCACGCATGCCGGGTCGTCTCACAGGCAATGCCCGCCATCTCAGTGACCCGGCGAACAAAATCTACTACGCCACGATGGAGGAAGGGCTTTACGAGGTGGATGTGAAGTCGCTCGCCGTGAAAAACCTCATCCGCGATGGCAACGGCGTCAAAAAGGGCTTCAAAGTCGAAACGCAGCTTTCGAATTTTAGCTCCGAACTGCCCGGCTATCACGGCAAAGGTCTGTATTCGAGCCAGGGCCGCCTCATTTACGCCAACAACGGCGACCGCGACAAACGCGTGCTCACCGATCCCACCACGCCCAGCGGCGCTCTCGGCGAATGGACCGGCAGCGGCGACTGGCAGCTCGTGCGGCGGAATCAATTCACCGAGGTCACCGGCCCCGGTGGCATCCACGGCAGCGACACAAACGCGCCGGTGTGGAGCATCGGCTGGGATGCGAAATCGCTCATCCTCATGCTGCTTGATCGTAGCGCGGGTTTTCAACCCGCATCCCAGGGGAACGAGTTGAAAACTCGTTCTACGTGGCAGTCCTTCCGCCTGCCCAAAGTCAGCCACAGCTACGATGGCGCTCACGGCTGGAACACCGAATGGCCGCGCATTCGTGACATCGGCAACATCGGCGAGGACAAGGACAATCTGCTCATGACCATGCACGGCGCGTTCTGGAGCTTCCCGAAGACGTTTTCCGCCGCGAACACTAGCGGCATTCGTGTGCGCAGCGCCTACATGAAGGTCATTGGCGATTTTAGTCGATGGAACGACCGCCTCGTGTTTGGCTGCGATGACTCGGCGAAGTCGGAGTTCCTGAACAAACGCCAAGTCAAAGGCGGCATCGACAGCGTGGGCCAGTCGCAGAGCAATCTGTGGTTCACCAGCCCGGACACGCCGGACAAACTCGGACCCGCACACGCCAGCGGCGCGGTTTGGCTGCATGATAGTGTGGAAAAGGGACAGAAAGCTGATCCGTTTCTCGTCGCAGGATGGAAGCACCGCAGCCTCTGGGTCATCAATCACGCCACCGGCGAGTCCGCACGCTCAGACATCATCAGTGACGATGACTGGCTGCGAACCGAGGCTGGAACGGACTCCAAAGACTTCAGCGTGATCGTCACGCTCACCAACGGCGAAACGCGTGACACAACATCCGATGCGATTTTCGACGGCCTTGCCCGCATCGGCGACGAAACAGCCCAAACCGGCATTTTCCGTCCACGCGGCGAAAACAAGCGCACGCTGAGCTTCGCCACCAAAGACGGCTACTACGAGATGGGGGCCGATTTGGCCCTCAAACGCGTCGAAGACGCCAAGGCGAAGGCCTTTGTCGAAAAAGCCGTCGCCATCCCGAAGAACGTCATCACGCTCGATGAGGCCAGCGTGCTCGTGGTCGATGATCGTGGCCGCCGCTGGCGTCTGCCGCGCGCTTCCAATGCCTACGATGCCGCCACGAACGCCGGTGAGTTGCGTGTCTGCCGCGAAGTCGCCACGGAGCGCGACATGCTGAGCGCCTGCGGCACCTTTTTCGAGCTGCCTGCCGAAAACGCCGACGGCTTCGCGAAAATTCGGCCCATCTGCTCGCACGATTTGCGCGTGAGCGACTTCGGCGGCTATCGCGGCTTGTTTTTGATGAGCGGCATCAAGCCGGACGCGAAAGCCAGCGAGCACATCATTCGCAGCGACGATGGCAAAGCCGCCCTCTGGGCCGGAGCCATCGACGATCTCTGGAAGCTCGGCAAACCCCGCGGCGAAGGCGGACCGTGGAAGAACACGAAGGTCAAACCCGGCCAGAAGAGCGACCCGTATCTCATGTGGGCCTACGATCAGCGCACGCTCACCCTCAGCCACGATCAAAACGAGCCCGTTAGCTTCCACATCGAGCTCGACCTCACCGGCACCGGCTTGTGGGTGAATTATCAGCATCGCGAGGTCTCGCCCGGCGAAGAAACGGCGCTTATCTTCGAACCTGCGGTGCAGGCGCGCTGGATGCGCGTGACGACAAGCACGGCCTGCACGGCGACGGCGCAGTTGAAGTATGAGTAATTATTTCTTCCGCCGGAACGGATAGAGAAACTGCTGCCAGTAGCCTTTCGGCACGGGATGACCGCCGATGCCGTAGCCGGAGGGCCAGCGGTTGTTTTCGGGCATGTGATGGGTGCCGAAGATCTTGTCGAAAAGCGGGAAGTGGATGGCGAAGTTGACGTCGACGGCCTCTTTTTCGATGCCGTGGTGCCAATGATGGAATCGCGGTGTGACGAAGAACTTTTCCATCAGGCCGAGCCGCCAGCCGAGGTTGGAGTGCGCGAAGGTGGCGAACAGATAGACGACGAGGACGTAGGCGTTCACGGCGGTCTGGCTGAAGCCGAGCAGGATCATCGGAAAGACCGTGGTGCCGCGCAGGATGAGGATTTCGAGGAAATGCATCCGCGCGCCGGCCATCCAGTCCATGTGCTGGGCCGAGTGATGTACCGCATGGAAGCGCCACAGGGCCGGGATGCGATGAAACAGGCGATGCACCCAGTATTGCACCAGATCGGTGAGGAACATGATGGCGATGAGTTGCACCAAGAAGGGCAGCGCGGCGACCCAGGCGCGAAACTCCGTCCATGACGTGTGTTTGAAGAGCGTCTGGGCGGGCATGAAGCTCAGCCAAGTGAGCACCTGCACCAGCATGCTGCTGATGAGGTAGTAAAACAGGTCCTCGCGCCATTCGTAACGGAAAATGCCCTGGTCGGCACGATTTGGAAAAAGGGTTTCGAGCGGGATAAACAGGAAGCCGGTGAAGAGCAGGCGCAGCACGAAGAAATCGAGGCCGAAATAGACTGGCGTGAGATCAGGAGCCACGGCGGAGGCAGACGTGCCGCCAAAGGTCACGGCCTGCAGTGTGGCGATCATCCCCGTTATGCCGAGCGCCTTGCTGGGGCGCAGAATGAGGTTTAGCAGCGAAAAAACGAACGCCAGGACCATGAGCACGAACATGCCGGTGCGAAACGCGGGATGACCGATCACTCCGGCGTTTTCCTTCATGGTGAAGACGCCGGGGAAGCGCATCATGATCACGCTGCCCAACGCGGCGAGGCCAAACATCATGCCGAGGACACCGCTGATCCAGCCACTGCCGAATTTTCGCAGCGCGGGTGGCGCTTCGAGTTCACGACGAATCTTCAGGCGGGTCTCGTGGAGGGGGGTCATCGGCGAATTTATAGGGTTTGGCGGGGTGGATGACAAGAGCGCGGATGAACAGCAGACCGGAGGTCAGAACGCTGGTTGCTTTCGGAACCGGGTGTGCTCTCATGCGCGACCCAACCTCCCTCCCCGTCTTCAAACTCATGTCCGCGCATTCCTCCTCTGAAAAATCCTCCATCTGGTCCATTATCAACGTGGTGATCGGCCTCGCCATTGGCGGCCTCGTGCTGCTCTGGGTGCTGGCGTTTGTGGTGAAAGGACTCGGCTCTCTTGTTCCCGCGCCGAAGGCTGATCCCGCTCCGGCCGCCGCAGTGGCCGCTGCCACCCCAGCAAGCGCTGCTGCTCCTGCCAGCGCAGCCGCTCCAGCTCCTGCTGCGAATACTCCGGTGCTCGAAGTCACCCTCAAGCCGGACACAGCCAACCCGCTGGCCTACGACACGAAGTCCATCAGCGCCAAGGCAGGCCAGAAAGTGAAACTGACTTTCATCAACAACCACCCCACCCTGCCGCAGCCGCACAATTTTGTGCTGGGCAAGCTCGGCGTGGACAAAGGCAAGATGATGGGCATCGCCATGGCCGCCATGACGCTGGTGGACAAAGGCTACATCCCCGAGTCCGCTGATATCCTGGCCAACACGAAGCTTCTGCAGCCCGGTCAGACCGAGACCATCGAGTTCACGCTGCCCACCGCCGGTGAGTACAACTACGTCTGCACCTTCCCCGGTCACGCCGCCATCATGAACGGCACCATCACGGCGCAGTAACTCTTTCACAAGACCTCCAGCCATGGCAGTCTCCATCAGCGTCGATTACGAAGGCGGCCTGCGCTGCCGGACCACACACGGTCCTTCACAAAACCAGTTCATCACCGACGCGCCAGTGGACAACCACGGCAAAGGCGAGTCTTTCAGCCCCACCGATCTCGTCGCCACCGCGCTCGCCACCTGCATGGCCACGGTGATCGGCATCAAGGCGCAGCAGAAAGGCTATGACCTGCCCGGCATGAAAGTCAGCGTGGAGAAGCACATGAGCGCGGACAGCCCGCGCCGCATCGTGCGGCTGCCGATCACCATCGAGATTCCGCTGCCCGCCGATCATCCTGACCGCAAGCTGCTGGAGGCCACGGCGCTCGGCTGCCCGGTGCATCACAGCGTCCACCCGGACATCGACAAGCCGGTGACGTTTGTGTGGAGCGGGCAGTAAAAAACCGGCTGTTTAACGAACCCAGCGCGCGTCTGAGGACAGGCCCACCTGCCAGTTGCGCTCGTGCATGTAGGAGTAATCGGTTTTCCCGATCGCGCCGACCATCCATGAGCCGGTTTTGCGCTTCCAAGCCTTGCTGAAGCTTTCCGCCGTGTGGCAGCCCCAGCTCTGGCAGTAGGCTTTTCTGGCAAAGGCACTGCCGTGGATCTTTCCGAGCTCCTTCTCATGCAGCCAGGCGGTGGAGGTGGCGTAGGTGTCGGAGCTGTAGTCGAACATGAAACTGTACTTGTTCGAGTGGCCGAAGTACTCGAAGCCGGAAATTTTCATGCTGCGGCGGCCCGGCCCGTTGTTGATGTACTGGATGAGTTCGTCCGCGCTACGGAACCAGACCAAGTTGATGAAGGGGTAGGCCTTCGGCACCGACTCGACGTTTTGCGTCAGCGGCTGGTGCTCCTCCGCGCCACGGCGCACATAACCGTCCCGGTAAACCAGCCAGGTGATGCGCGTTCCCGCCGGCGCGGTCTTTTGAATCTCCTGCATGCGCACACGAGCGGTGCGGATGAAGTTTCCCCACCAGCGGTCATGCTGCTGTCCCGGTGCCCGCAGGTCTTCAAACTTCCGCACAGCAGGCCCGCCGCTGACGACGAGGTACTCGGTGTCAGCCGCGGCTTGGGAGGCCAGACCAAAGGTAAGGAGACAGATTGCAGAGAAAAAGTGTCGGTTCATGACAGCAGCAACAAAGCACGGCTACTTCGACTCGACGAGCTTGAAGTTCTTGAACTGCACCATCATCGGCGGCCCCTGATGGATTTGCAGCGCCAGCAGGCCCTCTTTCGGCGCGTTCGCGGTATCCTCATCGGTCACGTCGATGGTTTGCAGACCGTTGATGAAGTGCTGCACATGATTGCCCTTCGCCACGATGCGATATTCATTCCAGTCCTCTTTCTTGATCGAAGCCTGGATGGCGGCGTTGTCGCCAACAAGGCCGTTTTTGACGATCTCGGGCTTCTTGCTGTCCGCGCCGGTCTTGATGGTGTTTTTCTCGCCACGCAGGGCCAGAATGCCACGACCGCGCTCCTCATAGAGAATGCCGCTGAACTTGTCCCCGGCCTCGAAATCGGCCTGATAGCCGCTGATGATGGGCCCGAACTCGCCGGAGGGAAGTTCCTTGCTGCGATACTGCACACCCGAGTTTCCCTTTTCGATGCGGTATTGGAACGTCAGCTCGAAATCGCCCACCGTGCCGCCTTTCCACACGAGGAAGGTGTTGTGCTTGATGATGCCTTTCTTTGGATCGGCCGGATCAGGCGGCGTGATGCCGGTGATGGTGCCGTCCTTCACGCTCCAGAGGTCTTTGTTGCCCTCCCAGCCGGTGAGATCCTTGCCGTTGAAGATTTCTTTTTCGTCCGCGTTCGCAAACGCGACGACGGCAAACAAGGCTGCAAATGTGAGTGACAGTTTCATGGATGGATTGGGTTGGAAGGGCGAGGTGTAACGCGAGGGCGTGGAAATGTCCATCGCTTTGGCGGCCACGGCATTGACGCTTGCGGTTTCGCCAAACGGCGATACACGCCGCTCCATGCATCTGCCGCGTTTTCTTTCGTTCTCATGGCTGTGGTTCGCGCTCGTCGTTTTCTGGGCCGCCGTGCTCTACTGGCTCTCGGAGCAGAGCAGCCTGCCCACACCGGGCAGCTTCGAGGGCCTCGACAAGCTCCAGCACTCCGTCTATTTCGCTGCTGGGGGCGCCTGTTTCCTGCTCGGCATGCGTCTGGCGGGTTTTGTCCGCAAAACCAGCGCCGCCGTCATTCTAACCGTGCTGTTCTGCTCCGCCGTTGGCGGTTTCGACGAATGGCATCAAACCTTCACACCCGGCCGCAGTGGTGGCGATGTGTGGGATTGGCTCGCCGACATGACCGGTGGCTTCATCGGAGCGTTCATCGCGCTGAGAGCCGAAAACTGGCTCATCCCACTTTCAGGGCATAGAAGTCGAATACTTTAGTCTGTAGTGAATAGTCTGCTGCCCGCCACCAGTGGCGGATGAAACACCGGGCGGCATTTTCAGAGTTGTTGCGTGAATTGCGGCAACACGCCGCGCTGAGCCAGGAGGCACTGGCGGAAAAAGCCGGGCTGCACCGAACCTACATCAGCCAGTTGGAGCGCGGCATAAAGAGTCCCACGCTTGATGTGATTGCAGCGCTCTCACCGGCGCTCGAAGTGCCGTTGAAGGCGTTTTTGACTCAACTCTCGCGGAGGCTCGGCTCGTGACATGCGTTACTTGAAGCGTCAGATTCGCGAAATTCGAGTGCTGCGTGAGGACGGCACCTCGCATGACGTTTCCCCTGAGCCTTTTGGTGCCGCCATTGCCATTTTCAATGAGCGCATCGCACGACTGGCGGAATTTGAGATCGATATTTCGAGGCTGCTCGGCATGCGCAACTTGAGCGCGTTTGTCGGCGAGCTCTATGGCGCTTCGGTGATCAAGGCGGCGGATGGTTTGTATCGCAAGAACCCACACCAGGATGGCTATCCTGACCTGCTGCTCATGGATGAAAACGGGCAAGCTGCCTGGGCCGCTTTGGCCAGACAGCTTCGTGACAAGAAGCCGTTCAGCCCGTTTCGCGCAGGCGGGATCGAGATCAAGGCCACAGTGGGCAGCGTGCCTGGGCCGCAGTGGTTCCAATCGAAAGGCATGGAGAAACCGGACATCGGCGACCAGCGAATCACCTTCTTGCGCGGATACGACTGGAAAGCGCATCATCGGGGAACGAACAACCTGCTGGGCCTGCTCTGGGATTTTGTTCGCGGCAGGCCATGCATCGTGGCGGTGTTTTACTCGGCAAAGCTGGGAAAGGCTGAATGGGGTGAGATCATCCAGCCACGCGAAGGAGGTGGAAACACCACGAGCGTCTCGATCATGACACGCCTGGGAGTGCGCAAAATGTACGACGGCTGGCTTTATGTGCTGGATGCGCCGGAATACCGCGGCTTTCTCGACCGCCACAATGGCGGCACCGAGCTTCAGGCGGATTTGGCGAGCGGCGGCATTGAGCTGTGAAACAACGGCAGATCGGCGCAGGCCCAGTCGTTGCTCATAACGGCGTCCGGCTTCCCGTTGAGAACATCCACCCACTGACGGAAGAAAATCTCCAATCCACGCGGCGGAATGCTCTCTCCAATGATTTCATAGATGAGTCCCGTGGTGACTTTGCGACCATCGGCGCGCTCGAATTTGAAATCAAAATCGGTCACGGTGTGGAGCATCAGGGCTTCGCGCAGGGACAGCACCCGATGCTGCTCAGGGTGGAGTTTGTTGTCACTGCATGCGTAGGCCAGATTGGTGGTGAGGGCGCTGGCAGGCAGATCCCAGCTCATGCGCTTGTAGGCGCTGGTATAGCCGCGCATGAGACGATGGCCGCCGACGTCTTTCACCCACGGGCGCGGCAACAGCTCGCCGCACTTCAGGCAACGCAGGGGGGTGTCTTTCGACGACCGGTTGATGCCGCTTTCATCGCGATAATTGCCATGGGTGGGATTTTGATCAAAACCGCAGGCGACACACTGATTGTCGAACGCCCCCTTCTCCGGCGGTGTGTGACGCACCCAGAAATATTTGTCCTCGTCCAGCAACGGAACGAAATGGAATGGATCTTCTCCGCGTGCCGTGGCGGGGTCTCCAGCATCAAGCGGAGGCATGTCGGAGATGATCTCACGCAACGTGATCCAGGGGAGCAGTTCAGCGCGGGCATTGGGGGAATGCGTCGTGCGAGGATGCAGGCCATGACGCTTGTGAAACAACGACAGCATCTCTGCATCACGCGTGAAGACGGTGATGAGCCGCTGCCGTCGCTGGGGCACGCCGTAATCGGCAAATTCGACCACTTTGGCCTCGCCATCATACTCCGGGCCAAGCTGCTCCCGTATCAAGTCGAGAATGGGGACCGGCCTGCCAGCCTCATCCAAGATGAGGGTGTTTTCCATTTCCGGCACGTTTTCAAACACGATCAATCGCGGCCGCAAGGCACAGGCAATTTTCAAAGTGGGGATGATGAGCCGGTTGCGCACGTCCAAGGCCGGCTTCGTTCCTTCGCGCACGGCCTGAAGCAGCTTGCCGCGTCCGTTTTTTGACATGCCCTGGCAGGGCGGTGTGGCAAACAGGATGTCAAGATCGCCGCCGTCCAAGCGCGCACGGGTTTCCTCGACGATTTTTCCCCAAAGCTCCCAAATGTCTCCAGTCAGCGCGTGCGTCTGCGGAAAATTGGCCTGGTAAACCTGATGGCGGTCTTCCAGCAGCTCGCATGAGACCAGCACCTTCACCGGCAGCCGCTGAAAGGCGAGATCACCGATCCCGGCCGACGAAAAGAGGCTGATGGCGTTAAGGCTCATGAATGGCTGGCGTGACACCACTCTGCATGAATGGCTGCGTTTGCCTGATGAGCAACCCTGAACCTGCCTAGACAACGCAGAGCCGAAAAATGG
>Ga0209573_1001389_pt1 | contig 37975 bp, 27 predicted proteins | sample TNRBio252014_DNA_FD_185870 | JGI IMG/M metagenome (GOLD analysis project Ga0209573, IMG submission 185870) | Wastewater treatment Type I Accumulibacter community from EBPR Bioreactor in Madison, WI, USA - TNR Reactor_6/25/2014_ DNA (SPAdes)... | ecosystem: Engineered > Bioreactor > EBPR >...
GCCGGACAGGACATCCCCCTCGGCCCGGGCTGCCCGCTCCGCGAACCAGCCGACGCCAGGGGAAGGGACCGGAGCGCGTGACAGCGCGGGCAGACATTCCGCATCGGCACCCGGCATCTCCCCGCGAGGTCGGACGAAGGTGCCTCGCCCGACCTCGCCGCCGATCAGTCCGAGGCGAGCGGCCTCGGAGTAGGCGCGGCTGACGGTGCCGACGGTCACCCGAAGCCGATTTGCCAGGTCGCGATGCGTCGGCAGCCGCTCGCCTTCCGGAAGTCGTCCCGCTGCCACGTCCTCGGCAAGCGCCTCGGTGATGGCGCGATAGCGCGGACCGGCACGGCCATCGAGGCATGGGAGCCACATTGTCATGGTGACAATAATTACATTGACGGCGTGCAGGAAGTCAATAGAAACTGCTGCGGTCAATAGTCCGGAGAAACGACGATGCGCCCGGCAGATTGTATCGATTCATTTGCTAAATTGTCTACTGGACAATCGGCGCTGCCGTCTTGGAAGGCATGGCTGGCGATTGGTTTCGGCAAGCTGATGCAGGATGTGCTGAGGTTGACCGAGACGGTGGCTCGACATGGTGAGCGGCGCCGGCAGCACCGCGCGCTGCTGAGTCTCGACGAGCGGATGCGCAAAGACATCGGCCTCACCGCCGCCGACATCTGGCTGGAGACGAGCATGCCGCTCTGGCGCAAGTAACGCGCATGGCCGGCCCTCACCCCGACCCTCTCCCGCGAGCGGCAGAGGGAGCAGGAGAGGGAGTCCGCGGCCGTTTTCGCTCAGATCAGCGCGTGCCCCAGACGTCCGGCCAGATCCTGGATGTATTGCCAGGCGACGCGGCCGGAGCGGGCGCCGCGGCCCGTAGCCCAGGCGAGAGCGTCGGCGTGCAGCTCCGCCTGCGGCAGGGCCAGGCCGAAGCGCCGGGCGTAGCCGTCGACGATGGCGAGGTAGGTGTCCTGGTCGATGCCGTGAAAGCCCAGCCACAGGCCGAAGCGATCGGAAAGCGACACCTTCTCCTCCACCGACTCGGCCGGGTTGATCGCCGTCGAACGTTCGTTCTCGATCATGTCGCGTGGCATCAGGTGGCGGCGGTTCGACGTGGCATAGAACAGCACGTTCTCCGGCCGCCCCTCGATGCCGCCTTCCAGCACCGCCTTCAGCGACTTGTAGGTGGCGTCGCCGCCGTCGAACGAGAGGTCGTCGCAGAACAGCAGGCATCGGCGCGGCGTGGCGCGCAGGCGGTTGAGCAGGCGGGGCAGGCTGGCGGCGTCCTCCCGGTGCACCTCGACCAGCGCCAGCGCACCCGGCCGCTCATCGAGAATGCGGGCGTGCACCGCCTTGACCAGCGAGCTCTTGCCGGTGCCCCGCGCGCCCCACAGCAGCGCATTGTTGGCCGGGAGCCCGCCCGCGAACCTTCGGGTGTTGTCGAGCAGGATGGAGGCCTGCCGGGCGATCCCCTGCAGCAGGTCGAGATCGACCCGGCTCACCCGCGCGACCGCCTCCAGTCGTGCGTCCTCCGCATGCCAGACGAACGCGTCCGCGTCCCGCAGGTCGGCGTCGGCGGCGGGCCGCGGCGCGAGACGGTCGAGCGCGTCGGCGATGCGTTCCAGGAGATGGATGTGTCGCGGGTCGGTCATCACGGGCGAGGCTAGCACCTCCGCCGCTCTGTGTCGTGGCCGCCGCGGCGTTCGGGTTGCATCCGTCGCGACGATGGCAGTAGTCTCCGGCGCCCCGGACGCACCCGGGAAAGCGAGGAGTTTCCGATGCTCGTTTCCACCGCGCTCGCGCAAGAGGCGGCTCCGGCCGCCGCCGCTGGCCCCGACGCGATGCTGCAGTTTCTGCCGATCGTTCTCATCTTCGTCGTCTTCTACTTCCTGCTGATCCGGCCGCAGCAGAAGAAGCTGAAGCAGCACAAGGAGCTTCTGGCCTCGATCCGGCGGGGTGACCGCATCGTCACCGGCGGCGGCATCATCGGCGTGGTGACGAAGGTCGTCGACGACACCGAGGTGCAACTCGAGATCGCCGAGGGCGTGCGCGTGCGAATGCAGCGGGCGGCCATTTCCGCCGTCTTGTCGAAGACCGAACCCGCCGCCTCCGACACGAAGGACCAGCCCAAGGGCGGTGGAACCGGCGGCGGTGGAACCGGAACTGGAACTGGCGGTGGCGGCGACGATCCCTCGCCGAAGCCGGCCGGCCCGCAGCCGTCGCGGCTGACGAAGATCCTCGGCGGCAAGCGCGACTAGACGGCTCGGACAGGCACGCCGATGCTGGGGTTTTCGCGCTGGAAGATGCTCCTGACGCTCGTCGTCTGCCTGATCGGTGCGGCGCTGGCGGCACCCAATCTGCTCACCCGGCAGACGGCGGAAAGCCTCCCGTCGTGGCTGCCGCACCGGCAGATCAATCTCGGCCTCGACTTGCGGGGCGGCTCGTACCTGCTGCTGCAGGTCGATACCGCCGCGGTGATCCGTGAACGCCTGGAATCGCTGACCGATACGATTCGCGATGAATTGCGCAAAGCCCGCATCCGGTACGAAGGACTGGGCGTCCAGGGCGATGCGGTCGCCGTGCGCGTTCCCGACGCGGCGCAGCAGGACGAGGCGGCCGGGCTGTTGCGGAAACTGGACCCCGACGCGGTCGTCGACAGCGCGGAGCCCGGGCGCTTCCGCCTCACGCTGACCGAGGCCGCGATACGGCTGCGCGAGTCCGCCGCGGTCGACCAGTCGCTCGAGATCATCCGCCGCCGGATCGACGAGACCGGCGTCCGCGAGCCGCTCATTCAGCGACAGGGCGCCGATCGCATCCTGGTGCAGTTGCCCGGCCTGGACGACCCGCAGCGGATCAAGTCCCTGATCGGCAAGACGGCGAAGATGACCTTCCACCTCGTCGACGAGGAGGCGAGCCTGTCGGATGCTCTGGCCGGGCGGGCGCCACCGGGCTCGGAGGTTCTGCCGCTGCTCGAGCGCGGCGTCGCCAAGGGCCAGGAGCGCCGCATCGTCGTGCGCAAGCGCGTGATGGTCAGCGGCGAGAACCTGATCGACGCGCAGCCGAATTTCCAGGAAGGCCAGCCGATCGTCACCTTCCGCTTCGACGCCGCGGGCGGCAAGCGTTTCGGCGATACCACCAGCCAGAACGTCGCCAAGCGTCTCGCCATCGTGCTCGACGGCCAGGTGATCAGCGCGCCGCAGATCCGCGAGCCGATCCTGGGCGGATCCGGCATCATCACCGGCAGCTTCACTGTCGCCGAGGCGCAGGATCTGGCGCTGCTGCTGCGCGCGGGTGCGCTGCCGGCGCCGCTCACCGTGCTCGAGGAGCGGACCGTGGGCCCGGGGCTGGGCAGCGATTCGATCCAGGCCGGGCTGCTGGCGGGCCTTGTCGGCACCATCCTGGTGCTGAGCTTCATGCTCGTCGCCTACGGCAGCTTCGGCTTCATCGCCAACGTGGCACTGATCGCCAACGCGGTCCTGCTCGTCGCCGCCATGTCGGTGCTGCAGGCGACGCTGACGCTGCCGGGGATCGCCGGCATCGTGCTGACGATCGGCATGGCGGTGGACAGCAACGTGCTGATCTTCGAGCACATCCGCGAAGAGGTGCGCAGCGGGCACTCACCGGTCTCGGCCATCGACTCCGGTTTCACCCGGGCACTGACGACGATCATCGACTCCAATCTGACGACCTTGTTCGCCGCGGCATTGCTCTTCGCGTTCGGCTCGGGCCCGGTCCGTGGCTTCGCCGTGACGCTCGGCATCGGCATCCTGACGTCGATGTTCACCGCCGTCACGCTCACGCGGCTCCTGGTCGTCACGTGGCTGCAGCGGGCGCGGCCGAAGTCACTCACCATCTGAGGCCACCACCCCGGGCCCTAGCTGAGGCAGCGGCATGCGCGGCATTCAATTCATCCCCGCCAATACGCGCATCCCGTTCATGCGCTGGCACAAGCTGTTACTGGCGGTCTCCACGTCGTTCCTGCTGTTGTCGGTCGTCGTCATCGCCATCGACGGCCTGAACTTCGGCATCGACTTTCGCGGCGGCATCCTGGTGGAGGTCAAGACCCCGCAGGCGGCCGACCTGACCGCCATGCGACAGACACTGTCCGAACTGGGGCTGGGCGAAGTCGGCCTGCAGGAATTCGGCGCGCCGGAGAACGTGCTGATCCGCCTGCAGGAGCAGGACGGGGGCGAAGCCGCGCAGCAGGCGGCGATCAGCCGCGTCAAAGAGGCGCTGGGGCCGACCGTCGAGTATCGGCGGATCGAGTTGGTCGGCCCGCAGGTCAGCTCGGAGCTGCTCCGCGACGCCGTCTACGCGATGGTGGGCGCGCTCCTGTCGATCATGGGCTACCTGTGGTTCCGCTTCGAGTGGCAATTCGCCGTGGCGGGCGTGATCTCCCTGCTGCACGACGTGCTGGCGATCGTCGGCGTCTTCGCGCTGCTGGGCTACGAGTTCAACCTGACGATCGTCGCCGCGGTGATGACCATCGCCGGCTATTCGATCAACGACAGCGTCGTCGTGTTCGACCGGATTCGGGAGAACATGCGAAAGTACAAGACGATGCCGTTCGTCGAACTGATCGACCTGTCGATCAACCAGACGCTCTCGCGCACCTTCCTCACCGGCATCACCACCATCATGGTGCTGATCGTGCTGTACGTGCTGGGCGGCGAAGTGTTGCGGGGGTTCAGCTTCGCGATGCTGTTCGGGGTGATTGTCGGCACGTACTCGTCGGTCTTCGTCGCCGTGCCGGTGCTGCTGTACATGAACGTCCGCCGCGCCCCGGCGACCAGCGATGGCGCGCTGACCGACCAGCCCTGAGGAGCGAATGGAGCGCACCCGGATCACGGCGAACAGGGGGCGAGGCCGCCAGCTGATCGAGCGGTACGGCGGCGGCGGATTCAAGATCGCCGGCGTCCGGCATACCGGCTCGGTACTGGTCCTGCCGGACCAGACGCTCGGCTGGGCCGTGACCGCAGCGGACGGGATCGACGCCGCGGCGCTCGCACCCGTGCTGGAGCGGCAGCCGCCACCGCGTATCCTGATCGTCGGCTGCGGACGGACCTTTTTGCCGCGGCCGGGTGCGCTCGCCGTGGCGCTGCGCGATGCGGGCATCGGCCTGGAATGGATGGATACCGGCGCCGCCTGCCGTACCTTCGACCTGCTGCTGATGGAAGACCGGGAGGTCGCGGCGGCGTTGATCGCGGTGGAGTGAGACGGGGTGGGCAGGGCGCGGGACCCGGACTACGGGCCCCGCATGGACGGCCCGAGGATCAGGCTTTCGCCAGATTGGCGTTGACGAAGTCCCAGTTCACCAGGCTGTCGAGAAACGTCTGCACGTAGTCCGGGCGGCGGTTCTGGAAATCCAGATAATAGGCGTGCTCCCAGACGTCGCAGGTGAGCAGAGCCGTCTGGCCGTGCGCCAGCGGCAGGTCGGCGTTGGGCGTCTTCGTCACCTTCACCGAGCCGTTCTCGGCGACCAGCCAGCCCCAGCCGCTGCCGAACTGGGTGACGCAGGCGTTCTTGAACTCCTCGACGAACTTCTCGTACGAGCCGAACGCCTGATCGATCGCCGCCGCGACCGCGCCTGAAGGCTTGCCGCCGCCGCCCGGCTTCATGCAGTTCCAATAGAAGGTGTGGTTCCAAACTTGCGCGGCGTTGTTGAACACGCCGGCCTTGGCGGCGTCGCCGGCGACCGCGCCGATCACCTCTTCCAGGCTCTTGTCGGCCAGGGGCGAGTCCTTGGTGAGATTGTTCAGGTTGGTGACATAGGCTTGGTGGTGTTTGCCATAATGAAAATCGAGCGTGTTCGCCGAGATGTGCGGGGCGAGCGCGTCCTTCGCGTACGGCAGCGGCGGAAGTTCGAATGCCATGGTTTCCCTCGTTCCCTACGTTGCGTTCGGATGACCCTTCCGAGTGCACAGAACATATGGCTCCGCCCGCGCGATGAAAAGGACCCTCCCATGGCCGAGCCTGTGGTTCTCCTCCGTGCCGATCAGCAACGGAGGAGGCCGCGCATCGTTCCCAGCCAGCGGCAGAGTTTGCGCTGCAACATAGGCAGGCCGACCCGCTCGCGCAGCGGATCGCGCTTGCGAAAGCGGCGAAGGAGTTTGCGCGCCCGGCACTGAACGATGAGCACGTGCACCCGCAGCCCGCGGTCACGGACGAGGCGGGGCAGGGGAGCGGCCTCGACCAGAAGCTGCTCGACTCCGTCCAGCACGCGGTCGAGAACCGCGCGGGTCTGCCCCTTGGCGGAGGGAGCACGCAGATACCGCGGCGTGATCATCGCGTCGTCGAGGAACTGGCGCGGGATGCCCAGGCGGTTGAAGCCGACGGTCGGGTCCTCGCAGTCCCGCAACTGCCGCAGGATGTGCAGCGCGGCGCAGAGCGCGTCGGCGGAGCGCCCGCAGACCTGCGCATCCTCGTCTGTGAGATGCAGCATCGCCCGACCGATCGGTGCGGCGGCGAACTGGCAATAGACCAGCAGGTCTCGCCAGGACACACAGACATGGCCGCGCGCGTCGCGCCGGAACGCCTGCAGGATGTGCCGCGGGTGCTCCACCGACAGTCCCGTGACGGCGAGGCAGTCCCGTACGCCGGCGGCGACGGCGGCCGCCTCTTCAGACCACAATCCCGCATCGGCGGTGGTCAGCGCGTCCTCCAATGCGGCGAGGCGCGACAGCTTCTCCGGGCGGCCGAGGTTCGCGCTCTCGGTGATGCTGTCGGCCAGCCGCACGAACCTGCCGACCGCCCGCACGTGCACGCGCACCGGTTCCGGGAACAACTCCGGCATCAGCGAGAAGTCGGGGTCGTTCCCTAGATGCATTCGTGTCCACCGCCGCGCACGGGCAGTGTCCGACATCTCGGCGCCCGATCGACTCTGCCCTATATCTCAGAAATCCGGGAAAAGGGCACAGCATGGAATCGCCGAAGCTCTCGTATTGCATGCAGCAAACGCGTAAGTTCGACAACGATCGCTTTCTATGCAACCTGTTCGCGCCGGCGGCGGAGCGGGAAGCCTTGTCGGCACTGTGCGCCTTCAATCTGGAGCTCGCGCATATTCGAGAGGCCGTGCGTGAACCGCTCCTCGGGCATATGCGGCTGCGATGGTGGAGCGAGACCCTGGACGGGGTGTGGGACGGGCGGGCACCCCGCCACGGTGTCGCCGAGGCACTCGGCCTCGCGGTCCGGGATTTCGGCCTGGAGCGCCGCCACCTCGACCGCATGCTCGAAGCCCGTGCGCTGGACCTCGACGACCGCGCGCCTGCGTCGATGGCCGTGCTGGTCGAGTATGCCGAGGCCACGTCCGGCGCGCTGGCCGAAGCGGGGCTGCAGATCCTGGGTGTCGGCGCGGGCGACGCGGAGACGGCGGCGGCGGCTCGCGAGGTCGGAACCGCTTGGGCGTTGATCGGGCTGGTGCGGGCGGTGCCGTTCCATGCGCGATCGCGGCGGCTCTATCTGCCGGCGGACCTCAATCGCGAAGCCGGCCTCGACGCGTTCCGAATGTTCGACCGCCGTGTGACCGACGGCGTCGCCGCCGTGTGTGAACGCGTGGTCTGCGTCGCGCTGCAGCACTTGGCGCGGGCGCGGGCGAGGCGCGCCGCCGTCCCGACCCGGGCGTTACCGGTGTTGCTCCCGGCGACGATGGCGGACCGCTACGTCGCCCGCCTGCGCCGCGCCGGCTGGGATCCGTTCGCCGCGGCCGTCCAGCGTCCCTCTCCCCTGAGGCTGCTGGCCCCGGCGATGGGCCGCCTGCGCCTGCGCTACTGAGCGGGGCGTCAGCGCCCGGTCGTGCCGTCGATTCGCAGCAACTGCGAGCCGAAGGCGGGAACGGCCGGGTCGAAGGGATTCGGCTGCGCGGGCGCCTTCGGGCCGGCGGCGGCAACGGCCGGACCGGCGGACACCGGCTTCGAAGCCAGCTGCGCCGCTGCACGATTCGAGGTGGACGGCACCGGTGCTGCGATCGCCGGCAGCGCCACAGGCTTGCTGGGCGAGGCCTGCGTCGCCGCGGGCGACCCGGCCACGGATCCGGCCGGACGGGCCGAGGCCTGCGCCGGGCCTCGACGGGTGTTGCGGACGGATACGAGGAAGTGAGCGATTCGGTAGTTGCCGCGGTCGATCGCCACCTCGGCGGGGGTCATCCCCCAACGGTCGCGTGCCTCGACGTCGGCGCCGTTGTCGACACTGCTCTGCACCGCCGTCATGTCGTTGGCATAGATCGCCTGGAACAACTGTCTGGTGGCCTTTTCATTTCCGACACTTGCGGCAGCCGCCGCCGGAGCGATGGACATCGGCGTGGCGACCGCCGCGAAGGCGACGATCATCGAGAGTACCGACAGGGCTTTACCAAGTGATCGCAGCATCGCACTCTGCACCGTCATGTTGAATTGTTCGGCCGTTATCTTGACCGTCACGCCAGCCGTGGGCAACCCCGGCTTGGGTTCAGGTGTTGCGTTGTTGCGCGGTGGGCACAGCCTCGGCAATTTGCGAAGGTGAAGCGGATCGGTGCCGCCGTCGTGTTGCCGGGCTTCGTCGGCGATGGCAGTCTCGATCACGGAGTTCCAGGGAGACGGACATGCGGATCAAAGGCACACGGCACAGGCAGGTGGTTGCAGGCGTGCTCGCGCTCGCAATGTGCGGGGTCGCGTCGCCGACGCTGGCCGCCGGGAAGGCGAAATCCCCGTTCTGCGCATCTGCGACCGATATCGCCGCGCTCAACGCGCGCGTCCTGCAGACGGAACTGATGGTGGCGGCCCTGAGCTGCGAGGAGAGGCAGCGCTATAATGCGTTCGTCACCTCCTATCAGTCGGTCCTGACCGACCGGGGCAAAGCCCTACAGGCGATGTTCAAGCGGGTGCACGGCGGCGCGGCGGAAAACCGCCTGAACTCCTTCATCACCAGACTCGCCAACGACACGTCGCAACAGGTGCGCGAACGCGGCGACGACTATTGTTCCTACGCGGGTACGCTCTTCGAGGAGACGTTGGCGACCAAGCCCGCCGATCTCAATCGGCTGACCAGCAAGCCGTGGATCGAGAGCCGACACGGATACCGCTCCTGCGTCCTGGAGGCGTCTTCCAGCAAGACTCCCGGCTAGACGGTCGCTCCCGGCTGTCGGGAAATGCCGTCGGCTGACGGTATCGTATCTCCGGACAGCCACGCCTGCAGGTCGCGAAGCGCGCGGGCGGAGAGCTCCCGCTTGCGATCGCTGCCGCGTGGCGGCTTGCCGGCGGCCGGCGGATCCAGGGGTGGGAACAGTCCGAAGTTGACGTTCATCGGCTGAAACGTCTCGCTCAGGGCGTCGCCGGTGAGGTGCCGGAGCAGTGCTCCGATCGCCGTCGTCGCAGGCGGCGGCTGGGGGTCTTCGCCCCGTCGTTCGGCCGCGGCGAATCGCCCGGCCAAAAGCCCGATCGCCGCACTCTCGACGTAACCCTCGCACCCGGTCATCTGGCCGGCCAGCCGGATGCGCGGCGCCGGTCGCAGGCGCAGCGTCCTGTCCAGCAGGCGGGGGCTGTTGACGAAGGTGTTGCGGTGCAGGCCACCGAGGCGGGCGAACTGCGCGTTCTCCAGGCCGGGAATGGTGCGGAACAGCCTCACCTGCTCGGCGTGGCGCAGCTTCGTCTGGAAGCCAACCATGTTGTAGAGTGTGCCCAGCGCATTGTCCTGGCGAAGTTGCACCACGGCGTGCGGGCGCCGGTCGCCGTCGTGCGGATTGCGCAGGCCCACCGGCTTCATCGGCCCGAACGCCAGCGTGTCGCGGCCGCGCGCCGCCATCACCTCGATCGGCAGGCAGCCCTCGAAGTAGGGCGTGTCCCGCTCCCAATCGTGAAACGGCACGGTGTCGGCGGCGAGCAGGCCTTCGACGAACGCCTCGTAGCCGGCGCGGTCGAGCGGGCAGTTGACGTAGTCCCGGCCCTCGCCGCGATCCCAGCGCGACTGGAACCAGGCGGTGGAGAAATCGATGCTCTCGCGGTAGACGATCGGCGCGATCGCATCGAAGAACGCCAAGGAGTCCTCGCCGCCCAACTCCCGCAACGCGTCCGCCAGCGACGGGGAGGTGAGCGGGCCGGTGGCGATGACGACGCAGTCCCAGTCCGCCGGCGGCGCGCCCACGATTTCCTCCCGCCGGATCTCGATCCGCGGATGGCCTGCGATCGCCGCCTCGACGCCGGCGCTGAAGCCGTCGCGATCGACCGCCAGCGCGCTGCCGGCCGGCACGCGGTGCGCGTCGGCGGTGGCCAGGATCAGCGAGCCCAGCAAGCGCATCTCGGCGTGCAGCAGGCCGATGGCGTTGGCCTGCGGATCGTCGGAGCGGAACGAGTTGGAACACACGAGCTCCGCCAAGCCTGCGCCCATGTGCACCGGCGTCGTCCGCACCGGCCGCATCTCGTGCAGGACCACCGCCTCGCCGGCGCAGGCGAGTTGCCAAGCGGCCTCACAGCCGGCGAGGCCGCCGCCGATCACGTGCACGGGCTGCGGAGAGGAGGAACGCATCGTCATCGCGACGTAGGCCGGATCGGCGGCCGATGCAAGCCTCGTCGGTGGCTGGGCGCGAATGCTTTCCATTGTCCGGCCGGCCGGCACGCCGCATCCTCCGAGGCTGCCGACGCCGTCGGCGCCATCGGTCACCATAGTGTCGACGGAGGGCGAACATGCCCCGTGCGCACGCGATCCCAAGGATTAGGAAGACCCTGTCACGGGCGCGCTGCCTGCCGGGAGCGTGGGAGGGCGTCGTGTCGGTCGCGCTGATTCTCGTTCTCCTCTTCCCGCATCTCTGCTTGGCGGCCGACTCTTCGGCCGGCGTGTCGAGCACCGACACCGGCGACGTCGCCGCTCGCGGCGAAGAGGCGAAGGACGCGTTTCGCCGGCGGATGAACCCGCCCGCGCCATTTCTCGCGCTGCCGCAGATCGTCGAGCGGGAGGAGACGCGCGTCGTACGCGCCTATGCGCTGCGCGCCTTCGAGGGCGCTCTCGACGCCCTGCAAGCCGAGGCGGGCCGGGCCGATGACGCTGCGCAGGCCGTGGAAACGGCGCTGCGCAAGTTCGTCACCACCGGTAAAGCCCGCGCGGCAGACGCGCTGTTCGCAGACATCACCGCGCGCGAGACCGCGCCCGGTCAGCCCGATCCGCGCCGCGCAGCCACCGCCGTCCGGTACAGCGTGGCCCTCGTCGATCTGCCCGAAGCCCTCGCGCCGATGATCAAGCGTCCCGGCGAAGCCCTGCCCTTGCTGCCGACCGACAAGGCGCTGCAGGCCTATCGACGGGCAGCGGCACTCGATCCGAACGAGCCGTGGACATGGCTCGCCATCGCCTGGATGGTGCAGGCGGGCGGCGGCCCGGCGGACGAGGCGGAAGCCGCCCTCGACCGCGCGCAGCGGGCGGCTTTCGCCAGCGGTGATGTCGAAGCCGCCATCGCCTCCCTGCAGACACGTGGCCGCCTGCGCGCGGCCCAGCGCCGGCTCGACGATGCCAGGCGAGCCCTCGCCGAGGCGGTGAAGCTCAGCGAGATGCATGCCCAGGAAACGCCCGATGCGCTGGAGAACGTCGCCCTGTCCCTGGGGCTGCTGGGCGACCTGGAGCTTCGGCGCGGCGATATGGCCGAGGCCGCGAGCGCGTTCGAGCGTTCCTTCAAACTGCGCCGCAGCCTCGCCGCCGCTGCACCGGGCGACGAGACGGCGCAGCTGAACGTCGCCGCCTCGCAAGTGCGCCTCGCCCTGCTGGCCGGGCAATCGGGCCGCGCGGACGAGGCGCGCCACCACTTCGACGCTGCGTTCGCGACCTACCACGACGTCGCCTCCCGCCACCGCTTCCTGCCGACGTTGGATGCGGCACAATCGGGTCCGGCGGCGGCGGTCTTCGTGCTGGCGGGTGTCCTGACGCTCGGGGCAGGGATCGTTCTTCTCGCCCGGTACCGCCGCGCCGTGGATCGCCTGATGAAGGCCGCCGCCAGTGCCAGCCGCGAGGAGGCCGCGAACGGCGCCGCGACGCCGGTCATCGACAAGGCTCCGCCGATCGTCCTTGCGATCCGATCCGTGGCTGCGTCCGGGCAGCGGGGAGAGGTGGCGCGCTCGGTGCCGCTGACCGCTGCCCGGCGAGCTCTTCGGCGCGCAGCCGCGGTACAGATCGCGGCCGGAGCCGCGTTTGCCGCCGTCGCGACGGCCCTGATGTTCCGTTGGGGCGAAGTCGACTACGCGCCGGTGCGCGCGGCATTGATCTTCTGGAGTTGGGCCTGGCCGGTCGTCGTCGTCCTGCAGCTCCTGTGGGGCCGAGACCGGATGCGGACGGCGCTCGTCCTCGGCGTCTACTTCGGTGGCCTGTTGCTGATCTGTGTCGTCGTCGCTGCCGGTGATACGCCACCGCTCGATCTGTTCGGTGTCTCCGTGCCGGCGTTCGTTCAGCCGCTGGTGTTCTGGGCGCAGAGCATCCTCTATTCGCTGTTCCTGCTGTTCTTCCTCAACCGCCGGGTTCGATCCGTCGGGCCGGTGCTCCTGGTCTTCTTGCTGATTGCCAGCATCGGCGGCCTGCTGGCGCAGGTGGTGATGAGCACCTATGCCGGCACCCGGTTGATGTCCTCCCTCGGCCTGCCGGTCGAATTCGTCTTCCTGCTGGTTCCTCTGCTGGGGATGATCGTCTTCGCCTTGCCGGCGTGGTGGGTGATCGGCGGGATCCGCCATGCCTATCAGGCGAAACAGGTCAGCGACGTGACATTGATGTTCGATGCGATCTGGCTGTTCCAGGCGCTGATCTTGTGCGAGAGCTTGATCTTCGAGGCAGGCCTGACCGGCTGGATCGGGCTCGGGGCCTTCGCCGCCTACACGCTGGTCGCCGTCCTCGGCGCGCGCTGGATCGCCGCCGCCGCAATGCGTCGTCCGGCGGCGAGGCTGCTGCTGCTCCGGGTGTTCGGCTTTCGCGCACGCACCGAGCGCCTGTTCGACGTGCTGGCGGCGCGCTGGCGGTTCGCCGGGCCGATCCAGATGATCGCCGCCCCCGATCTCGCCGCCAGAACCATCGACCCCGGCGAGTTCATCGACTTTTTGAGCGGCCGGCTGCGCCGCCGCTTCATCATCGAGCCGGGCGACCTGCAACAGCGGCTGGCCGGGATCGATCTGCGGCCCGACGCCGACGGCCGCTTCCGCGTCAACGACATCTTCTGCGGCAACGACACCTGGCAAGCGGCGGTGGCCAGCCTGATGGCCGGGAGTGACCTCGTGGCGATGGATCTGCGCGGCTTCACGCCGCAGAACAAGGGATGCGTCTATGAACTGCAGGTGCTGATCGAGTCCGTGCCGGCGGGCCGGATCGTCGTCCTCGCCGATCGGACGACCGACCTCGCGTTCCTGCAAGCGACGCTGGCCGAATGCGCACGGGCCGTGTCGCTCCGCTCGCCGAACCGCGCAAGCCGTGATCCCTTGACGATCCTCGAGGTCGGCAACGACGACCCGAGCGCGGTCCAGGCCCTTCTCGCCATCGCCGACGTGGCACTGGCGGGCTCCGCAGGCCACGATCGGCGATCGGCCGCGCCCGACGGCGCCATTCCCTGATGAGGTAAATCCGGCCGCGAGGATCTACTGTTCCCCTGCCTGCCTTCCGTCGAACGCGCCGGCGATGACGCCGAAGAAACGCTCCAGCCGCACGCGCATGAACGTGCCCGGCGACAGCCAGCCGATGCCCGACAGCCGCACCTTGGTGAACAGCGGGAAGGTCGTGTCCCCCTCCAGCGAGACGCGGGCGATCTGGCTGCGCTCACGCGGCTGAAACACCTTGCGGAACTCCTCCGGGAGCTGTTCGGCCATCGGCAGCACCTCGATGATCCGCCCGGACGTCTGCAGGAAACCGTCGGAGACTTCGACCCGGTCGCCGGCGGAGACCGAGTACAGCGTGCCGGTCTCGAGGTAGGCGAGGACGTAGCGGGCCGGGCGGTACAGCACCATCAGCGGCTGCCCGACCGTGACGACCTCTCCCGGCCGCGCCGTCGTCAGCCCGACGATGCCGTCGTCCGGGGCGCGGACGACCCCGCTCCCCCAGGCGGCGTCCAGTTCCCTCAATGCGCGGCGGGAATCGCCGAGGGCGCCGTCGACCGCGGCCAGGCTCGCTTCCGACGTTCGCGTCTCCGCCTGCAACTCGGCCACGCGCTCATTGGCGACGAACCGTTCCGCCAACGCCTGCGACCACGTCGCCAACGCCACCCGGCCGTCCTCGCGCACCTCGCGGATCCGGTCGAGCGCGCGGTCGGCCTGCTGGGCGCGGTCGCGGGCGATCGGCAGCACCGCCTCGGCGATGCGTGCCCGATGCTCCAGGTCCGCCCGCTTGGTCAGCAGTTCGGCGTTGCGCGCGGTCAGGCCGGCGATGTCCACCGACAGATCGACGGACGTCACCCGCGCCAGGACCTCGCCGCGGCGCACCTGGGAGCCGGGGAACACCGGCATGTCCGTGACCTGGGCTGGGAACGGAACGCCGATCGACAGCCGTTCGGCGAGGACGAGGCCGTCGGCCTGCAGCCGCAGCATCGGGCCGATGAACAGGTCGGCCAGCCACAGGAAAAAGGTGAAGAGCAGGCCGAGATAGATCCACTTGCCGAGGCGCGAGCCGCGGCGGCGCACCTCGTTGTCGATCCGGTCGACACGACCCGGTGGGCGAAGGCGGCGGATCAATACCGGGGCGCCCGGCCCAGCACCCGCGCCGGCACGTAGGTGTCATGGTAGGATCTGCGGAAAATCCACTCCTGCAGGTACGCGGCGACGCGGATGCCGCGCACGACGTACGCCTGGAACGGCCCGCACAGCAGGGCGTAGGGAAGCAGCCGCGTCGTGCCGGAGCGTCCGGCGATCGCAAGCGCGCACAGCACGGCGACGGCGTCGAGCGCGGAATAGATCAAGGTCACCAGCGCGATCACCGTGAGCGAGGCTGAGCCGCAGAGGTGAACCAGCCACAGCAGATAGAGGGGGAAGGTCAGGGTGGGGATGACGTTCGTCAGCACGAACTCCGCCTGCTGCAGGAACTCGCCCCGACGCAGGCCTCGGCCCGCCGGGTCCGGGTCGCGATACTTGCGCAGTCGCAGCCGCAGCGCGTCGCGCTCCCAGCGCGTCCGCTGCCGCACGAAGGCCCGGACGGCGCAAGGCACATCGGTCACGCACCAGGCATCCGCGGCGAAGCGGACCGTCCAGCCGGCGCGCCGCAGCCGCAGGGTCAGGTCGAGGTCCTCGCCGGCCCCGGTCTCCAGCCCGCCGACATCGATCAGGGCGCTTCGGCGGAAGGCGCTGAAAGCCCCGGACGCGCAGGTGAGTTGGCCCAGCATGTCCAGCAGCCGCCGGCCGAGGCCGATGCCGACCAGGTATTCGACCGCCTGCAGCGACTCCAGCATCGTGCCGCCGGCCTCGCGGACGGCGATGTTGCCGGTGACGGCTCCCACCGCCGGATCGGCGAGCGGGGCGACCAACTGGTGGACGGCATCGCGATCGAAGGTGCAGTCGCAGTCGGTGGTGATCACGACCTCGCCGCGCGCCATCGAAAGGCCGAGGTTCAACGCACTGGACTTGCCGCCGCGACGCCCGCTCGAGGCGATGATGTCGACCAGGCCGGCCGCCCGCAGCCGCCGGAGCTCGTTCATCATGCCGTCGGTCGAGCCGTCGTCGACGCAGACGATCTCGATCCGCGGCAAGCTCTGCTCGCGCAGCGATCGCACGCAGCGGGCGACGCTGGCGCGCTCGTTGTGGCCGGCCAGCACTACCGAGACCAGCGGCGTGAACGGAAAGGGCGGTACGGCTTCCCGCGGGCCGACGACCTCTCGCGCGACGACGACGAGAAAGCCCAGCGTGTACCGGGGCAGATCGATCAGGACGACGAACCAGAACATCGCCAGCACGCCGGCCGGGTCGAGCCCGAACAGCAAGCGGGTCGGATCGAGGTCGGTCACCCCGACACTTCCGCCGGCGCCAGCAGTTCGCCCGGATCGATGCGGCGGATGTCGATGCCGAGGTCGATCGACAGCATCGCCGAGAGCCGGTCGAGGATACGCCGTCGGGGCACTTCGACCGCACGCGCATCCGTCTCCGGCATGACGATCAACAGCCCCTCCGGGGCCTCGACCATGAAGTCGGTGTCGCGCAGTTCGCCACGGACGATCTCGATCGCCTGCCGGCGCGCCATCGCCAGCGTGCGCGGCCCGACCTCCGCATTCACCTCGGACGTGCGGGTGAATGCCAGCCGCAGGACCGTCGAGGGCCGGCCGTACCGCTCCTGAATGCGCAACCAGTGCCCGGCCAGGGCGTGGAAGGTCGCCGCCTCGGAAGCCTTCGGTCGCAGGCTGCGCAGGTCGCCGCCCAGCAACCGCTGTTCGCCCGCGGCGGTCATCCTGTAGGCGTGCCAATCGCGGGTCGCCACCACCGTGGCGTCGGACTTGCGGCCGCAGTCGATGCAGACGAACGCGACGGCGGCGTCGGTGTCGATATGGCCGCAGGCTTGGCAGACGGTCACCGAACCCGGCCGGTCGTAGTCGACGCCGAAGTGCCGCAACCTCCGCCGGCATTTCGGACAGACGAGAGCGTCCGCGTGGACGAACGCACGCTCGATCGCCTGATGGGCGCAGCGGAAGTGGTGGACCAGCGTCTCCTCGCCAATCTCCGCCGAACGGCACGCGGGGCACTCCTCGCGCACGTTGAGCCGGGAGGACGCGCAGTTGGGGCACACGTGCATCCGGTCGAAGAACGTGCGCGCCAGCCAGCCCTGATCCGCCAGGCGCTCGGCCGCCCGCTCCGGCTCTTCCAGCAGCCCTGCAGCGGGGTATCGAACCAGCCGCGGCGTTGTCGGGTCGTAGGCGGGTTGCAGGTGGGCGGCGCGGGAATGGACGCGGGCCAGCAGCAGTGTCTCGACGTCGTCGGCATCGGTGACGACAGCCGGCAACGCCGCCAGCGCGTCGAGGACATGCAGCGACTGCTCGACCGCCCGGCGCCACGAGGCGGGCGAGGCGTCGTCGCAGCGAACGTCCGCGAACCACGCCTGCGTGCCCGAGAGATCGACGACCGGGGCCAGCCAGGCGTGGTGCCGGCGCAGCACCGCCGGCGCCCGCGCCACCGCCGCTGCATCGACCAGGATCAGCGCGTCGAACGTGGCGTCGGTGTCGGGAGAGAACACGACCCCGGCCTCCGCCGCAGGCCTTCGCCCCGCGCCGATCACCAGAAAACGCGAAGCCGGTGCGTCGACGCGGCGCAGCGCCCGGTCCGAGGGGAGGGCGCGGTTCAGCAGCGAACCACTGTCGAGGGGATCCGCGGTGAGCTGCACCGGGATCCTGCGGCGGACGCCCGCGCTGCAGTTGTGGGTCGCCATGATACTCCAAAACACGGGTTTAATACCCTATAGAGGTATTTTTGCTTACAATCGGGGAATTGTCAAATGGCGGCTCAGGGCCTGGCACCGTTGCGACGGTCCTGTGGAAAACACGGACGAACCCCGCTGCGAACAGCCCGTGCTCCGGGCAGGCCCCGGACCGCTTCCCCGCCGGCAGCTGCGACAGGCGCTGGCGCGCCAGCCATGAACCGCTGCACGCGCTTGGATCTTCGAGCGCCACGATGGCAGACCGGGCCCACTCGCCTCTGAACGCTATGCCCCAATTGTTGACCATCACGGCGCGCCCTGATACACTTGCTCAAACAAGTCAAGAGCGCCGGTGGGATGGTGCCTGGCGGGTGGTCCGGGGGCGGGGGTATGAACTTCAGGTCGACAAGACTCTCGGTCGAACTCAACTGACGTTGATGTGGCCGGAGGGTTGCCATGGCCGATCTGCTCTTGCAGAGCGACGGTCGAAGGGGAAGGTGTGCTCGAAATTTACGCTTCATTTTTCGGAGGGTAGAAGGTCGAGAGCTTCATGGGGATATTCTCGTCGTATCTGTACATCTGGATGTTGTTGTGACTACAGTATTGTGTGAGCACAAGGTTCATAAGGGCGATACGCTGTCGTCGATCGCCAAGGATACTATGGAAGCGCATCCGAATACATGGTGATATTCGATGCGAATAGATCTGTCCTCGACGATCCGGACAAGATTTATCCTGGGCAGGTGTTGAAAATTCCCAGCAAAGGCTGCTGACAACTCAGGAGGCATTCCATGGGCGATGCAGCCAGAGGTGGCTTCAACATCGGCAACGTTGGTGGCAATGCCTCCTTCTCCGCCGGCGGCGATATGGTCGCCGGTGACAAGATCACGCAGACGACCACTACGAGCGTCACCATCGGCTTCAAGCAGGAGGAGGACAAGCAGCAGTTCCTGCAGCAGATCGACGATCTGCGCTCAGCACTGCGGGCGATGCAGGCGAAGCTGCAGGCAGCGCCCGGCGTGAACGAGGACGTGAAGGACGAGATCGCCGGGGACGTGCTGCAACAAATCGGCGTACTGAAGAAAGTCAAGGACGAAGCCGCCGGCATCCCGGTGGCGGAGCGACTGACGCCGGAAATGGGCAAGAACATCGAAAACGCCCTGCAGAACACCTGCACGGTCCTCGACAAAGTGAAGGGAGTCTGCGACAGGACGCTGGGTATCGCCGAACAGGTTGCGCCGTATGTGGGCAAGGTACTGCCAATCGTGTTATCGGCCAGACATCTGTTCGGACTTCCCTAGAACGCTACAAAGACTACGAAGCCGGTATCGGCGTTTTAAGGAGAGTGCATCAACCACCGTGGAGCTGCATCCTCATATGGAACCCGGGGAAGTTTTTATCAGTTATGCGCGAGCGGATTCTGATTTTGTCCTGAAGCTGGCGAAGGATTTGCGCGCGGCGAATGTGAACTTCTGGCTCGACCAACTCGATATCGCTGCCGGAGAGCGGTGGGATCAGTCGATACAGGAAGCCCTGGAAAAAAGCGAGACGCTGCTTCTCGTTCTCACACCTCAGTCCGTGGCGTCGCAAAACGTCATGGACGAAGTCGCGTATGCTCTGCATACGAAAAAGTTGGTTGTTCCATTGCTGCACAAGTCTTGTGACGTGCCATTCCGGGTGCAGCGGCTTCAACATATCGATTTCATCGACGACTATGATGCTGGAGTCTGTCGGCTGCTGAGTGCGCTTCACAGCGGACACCCACCACGAGGTTCGGCCACGCCGCAGACGGAGACCGAGCATCCCGCCGACCCGCCGCGCCCTACGCGGGTGTCCCCCGCGCCGGTCAAGGCCAAGGGCGGCTTCAATATCGGTGGCATTGGTGGCAACGCCTCCTTCTCCGCCGCCGGCGACATGGTCGCAGGCGACAAGGTCACGCAGACCACCCAGTTCGTCGGGTCGGATCGGCAGAAGAAAACGTGAACCCGGGCGGATGCGCGACCACAACTGGAGATAAAACATGAATGACGAAACCGGCGGCATCAACATCGGCGACGTCGACGGTAATCTGGTGTGGCAGGCCGGTGGCGACATCGTCGCCGGCAACAAGACGATCATCAACAACATCATCCAGCGCATCGCCAAGGAGTTGACGACAACTCCTTACAAGTTTCTCGCATCCTACGACGTCGCCGATCGTGACATCTTCTACGGGCGTGACGCCATCATCGAGGAGCTGGCCGGCAAGGTCGGCCGCTGCAAGGTCCTCCTGATCAACGGCGCGTCGGGCGCCGGCAAGACCTCGTTGGTCAACGCCGGGCTGATCCCGCGCGTCGCCGACAACGGTTTCTCCATCGTCGCCTTCCGCGAGTACAGTGATCCGCTGGCGCAGCTCCAGGAATACTTCGAGCGGATGCCCGCAGGGGCGCCGCCGTCCGCATCGACCGGGACGGCCGACCCGGGCTCCCTGCTGCGGCTGATCAATGCGTTCGGCACCCTGCCGATGGTGATCTTCTTCGATCAGTTCGAACGCTTCTTCGTGCGAGTGGCGCCGGAAAAGCGGCGGACGTTCATCACCGCGTTCAAGCACTGCCTCGCGAACAGCGCGGCAAAAGACCTCTGCTTCGTTCTGGGCTTTCGCCGCGAGTACCTCGGACAGTTGTCGAGCGAGTTCGAAGAGCAGATCCCGGAGTTTTTCAACGAGGCCTGGCGGATCAATCTTCTGCCGCTCAATCGCCAGGAGGCGCGCGAAGCGATCGTCAGGCCGCTCGGCAATGCCAGCCGCCGGATCATGTACGACCCGAAGTTCGTCGACGACGTGCTGCTCACCGGCCTCGCCGAACAGACCGGGACCGGCGCCAGCATCGACCCGCCGCACCTCCAGATCGTCTGCAACCAGCTCTACGAGGCCGCCTGCGAGACGGAGGAGCGGGATGGCTCCGCCCTGATCGACCGCGAGCTCTACGACCGGCTGGGAGGTGCTGCGAATATCCTCAACACGTACCTCGACAAGGTGGTCGAGGACGTGGCGCAGGACCCCGATCGGGTCGCCATCGTCCGGTCCATCCTGAAGACGATGGTCGACGCGGGAAGCAGTACCCGTTCGTTCGTCGCCCTCGACGGCTTCAAGCGCGCGTTGCCGGACGTCAACGAAGCCGAAAGCCTCAAGCTGATCGAACGGTTGCTGGATCGGCGCGTGGTCGAGGAGCGAAAGCCGACCTACTCCCTGTCCCACGAGCACATGGTCGGCAAGGTCAGGGAGTGGTTCGACCCGCGCGAACTGGAACGCAAGCGCGCCTCGGAGACACTCGCCCGCGGAATGATGGAGTGGAAGAATTCGGCAGCACTCCTCAACCGCAAACAGGTGGAAGCCATCCGCACCTGGATCCCGGAGTTCGCGGAGGAGGAACAACAGCTCCTTCATGCCAGCGAGCGGCATTACCAGGAACTGGAGCGCAAGGAAGCCGCATCGAAACGGCTGAAGAAGCTCAGCCTCTACGGTGCCGCGGCGTTCACCGTGCTCGTCATGGCCCTGGGGACGTTCTCCTGGGTTCAGAAGCTCGAAGCCGACAAACAGCGCGATATCGCCGAGCAACAGCGCGACCATGCCGTGCGCAACCAGTCGAGGGTGTTCACCGCGCTGGCGATGAACGAATTGGAGAGCGGGTCCGAGGGCGCGGCGGTTCGGCTCGCTCTCGTCGCCCTGCCTCGCGACCTGGCTCGTCCGGACAAGCCGTACATGCCCGAAGCCGAAGCCGCGCTCTATCGCGCCCTGGATCAGAGCCGGGAGGTCCAGCGCGCCGTCGGCCATGAGGGTGAGGTTCTTTCCGCCGCCTTCAGCCCCGACGGCCGCACCGTGGTCACCGCTTCCCGGGACAAGACGGCCCGGCTGTGGGACGCCGCATCGGGCGCCGCGATCGCGGTCCTCCGCGGCCACGAGGAGTTCGTTCATTCCGCCGCCTTCAGCCTCGACGGCCGCACTGTCGTCACCGCGTCCGCCAGGACCGCCCGGGTCTGGGACGCCGTGAACGGCAGAGAGATCGCCGCCATTCGCCCGGCCGGCGGGGTGAGCTCCGCCGCCTTCAGCCCCGACGGCCGGACCGTCGTGACGGCATGTTGGGATAAGTCTGCGCGTTTGTGGGACGCGGCGACGGGAAAGGAACGGAGCGTGCTCCGCGGCGGCAACGAGACCGTCGACTTCGCGGCGTTCAGCCCTGATGGCCGCACCATCGTCACCGCCTCGGACAAGTCCGCCCGCTTGTGGGACGCGGCGACCGGGCAGGAACTGTTCGTGCTCCGCGGACATGACGGCGGCGTCTTCTCCGTGGCGTTCAGCCCCGACGGCCGCACCCTCGTCACCGCTTCCCGCGACCGGACCGCGCGGGTGTGGGATGCGACGGGCGCCGGCATCGCTGTGCTCCGCGGCCACGACGACATCGTCGATGCCGCCGCCGTCAGCACGGACGGGCGCAGGGTCGTCACCGCGTCGCGCGACAGGACCGCCCGGGTGTGGGATCTGGCGACCGGCAAGGAGATCGCGGTTCTCCGTGGCCACACGAGTGACGTCCGCTCCGCGGCGTTCAGCCCGGATGGGCGAAGCATCGTCACCGCCTCGCGGGACGAAACTGCCCGGCTCTGGGACGCGGCTTCAGGCAAGGGGATCCTCGTTTTCCGCGATCATGCGGGCGATGTGCGTTCCGCCGCGTTCAGCCCCGACGGCGGCACGATCGTGACCTCCGCAGGGAAGACCGCCCGATTGTGGAGCGTGGCAACGGGCAAGGAGACCGTGATTTTCCGCGGCGACGATGGTGACATCCGCTCCGCCGCCTTCAGCCCCGACGGCCGCACCGTCGTCACGACCTCCCGCGAGAACGTCGGCCATCTCTGGGACGCCGCCTCCGGCAAGGAGCTGCACGCGCTGCGCGGGCACGAGGATGTCCTCCGCTCCGCGGCGTTCAGCCCCGACGGCCGCACCGTCGTCACCGCCTCGTCGGATACGACGGCTCGCTTGTGGGATGTGGGGACGGGGAAGGAGATCGGCGCTCTTCGCGGCCACGAAGACGTCGTTCGCTCGGCCGAATTCAGCCCAGACGGCCGCATCGTCGTCACCGCCTCGCCGGACAGGACCGCGCGTCTCTGGGACGTGAAAACGACGCAGCAGATCGCGGCTCTCCGGGGTCATGAGGACAGCGTCCTCTCGGCTGGGTTCAGCCCGGACGGCCGCCTCGTCGTCACCGCCTCGCGCGACGACACCGCCAGGGTGTGGGACGCTTCGACCGGCAAGCCGCTGGGCGTGCTGCGGGGCCACGAGGGAGACGTCCTCGCGGCCGGGTTCAGCCCGGACGGCCGCGTCGTCGTGACGTCCTCGCCGGACAAGACCGCCCGGCTGTGGGATGCCGTCAGCGGCAAGGAGATCGCCGTGCTTCGCGGGCACGAGGACGGCGTCGTCTTTACCGCCTTCAGCCCCAACGGGCGGATGGTCGTCACCTCCTCGCCGGACAAGACCGCCCGGCTGTGGGATGCGGCGACCGGCAAGGAGATCGCCGTCCTCCGAGGCCACGAGGGTGCGGTGGCGTCGGCCGCCTTCAGCGCCGACGGCCGCGTCGTCACCGCCTCGGCGGACTCCACGGCCCGGCTTTGGGATGCGGCGACCGGCCGCGAGATCGCCGCGTTTCGTGATCACGACACGGTCAGGTCCGCCGCCTTCAGCCCTGACGGCCGCTTCGTGCTGACAGCGGGCAGTACCGCGCGCATCTGGCCTGTTCTACCGGGCGGGCAGCAGCTCGTCGATCTCGCCTGCGCGCGGGTGCCATGGCCGCTCTTCGAAGAGCAGCGGCAGCGGTTCGGTATTACCGAGGAATGGTGCACCCCGGAGATCTCGGCGAGCCTCCGCGAGAAACCGACACTCGGACAGTCCGCGAATCTCGGCAATCAGGCGCGGTAGCCGGCCAAACCTCGCCTTTTTCGCCGTCTCTCGCGGAACCCCGCCTGTGAACACTGTGCGGACAGGGGAGGGATTGAAGTCCCGGCAAACGATTCAGTTTTCTGAAGGATATGCGATCGATCGATGCTGTCACGCTAGGTGAATAGCAAAATTTATTTTACCAAATGTAGCCCATATGATACGCTCCAATTGCGGCATGGAGTGGATTGCATGATCTGCAATTGAAGCATTTCGGGGGCTATATGAGTAATATCCGATATTCCGTAATCGTTCTTGCGGCCATCAACTGCGTCATTTTAGGCAGCTGTTCGACAGCGCCGCACGAGTTTTCCACCCGGGCAGGGGATACCTGTCAGGCACAGCGGCGGGAGTTGGAGTCGGTCGAAGAATACTTCAACCAATCGTTGGTCGAGGGCACGGCACTCGGCGTATTCACGGGTGCTTTGACGGGGGCCGCGATCGGATACGCCTCCAACGGTACGAAAGGCGCCGTGATCGGTGCCGTCGGCGGAGCGGCCGCGGGCGGCGCCGGGGGGTATTTCATCGCACGCTCCCAGGCGATCCAGGATCGCAATTCCCTGGTGAGAACCGTATACGACGAGGCGAGCAAGGAGAATATCCAGGTCAACCGTGCAACGGCTGCATTCGCCTCGCTGCGCGACTGCCGGTATACATCGGCGCAGGCGATCAGGGACAGTTATCGGCAAGGGACGATGAGCCAGGCCGAGGCGGAAAAGCAGTTGGCGTATCAGCGCGAACTGTTCGACGAAGAGGTCGCCTACGCCGAAAAGATCGGTGCGCACATGAAGACGCGCAACGCCAATTTCCTGAGTGCGGCCGTCGAGCTCGAGAAGACGGATCCGCAGCCGGTCGTCGTCGAGAACACGCCTCCTCCCAAGAAGAAAGCGGCGACGAAGAGCAAGGCGACCGCGGCGAAAGCGCCGCCTGCGAAGCCGGTCGCGCCGCCCAACTCGACCGCCGGGGTCAAGGCGGTGGCGGAGAGTAACCAGGATGGGGTGCAGGCGTTCGCCTCGAATATCGAACTGGCGAAGGCGGACCGCGCGAGCAAATTCAATCTCGCGGTGTAGCCGCATCGCAGGAGCAGCACCGTGCGCTTTGTGAACCCGGGCCGGGTCCTCGGCGACCGAAGCCCCGGCACGGGCGCCGGGCCTCCGCAGCGTGGCGGAAATCGGCGATGATGAGAGCGGTGTGTATTCTGCTGGCGGTCTTGCTGTCGGCAATAGCCACGCGCTCGCCGGTGCACGCCGCAGAGACGCTTTCGACCGAACCTGTTCTCCGCGTCGAAACGGGGGCGCACGGAGCCCGCATCAACAGACTCGTCGTCGACCCGACGGACAATCGCCTGATTTCGGTCGCCGACGACAAGACTGTGCGCGCTTGGTCGTTGTCGGACGGTCGCCTTCTCGCAACTCTGCGCATCCCGATCGGCGCCGGTCCCGAAGGTCGGCTGCACGCCGTCGCCGTGTCTCCATCCGGAAAGAGCATCGTCGTCGGCGGGTACACGGGGCTCACGTGGTTCGCCAGTACCGAACTCTATGTCTTCGACCGCAAGACCGGTGCTTGGCGCGGAAGCATCGGCTTCGGCGAGAACGGAGCCGCGCCTGTCCGCGACATGACCTTTCTGCCCGACGGTCGCCTCCTGGTCGCCCTCGACGACCGGAAGGGGCTTCGCGTCGTCGATTTTACGGCCCAGAGCATCCGTATCCTCGCCGACGACCTGGACGATGCGGTCAACTCGCTCGACGTAGCGGCCGATGGCCGCGTGGTGGCGGCCGCCAGGGACGGCAGCGTGCGGCTGTACGATGCCGGGCTACGCCGGATCGCCAGATCACAGCTTCCTGGCGGTCTCAGGCCCTTCAGCGCATCTTTCAGCCCGGACGCGAGCCAGATCGCCGTCGGGCTGACGGGCGGCCCGCAGCCCGAGGTCATGCTGCTGGCGAGCGACGGCCTGACGCACCTGAAAAAACTCTCGGGCGGTGACGACCGGCGTGGCGGCCTGGCACTCGTCGCCTGGAGCGCCGACGGCGGAACGCTGTACGGCGCCGGGACCTACGGTGACGCGGCGGGGGTCCGCTACATCAGGCGTTGGCCGGTGAAGGGCTCCGCTCCCGCATCCGACATCTCCCTGGGTGCCCGGGACATCGTCACCGACCTGCACGCTCTCGCCGGCGGCGGCGTCGTCTTCGCCAGTGCCGACCCGGCGTGGGGGGTCGTGGGCGACGACGGTCGTGCGCGTCTTCGACGCGAGCGGCGTCAGGCCGACTTTCGCGACGGCTTCGCCATCTGTTTCGCCGTCTCCGCTTCGGGTGATGTGGTGGATTTCGGGCTGGGGCAGGGCGGTCGCGACTGCGTGCGTTTCGATGTCACCAAGAACAGCCTGGTCGCCAAGCCGAAGCCCCGCGCGGACATGAGCAGACCGCAGGTCGCCGACACCGTCGGAAACGTCACCGGCTGGCGAAACATGCCGCGTCCGCTGCTGAATGGGGCGCCGGTGAGCCTCGAGACCAACGAACTGGCCCGGAGTGCCGCGGTCGCCGCGATCGGCGGCGGTGTCGCGATCGGCAGCGACTTCGCCGTCCGCTTCTTCAAGGGCGGCGGACTCGCGTGGAAAACCAGCGTCTCGTCGCCGGCCTGGATGGTGGCGACCACGGCTGATGGGCGGTATGTCGTCGCCGGACTCGGCGATGGCTCGATCCGCTGGTTCAACCAGACCAACGGCGAGGTCGTCGCCAGCCTGTTCGTCGTCCCGAACGAGGACAGTTGGGTGCTATGGACGCCGGAAGGGCTGTACGATTATGGCGGCGGCGGCGAAGCGCTGATCGGCTATCACCGCAACCGTGTCGCGGATGATCGACCGGCGGGGGCGGATTTCGTCGGGGTGGGGCAGATGTATGCGAGTTACTATCGCCCCGACCTGGTCAGACGGAAACTGCGCGGCGAGGTCGGCGCGGCGGTCGTCGATTACATCGGTCGGATCGGCGATACCGGCAAGATCCTCGACCGTGGCCTGCCGCCACTGCTCCGGCTCGTCGAATACTGCACGGAGACCGGCCCCAGCCCTCGCTGTCACGCCCCGAACCCGACCGTCGGCAGCGCACCGCCGGCGACCGTGTCCGCTCCGCGGGTGGATGCTCCCACGCTCACGCTGCGGGTGGAGTTGGAGGATCGCGGCGGCGGGTTTGGCGAGGTCCAGGCGTTGCGCGACCGTGTCCCGGTTCCGATCACCCGCGCCACCCTTGGCGTTGCCGCACAGGGCAGAAAGCGCACGGACGAGTACGTCGTGCAACTGGCCTCCGGGCGGAACGATATCTCGCTGAGCGCCAGGAACGTGACGGGCGAGATCCAGTCGTCTCCCGAGGAGCAGCCACAGTTCTCGGTCGTCAACGAGGCGGCGGCTGCCAAGACGAAGCCCACGCTTTATGTCATCTCGATCGGCGTCAACAAATTCGGCCGCCAGCCTGTACAGGAGCACCAGCTCCGGTATGCGGTCGCCGATGCCGAAGGAATCATCGAGATGATGAAGACCGACAAGTCACGCAGCACCTACTCGAATGTCGAAGCGGTTGTCCGAACCGATGAGAGTGCGACGCTCGAAAATATCAAGGACTCGTTTTCTCGAGTTGCCGAGCGTGCCAACTCGGATGATGTCGGGCTGATATTTCTCGCCGGGCACGGCGTCAATCTCGACGGGAACTTCAATTACCTGCCCTATGACTTGCACGACCTCACACCGGACGGAATCCGCGACTCCGCATTGACGCACGAACACCTGGTACGGCTCTTGCGTAGCCTGCCGATGACGCGGGTGCTGGTGGCGCTCGACACCACGGTCCTCGACACCCCGTTCAGCGACGCCTTCAACGAAGACACGACGGAGACGGCCGCGGGCCGGCTCGGCAAGGCTGTCGGTCGTGTCATCCTGTCCGGTGCGACGACGGAACAGGAGGCGATGGAAGGGGAGAAGGACCATGGCGTTTTTGCGAGCGTCCTGCTCGAGGCGCTCGCCGGCAAGGCGGACGAAGACCGCAACGGTCGGGTCGACGTGATCGAAGTCTCCACCTATTCGCTGAAGCGGGTGCCGGCAGAGGCTGCGCGGCTTGGTCAAGCCAAACGTCAGCCGCCTGTATCGAAGACCAACAACGCTTCCTTCACCCTGCTGGGATTGAACTGAGGATCGGGGATGCTGCACGTCGGTTCGCGTGTTTCGGCTGACGCACTGGACGACGCGGGCTAGCCGTTGCCCTTTTCCGCACGCGGGTAGGCGTCGCACCATGCGCGGAAGGCCTCTGCCGAGAGCGGATGGCCGAAGTAGTACCCCTGGGCGAGATCGCATCCGCGTGAGCGGATGAACTCGACGTGCTCGGCGGTCTCGACGCCCTCGCCGATGACGCGGATGCCGAGGCTGTGCGCCATGGAAATGATCGTCTCGACAACCGTGGCATCGCCTGGATCGACGCCGGAATTGGTGACGAACGACTTGTCGATCTTCACCGTGTCGACCGGCAACTGCTTGATGTAATTGAGGCTGGAGTAGCCGGTGCCGAAGTCGTCCAGCGCGAGGCGGACGCCCAGGCGGTCGAGCGCCTGCAGCGCCGCCGTCGTCTCCTTCGTGTTGCTCATCAGGCAGCTCTCGGTGATCTCCAGTTCCAGGCAATGCGCCGGCAGGCCGTGATTGAGCAAGGCTTGCGCGACGGCCTCGACCAGCCCTTTGCCGCGGAGTTGGCGGGCGGAGATGTTGACCGACAGGCCGATGTGAGCGAGCCCCGAGCGGCGCCATTCGCCGAGATGGCGGCAGGCCGTCTCGAGAATCCACCGCCCGACCGGCACGATCAGTCCGGTGTCCTCGGCCAGCGGAACGAAGCGCTCGGGAGGAAACACGCCGAGTTCGGGATTCGTCCAGCGCAGCAGCGCCTCGGCACCGGCGATCTCGCCCGAGCGCAGGTCGACGATCGGCTGGAAATGCAGGCTGAATTCGTCGCGGGCGAGAGCGTGCACCAGATGCGCCTCGATACGCATCCGCTCCGAAGCCTTGGCGTCCAGTTCCGGCGTGAAGTACTGGAAGGTGTTCCGGCCGCTCTCCTTGGCGCAGTACATCGCCGCGTCGGCGTTGCGCATCAGCACCGCCGGGTCGTCGGTGTCGTCCGGGAAGATGCTGACGCCGATCGAGGCGGTGACGAACGCCTGGTGCAGCTCGAGGGCGAACGGGCTGGAGAAGGCGCGCAGGATTTTCTCGATCACCGGCTCGCTGTGGCTGGGGCTGCCGATGTACGGCAGAATGACGATGAACTCGTCGCCGCCCAGGCGCGCGACCGTATCCTCCTCGCGGACGCACTGCCGGATCCGATCCGCCGCCAACATCAGCATGATGTCGCCGGTCGCGTGCCCCCAGGTGTCGTTGATCTTCTTGAACTGATCGAGATCGATGAACAACACGGCGCCACGGTGGCGATGGCGCACGGCGCTGACCACGGCCCGGCGTAACCGGTCCAGGGCCAGCGAACGGTTCGGCAGGCCGGTCACCTCGTCGAAGTTGGCCTGCCGCTGCAGGCGTTCCTCGTAGGCCCGTCGCAGCGTGACGTCGGCGATCGTCGACTGGAGCGCCGGCGCCCCTTTCCAGTTCACCTCCTGGGTCTGCATCGCCACCCAGACGGCCGTGCCGTCCGTCCTCAGGCAGCGGAACTCGTGGGGTTCGGGGGCGCCCCCCTCGCCCGTGCTCCGCAGGCGTTGCCAGCGCAGGCGCTCGCCTTCGGCGAATACCCGTTCGAGGGAGGGCAGGCTCAGCAACTCGGCCGGGCTGTCGAAGCCGAAGATGCGCGCGCAGGCATGGTTGGCGAAGATCGGCGCGCCGTCACGCTCGATGACGATTCCCAGCAGGGATCCTTCGACCAGGTTGCGGAAGCGCTCTTCGCTCTCCTTGATCGCCTGTTCCGCCCGCTTTCGTTCGGTGATGTCGAAGGAGACGGTCACCACCTGCGCGGCATCGCCGGCGCCGTCGAGCAGGGGCGCCTTGGTGGTCAGCAACACCCGGTCGGCGCCGGCGCGATCGACCAGCCGTTCCTCCATCTCGAAAATGGGCTCTTCCATGTCCAGCACGTAGCGGTCGAGCTCCAGATGTCGATCGCCATAGGCGTCGCCGAACGCAGGCGGCTCGACGATGGTCGACCCCACGCCGTCGTGAACATCGAAGAAGTTGCGATGGTAGGAGTTGATCAGCAAGACGTGGCCCGCCGCGTCTGTCGCCCTGATCAGCGCGGGAACCGTATCGACGACGCGGCGTAGCTGGCGTTCGCGCCGCCGGATGGCCTCGGCGTGACGCCGGGCGCTTTCCGCGAGTTCACCCTCCAGCACCGTGGCGCGTGAGGTCAGCGCCAGCTGATGGGCGCGGAGCGTGAGCAGGTTGCGGGCCCGGGTGCGGAACTCCTGGCCGTCGACCGGGCTGAGCAGGAAGTCGCTCGCCCCGGCATCGAGCGCGCGATAGCGAAAATCGCGATCCTCGTAGGCGGTGACGACGATGATCGGCACCTCCTCGGTTCCGGGGAGCAGACGACAGCGGCGGATGAACTCCTCTCCCGACATGATCGGCATCACGAAATCGGTGACGATCAGGTCCGGAACCTCGACCTCGATCGAGGCGAGCGCATCCAGCGGCGACGTGAAGCCGCGCACGACCGGCGCCACGGTCACGCCGGCGGCATACCGCTCCAGAATCTTGAGATTGATCGTCTGGTCGTCGACGATCAGGACTATGGCCATCGTCGTTCCCGCTGGCGGCGCCGACGCCTCTCGGCGATGCATGGCATCTGGATGAATCCCGGCGCAGCGCAGGAAGATCCCCGAGCACTGGCTTTCAACACGTTAGTCCGTTCCCTCTGGCGTTCTCAACCGGCTTCGCGCGCGACCGCCCGGAACCGAAGCGAGAACCGGCCAAAAGCCTGCGGCGCTGCAGCCCGTGTGCCTACATTGCCGGCGCCGGGCCAAATCATGCTCGTTTCCATGGATGGCGACTGTGACAGCGCTCGCTGTGGACGGGTGAAGTTCGTGCATCTGCCGCCGCCAGCCCCTCGTCGCCAAAAATAGCTCAAATGGGGTAGCATAACGGACGACGCAAGTGTATATTACGGTCAGCGCAACACTACCCTGGATTGTGCTGAACATCCGAACAGGCCTCGGAGAGAAAAAATGTCGTACCTTGCAAACCCAGTTCCCTATCGCCTCGACGCAGACGTCCCCGGCGCTCTGCAATCTTCCGGGTCCTTCGGTGCTGAAGTTTTGCTTCCGCCGACGTCCGAGCCATGCGAACTGGAAACGGTTCACGACGACGACCGGCGGATTTTCTGGCAGTTCATGGCGCCGCGCGGCCGGCCCAGTTTCACCCCCGGCCTGCTCCGCGATATGACGCGCGCGCTCGACTCCGTCGAGGCGATGGCCGCAGGAAGATACGGCGAGCGCGGGAGGCGCATCGGGTTCATGGTGCTGGCCTCGCGACTGCCGGGAATCTTCAATCTCGGCGGCGACCTGCCGCACTTCATCGAGGCGATCGAAAAGGGGGATCGGGAGCGTCTCGCGCTTTATGCCCGTGTCTGCGCCCGCGGCCAGTACCGCCGCGCCATAGCCCTCGACCTGCCGATCTGCACCATCGCCCTGGTCCAGGGCGACGCGCTGGGCGGCGGCTTCGAAGCGGCATTGGCGCACGACGTGATCATCGCCGAGAGGGGCGCCAGCTTCGCGTTGCCCGAAGTGCTCTTCAATCTGTTTCCCGGGATGGGAGCATACAGCTTTCTCTCGCGTCGGCTGGGGTCGGCCCAGGCCGAGCGGATCATTCTGGGTGGGCGCGTGCATACGGCCGAGGAGATGCACGGCCTGGGCGTGGTCGACGTTCTGGTCGAGGACGGCAGGGGCGTCGAAGCGGTACACGAGTTCGTCGAGGACTTCGGCCGGGCGGGCGCTGCGCGCCGCGCGTTGCTGAAGGCGCGGCGGATCGTCTCACCGGTGACCTTGCGGGAACTCATCGAGATCGCCGACCTCTGGGTGGACGCCGCGCTGACGCTGGGTCCATCGGATCTGCGCCGAATGCACCATCTGGCGAAGGCTCAGGATCGCCGCTGGAACAAGGTGCAACGCCGCTCGTGACCAGGCGGCGCGCCGGCCACCGTAGGCTCACGCCACTCCGGCACCGACGCGCCCGTCGTCACGACGCTTCTGGATCAACCCGGGATTCCGGGACGCAGCGTCTCCGCCCCATGGTACAGCTCGCGGCGGAAGCGCGCGAGTTCGTGCTGCAGGCGGCTCAGCGACTCGTCTCCGGTCTGCCGCAGCCGCTCGGCCGTCATTCCCTGCAGTTCCTGGCAGACCCGGCCCATCGCCTCGGCGCCGACGTTCCCGGAGGTCCCGCGCAGGGCGTGCACGGTATCGCGAAAGGCCCGGGCATCGCCGGTCCGCGCGGCCTCGGCGACGCGGGCGATCAGCATTTCAGAGTTCTCCGCGTACTCGATCAGCATGTCGTGCGCGAAGCCCATGTCGGCGAACCGCGCCAAATTCTCCACCGTCGACCAACGGATCGCCGGGGCCACCTCCGGGCGGTAGCGCGGATGCGCGGAGATCTGCGTCACCCGCAGCATCTCTTCGGCCGGCTCGGTCGGGATCGTCTGCGGTGCCGGGTCCTCACGGTTCCGGGCTGCGTCGACGAGCCGGGCCAGCCCGTCGAGGAGATGTCGCGGCTCGACCGGTTTGGTCAGGAAGAGGTCGACACCCGCATTCTCCGCCTCGGTGCGGGTTTCCCGCGTCGCGTCGGCGGTCAACACGATGACGGGCAGACGAGGCTGGTCGAGAGACGCCATGCGGTGGACCTTGACGACGTCGAGCCCGCTCATATCGACCATGTTGACGTCGGTGACGAATGCGTCGAAATCCATCTCCTCCAGGGCGTCTAGCGCTTCCCCACCGCTGCCGACGACGTGCACGCGGTGTCCCGCGTGTTCGAGGATCCGCCGGGTCACTTTCTGGTTGACAGGATTGTCCTCGGCGAGAAGGACCCGCGCCGACACCGCAGCCGGCTGCGTGTCGCCGGCGGCTGCGGTGTCGGCCGCGCCGCCGCGTCCGAGCAGGCGCGCGGCATAGAAAGCGTCGAGCAACGTCTGCCGATCGAAGCCGGCCGGCAGGATCGCGGCACAGAGGGTGGGGGAGGACAACGTGCCGTCCTTCTCGATCAGCACCAGCGCCGGCGGGAAGAAAGACCCCCCGCCCGGCGGCGACGCCAGCCCCTGTGCCAAGTCGGCCGCATCCTGCGCCGCCTCGATCACGACGGCCTGGACGGCGGGCAGGGATGCGGAGTGCAGGACCGCGAGCGCGCCGTCGACCGTCGACGCGCGCTTCGTCGCCACCGACAGATCGGCCACGGCTTGCTCGATCCGGTCCGCGACCGGGGCAGACGCGAGCATGAGCAGGGACCGCGGCGGCGGTGGCCGGCGCACGCTGCCGATGGCGCGCTGTTCGAGGGGAATTTCGAGCGTAAAGGTACTGCCGACGCCGGGGAGGCTCTCGAGCGATAGGCCACCGCCCATCAGCCGGACGAGGTTCGCGCTGATCGCGAGGCCCAGACCCGTGCCGCCGAAGCGGCGGCGGATCTGGTCGTCCGCCTGGGCGAAGCGCTCGAAAATTCGTGCATGGTTCTCGGGCGCGATGCCGATGCCGGTATCGGTCACCCGGAACCGCACCCGCACCGCATCCGGGCGCGGCCGACCCGCCAGTTCGACGGTGACGGCGATCCGGCCCTTGTCGGTGAACTTGATCGCGTTGCCGACGAGATTCGTCAGCACTTGGCGCAGATGCCGGCTGTCGCCGTGCACCCACCACGGCACGTCGGCATGAATCTGGGCCACCAGCCGCAGCCCCTTGCCCTCCGCCTGCGGGCGGAACATCGACAGCATGTCGCCCACGATTTCGTACAGATCGAAATCCACCGAAACGACGGTCATCTTGTCGGCTTCGATCCGCGACAGGTCGAGGATGTCGTCGATCAGCGAGAGCAACGCGCCGCCCGCGCTGCGGATGGTGTGCACCATATCCCGCTGTTCGACATCGAGTGACGTGTCCTGCAGCAGCCCGCTCATGCCGATGATGGCGTTGAGCGGCGTGCGAAGTTCATGGCTCATGCTGGCGACGAACCGGCTCTTCGCCCGATTTGCCGCCTCTGCCTGCGCCTTCGCATCCCGCAGTTTTCGGATCAGGGAGCCGCAATACCCCGGCAGAACGATCAGTGCGATCAGCAGACCGATGCCGAGTTCCTGCTGGCTCCGCCAATACTCGCTGGCGAGGATCACCGACAGGAAACCGCCGGCGGCCATCACGACCGAAGCCATGAGATAAGGAAGGCCGTAGCGGAAGCCGTTGCCGAAGGCCACCCAGAGATAGATCGCGTAGAACGGCGCCGTGCTTTCGCCGCCCAGCAACATGAACGCCGTGGTGGCGCCGAAGTCGGCGATCATGCCGAACACACGGCGGATGACGGAGGGGGCCGGTCGGGCGACGATCATCGCGAACTGGCCGCAGGCGACGACAAAATAGGCGGCGGCCAGCCAGGCTGTGCCGCGCACCGTGATCTCCGGGCTGTCGAGTGTGCCGCTGGCGGCGAGGAAGGCGAAGAGCAGGCCGACGATGAGGATGCGGATCAGCGCCTGCTCATGCTCGCTGTCCGAACGATCGCGCAGGCGGTCGAGGACGGCGTCGAGGAGCGGGCGGCCCGCTGCACCGCTCATCACACGTCCGCGCCGTGCAAGCCAAGTGCGGACGTTCGCCCGTTCCGGCGGAATCCCCAGGATCGCTGGGCGAGATGTTCCATGTCCTTAGTCCTCCCGCCCCAGGAGCACCGAGACTTGTCGTCTCGCGATTAGCGATTCACTCCCACCCGGCGACCGCGCAATGACCGATCCGCACCGGACGGCTCTCCAATAAACACCAATATCAGGGCTATTGTGTGTCTTTGCCAGAGTGCTGGGAGAAAAAGATCGAGGTAGGAAACTTTCTGGCCAAAGTGGCTCCGGAGGAGGGATTCGAACCCCCGACCCAGCGGTTAACAGCCGCTTGCTCTACCACTGAGCTACTCCGGAACGGAACTGGAGGCGCGGACCGGATTCGAACCGGTGTACACGGCTTTGCAGGCCGCTGCGTAGCCACTCCGCCACCGCGCCTCTGCGCAGCCGACTCGATCGCTCGGCTTTCGAGCGCCCGGCCCGACGAAGACGGCAAGCTACCGGCTGCGGACGCACCGGTCAAGATTGTGTGTTCGGGACAGTCGCATGCCGTGGCGGTTGTCGTCGCCGTGGGAACGGGCTAGGGTGCAGCAACGTCGCGACGCGGCTGCTTTGCCGTGGTGCGGTTGGAGGGGTGCCAGAGTGGCCGATCGGGGCGGTCTCGAAAACCGTTGTACTCTCGCGAGTACCGTGGGTTCGAATCCCACCCCCTCCGCCAGTCCACTCGCTCGGAACGCTCTCCCAGCCGATCCGCCAGCCGGAAAAACGCGTTGTTTCAAAGGCGTCTACCGCTGCGGCTAAGAACCACGCCGTTCGGTCGACGCTCCGTGCGTTCTCTCTTCAGCCCTCCTTCTCCGAAACCTGGGAACTGCGCCAATTCGGTTCCCAGCTTGCGATTGCAATAATCTCAATGGGTTGCGGGGCCGAGAGCTTGGCACCAGTTCGAAAACACGATCGCTATCTGGAGAGTTCTGCAAATGTTCCGTCCGGGGGCGCCGGTCTGAGATTCCCTACTTCACACGCCGCCCGGCGCCGCATGAAATCGCGGGAGGCGGACGCGACCGCGAGCAGAAAGCGGACACTGAAGAGCTACCGGGTTTGGCAGTGTGCTTGAGCCTGGCTGAACATCGCGAAGAAGGCTATGGTGGGGCTGCGGACGCGGGCCGCAGGCAAACGGCAACCGTGCTGTGGTCGCAATCATCTGAATTGAAGAGCGCGAGCGGGTGATGGTCACAGACGCGGTCATACGGAAGATCGCCCGGCTGCGTGCCGGAGGTACGCCGCGCGTCCTCGATCTGTTCGCCGGCTGCGGTGGGCTTTCGCTGGGCTTCCAGGCCGCCGGCTTTGCCATCCGGGCGGCCATCGAATCCGATCCGCACGCCGCGCGTTCGCACGCGCGCAACTTCCACGGCGGCGATGCCGAACACAGCCGGGCGCGGGACATCGTCACGACGCTTCCCGAGACACTGGGTGCCGACCTGGATCTCGGCCCGGTCGCAGACGCCATCGACTTGATCGTCGGCGGGCCGCCCTGTCAGGCCTTCGCCCGGGTCGGGCGCCCGAAGCTGCGCGAGATCGCGGCCCATCCCCAGGCCTTCCGCCACGACCCGCGTGCGCGGCTTTACCAGGAGTATCTCCGCTACGTAGACGCCTTCCAGCCGCTCGCCGTGCTGATCGAGAACGTCCCGGATGTCCTGAACCACGGCGGACAGAACATCGCTCAGGAAATCTGTGAAGTGCTGACGGAGAAAGGCTATGTCTGCGGATACACGCTGTTGAATGCCGCTCATTATGGTGTGCCTCAGACGCGCGAGCGGATGTTCCTCGTGGCTTACCGGCGTGAGATTGCATCACGCGTCAGCTTCCCGGTGCCGACCAACTGGCTGCTTGTGCCGCCCGGCTACGAGGGGTCACGCGCAGTTGCCCTGAAGGTGCTGAACGGACTCCTGCTGCGGGCGCACAGCTACATCGAGCCCCCCGCAGCGGACCCCGATTCTCCCCCCGCCGTGACGGCCGAACAGGCGCTCGCCGATCTGCCGCCGATCCATGCCCGCCGGCTCCTCGCCGCGGGTAAGCTGAAGCGCGGTACCCGGCGGTTCGATTGTCCCGTCCCATACGATCGTCGCCGCGCCGTCTCATCCTATGCGCAGACGATGCGCTCGTGGCGGGGTTTCGAGGCGCCAGAGGACGGCCTGAAAGATCACGTCATTCGCTGGCTGCCACGAGATTACGAGCTGTTCGCCCGGCTTCGGCCAGGCGACCAGTACCCGCAAGCGTACCAGCTTGCCCTCACCGTGCTGGAGGAGCGCGTGGCGGAGGCGAGCAGGCAAGGCGTGATCGTCCGCGAAGGCACTGAAGTGTTCGAGCGATTGCGCAAATCTACTGTGCCGCCGTACGACTGTCGCAAGTTCCCGAACAAGTGGCGGATGACGGAAGCGGACAAACCTTGTCGAACGCTGCTCGCTCATCTCGGCAAAGACAGTTACAGCCACATTCACTACGACACAGACCAAGCCAGGACGATTTCCGTGCGGGAGGCGGCGCGGTTGCAGTCCTTTCTGCCAGCGCCGCCGAGATTACCTGCTGCAGCGTAATATCAATCTGTACGATCAAAAATTTGAGAACGATGATAGTCTAAAAATACCGATGCTGGACGGAACAACGGCGAGTTCGGCACGCGTAGCCGGCGGTCAGAGTTGATCATGCTCATCACGCCATCCGGGAGACCTTTCCGCGTTATAAGTAGTTCGTAGCTTGGCGGCGGTCCTACAGCAATAAGACCCCGGTCGAACATCCAGTGGAGCGTCCCGCAGAGAGCGATGCCATTTCGCACGGAATCGGGCCCCTTACGCTCCACGGGCCTTATATGCGCAGCCTGAACCTCAGGTCGACCGCGACCATTGGTCAGCTTCAGTCCCGTCGCTGCGCAGGTTGAGTCATATGCTTCGCGTACTGCTCGGGTGAACGCCGCGTCGCGCACAGGTCGGCTCAGCACGCGCTCCACGACAGGACGATCGAAGACGGCTTGATCCTCAAATACACTCGGAATGCCTGTCGTTCCAGGCAGATCCCACTCTTTTTCCGCAGAGTGCAAAGGGCGAGCGAATCCCGCACTGATGATTGCCTCAAATTCATTCTGGGAAATCAAGCGAACAGCGCGTCCAAAAGCGCCCTTATTCGTTTCCCCATCCGTGCGCTGCAGTGCTTTTTCGTAGTAAATTCCAGATTCACGAAATTGAACCGCACGATCAAAGGTTTGATAGTAGGACGTGTCTATATACGCATAATAATTTTCCTTGTTTTTTGGATCGTGATCTATTGATGATAGTCGAGCAACAGCTACATAGGCACTGCGACCCGTTCGGTCACTCTCATCAGTGCCGGTGCGTCCAGGCTCGTAATAGATAATAAGATCACCCAGGGCAGCCTCTACTTGCCGCAGGTATATCTTCGGGAAGTGGTATCGGATTTCTGGATCGTCGTCGTAAATAGACGAGGATTTATATGTAAATACAGCCTTGGTCATTTCTTACGGGCCAGCTTCCTACCGCGGGCATCAAGTAACTCAAACAGGGTGCAAATGGCAAAGCGGTTCTCGCGCGGCTGTCCGGGTGGTTGCGCGCCCGGAACGCGGATCGCGACGGGAGGATCGACCTGCCCCTTCTGCTGATCGACGACGAGGCGGACAACGCCTCTATCAACACGCGGCAGAACCCGGACGAGACGACGGCGATCAACCAGGCGATCCGCGATCTGCTTGGCCTCTTCCGCCGGTCGAGCTACGTCGGCTTCACAGCCACACCGTTCGCCAACATCTTCATCGATCCATCTTCGAGAGGTGGCCGGCTTCGTCTGGACAGCTTTTCGCTCTTGATAAGTGGACGCTCTGCCGGTTGCCGTTGTGATGTGCCGTATTCGGGGTGGCACGTCGGGAGGGCGTAGCCCGACCAGAGTGACGCCC
>Ga0209573_1001391_pt1 | contig 37968 bp, 41 predicted proteins | sample TNRBio252014_DNA_FD_185870 | JGI IMG/M metagenome (GOLD analysis project Ga0209573, IMG submission 185870) | Wastewater treatment Type I Accumulibacter community from EBPR Bioreactor in Madison, WI, USA - TNR Reactor_6/25/2014_ DNA (SPAdes)... | ecosystem: Engineered > Bioreactor > EBPR >...
CGGAATCCAAGGCCAGGGATTTGGGCCTCGGATTGATCGCGGTCAATCTCAAGGACATCATGTTTCCCGGCAAGCTCAAGGAGGTTTTCGCGCAAGTGGTCAGCGCCCGCAAGGAAGGTTTAGCCATGCTCGAAAAAGCCAGGGGAGAAACGGCGGCCCTGCGCAGCCTCGCCAATGCGGCCAAAATGATCGAGGCGAATCCTCATCTTATCCAGTTAAGACTGATGCAGTCCCTGGGTCAATCATCAGGAAACAGCCTGGTTTTTGGTATGCCGCCGCCGTCAATTCCCGTCAAGGCCCGCAATATGGATCATTCGCAACTCGCGGCGGAATCCAGACCGACTGGCGCGTCCAACCCGCAAGAGTCGCATGATGGAGGTGACCGTGACTGAACAGCACCCAATCGACGCCTTACTGGCGTTAATGGCCCGGTTGCGCGATCCTGAAAACGGCTGCCCGTGGGATCGGCAACAGACCTGCGCCACGATTGTCCCGCACACCATCGAGGAAGCCTACGAAGTCGCCGACGCCATTGCCCGCGAAGACTGGGTGGAATTGCGCTCGGAACTGGGCGATTTGCTGTTTCAAGTGGTGTTCTACGCCCAGATCGCCCGCGAGGAAGGACGCTTCGATTTCGCCGATGTGACGCGGGGCATTGTCGAGAAGATGACCCGCCGCCACCCGCACGTCTTCGGCGATGAACACTATGCCAGCGCCGCCGAACAAACCGCCGCCTGGGAGCGGATCAAGTCGGCGGAAAAAGCCTCTCCACAACCAGCGGGCGCGCTGGATGGAATTCCGCTGGCGTTGCCCGCGCTGGCTCGCGCCGTGAAATTGCAGAAAAAAGCGGCGCGGGTCGGTTTCGACTGGGGCGCAGTCGAGCCGGTGCTGGCCAAGATTCAGGAGGAAATCGGCGAAATTCGCCATGAAATCGCCGTTCAGGCCGGGCCGGAACGGCTGGCCGATGAACTGGGCGATGTGCTGTTCGCCGTCGCTAACCTGGCCCGCCACCTGAAACTCGACCCTGAAGCGGCATTGCGGGGAACCAACGCCAAATTCGAGCGGCGGTTTCGGCGCATCGAACAGTGGTTAGCCGAGCAAGGCCACACCCCGACCGATTCGACGCTGACGGAAATGGATGCGCTGTGGGAGCAGGCCAAGCGTGAGGAGGCGCTGAAGACTCCGGTCCCGCTGGCGGAAAAGGCGCAGGGGCAAGAATCAGGGATCTAGCGCGCCTGGACGAGTGGCGGAGTCGCCGCAAACTACCCCGGCGCGGCGCGCTGCCCCTTCTTGGCCAAGAAGGGGAAAATTTACGATTCGGGCTGGATCGCTATACTTTTTAGCCGGAAGCGCTGGCCCCGCCGCGAACCCAACTGGAAAAGGCGTTGCGGTTGCGGGAACAGATGACAACCTTACCCCGTCCGGAAAAGCGCAGCACAATGCCTTCGCCGCTGGTCACGCTGCTGACCAGCCGACTGAACAGGCCGCCGCCGCCCTGTTGATTCGGCACCGAAATTTCGTAACGCAACTGGCTGTCCCACGCCACGACATGCGCATTGTCAATAATCACATCCTTGCCCGGCTCCACATCCAGCATAAAGCCGGAGCCAAACCCGGAAACCGCTAACTGGCCTTTGCCGGTCGCCTCCATGACGAAGAAACCGCCGGACTGCGCAAACAGGGCGTTACCCAGGTTTTGAGTGCGTACCCGCAGGTCAATACCGCTTTCCGCCGCCACGAACGCGCCGTCACTCAGCAGGTACTGAGTGGCGCCGACTTCGAGAATCTGTATCGTCCCCGGCAAAACCGGCGACAGCAGGCAATCCCCATCGCCCCGGCTAGCTTCGATATGTTGCTGGAAGAACGATTCGCCGTTGGCGAACCGGCGCATGAGGGCGCTGCCCAGACCGCCGGTCATCTTGCCGGTTAAATCAAGCGTGTCTTCCATCATCACCATGGCGTCGGATTCACAATAAATCTTCTCGCCCTTGCGCAGCGATACATGCAGAAACGGGTCCACATCGCCGGTAATCGTGAATGTCGCCATCACTTCACCCCTCACTGGATCGATTTCGGATACTGCTCAAGCATTCAAACCTGCACCGCCAATTCCCGGCACAGCCATTCCCGCTGGCCGGCCTGCAATAACCGCCTCTCCATACGGCCATTGACGGTGAGCGTCAGTTCCCGCGCTTCGGGCCGACCGTAAACAACCGGCGTGAAGCGCACCGTATCCCGTGGATAGCCGCCGGATTCAGCGATCTCGACCCGCAATCGGTCGCCGTCGATCTCTGCAACGATATGCGCGACGCCATAATCGCCGCGTGCATAGCCCCGGCTTTCCCGGTCATCCAGGAAATAGTCGCATTGCGCGGACCGCTCCCGGCAGAACAGATGCAATTCCACCGCGCTCAAATCCATGAAGCTGTTGCGCAATGGCCCGGCGTAATACGGCAGGATCGCCCCATCGCGGACAAACAGCGGCAATTCGTCCAGAGCGGCGGCATAGTGCAGGGTGCAGCCCCCTTCCAGCCACTCGCCCCGGTTCAAGTCGAACCAGTCGCCCGGCGGCAGGAGAATCGACCGCTCCTGCATTTTGACCCCGCAGCGGATAATTTCCGGCCCGTGGCCTTCGCCGTGCAGGATCGGCGCGGCCAGCACCGCGTCGCCGACCAGATATTGATCGTCCAGATTCACATACTCCGGCCCGGCGTAGTGGTAAAGCAACGGGCGGATGATCGGATCGCCCTCCCGCCAGTGGGCGAAAAAGCATTGATACAGATAGGGCAGCAGCCGGTAACGGGTGCGAATCGCGCCGCGAATCGCCGCCAGCGAGTCCGGCCCGAATTGCCACGGTTCCTGGGGCCGGGAATGGCGCATCGCATGGTTGCGGAAGAACGGGAACAGACAACCGGCCTGATGCCAGCGCACCAGCAATTCAGCGCCGGCGTCGTCCATGAAACCGCCGACATCCGGGCCGTTGAACGCTACCCCGGACAGCCCCAGATTCAGCGAACACGGCAGCGCCATGCGCAGATGCTTCCAGTTGCTGGCGTTGTCGCCGGTCCACACCGCGCTGTAGCGCTGCGTTCCGGCGCAGGCGCTGCGGGTCAGCAGGAACGGCCGCCCGTTAGGGTCGAGTCGGTCGCTGGCGGCGCGGCTGGCGATAGCCATGTAATGCGCATACTGGTTGTGATAGCGGTCATGGGGAATCGCGCCGTGGTCAAAGCGCATTTCGTCGGTGCGGCTGTAGCCGGTCGCCGGATCGTTCATATCCAGCCAGACGCCATCGACGGCGCCCTCGCGCAGAAAATCCGCCAGCCCGCCGGCCCACCAGTCGCGGGCGCTTTCCTGCGTGAAGTCGGGAAACACCGTATCGCCCGGCCACACCTTGCCCACATACTCGCGGCCGCTGGCGGTCTGGCAAAACGCTTGCCGCGCCCGTCCGCTGTCGTAAACGGCGTAGCCCGGCTCGCGCTTGACGCCAGGATCGACAATGGTGACGGCGCGAATGCCGGCGGCCTGCAACTCGCGGTTCAGCGCCGCCGGATCAGGAAACGCCTGCCGGTTCCAGGTCAACAGCCGGAAGCCGTCCATATAGTCGATGTCGTACCACAGGGCGCTGACCGGCAGATCAGCGGCGGCGAATTGCGCGGCCAGATGGCGGAATTCCGCTGCGCTGCGATAGCTCCAGCGGCATTGGTGATAGCCCAGCGCCCACAGCGGCGGCAACGGCGCCCGTCCGGTCAGGGCCGCATAACGCCGCGTCACTTCAGCTAATGTCGGCCCCGCGATGAGGTAAAGATCGGTGACGCCCCCGAAGGACTGATACCAGAACTCGCCGGGCTGACTGTGGCCGACGTCCAGCACGGCGCGGCCCGGATTGTCGAAGAACAGGCCCAGGAAACGCTCGCCGGTTTTGAGAATGGCGAAGGGAATGGCGACATAGGTCGGATCATAGTCATCGCGGGCGTAGGTATGGCGAAACACCGCCACCACGTCCACCGTCAGGCAATCGGCGCTGTCGCCGAGCTTGTTCAGCCGCCGGGTGCGCTCGCCGAAACCGTAGCAGCCGTCCACGCCGCGCAGGGCGAAGTTGAGCAGCAAACTATCTCCGCACGCGCCAATGCCTTCGGCCACGGTTTCCAGGGCAAAACCGGCCAGTTCCAGCCGCAGTTGCGCCGCGCTGAGTTCGACGGCTCCGGTTGCGGTGGTAAACCGCACAGTGTCCGCCTCGCGCAGCGGCGCCGCCGGACGCCCTTCGCGGAGTTCCGGCAACACCGCGTCCGAATACTGTTGCGGATCGACGGACTGCGCATTCTCGAATCGCAGCCGCAGACAGCCCTCAGCGATATCGACGCAGCGCACCCGCAATCGGACGCCTGGCCCACTCAGTTCCACGGCGTCGCCCGCTAGCGCCAGCGTTTCGGGAACATCGAAATTCAGAGGATGTATTTTCTGACCAAAGAACATGGTGGCGCTTAGGGCTGGCTCGTGGATCGGGCGCTCTGATTTTTAGCGGTTGCCTGGTCCTTGGCTGTCGCCAACATTTGCGCCAACTGAGTGGGCGGCACATAACCGGGCAACATCTCGCCATCTTCCAGAATCATGCTGGGCGTACCGCGCACCCCGATTTTTTGCCCCAACTCGTACTGCGCCTGCACCGGGTTATCGCAGGTCTTGTTCTCGACCGCTTCGCCGCGCTTGGCTTTGGTCATGGCCTCCTGCCGGTCAGCAGCGCACCAGACCGAAATCGCCTTGTTGAACGACTCGGAACCGAGGCCCTCGCGTGGAAACAGCAGGTAGCGTATCTTGATGCCTTCCTTGTTGTAGGCGGCCATTTGGCTATGCATCTTGCGGCAGTAGCCGCAGTCGATATCGGTGAATATCGTGACGGTGTACTTGGCCGGTCCTTCGGGCGCGAACACTACCATGTCCTTTTCGTTAATCGCCGCGATCACCTGGCCGCGCAACTCACCGCGCCGGTTTTCGGTCACGTTGGCGCGGGAACCCAGATCGAGGATGTCGCCTTGCACCACGAAGCGCCCATCTTCGCTCACATAAAGCACCTGACCGCCGATGACAACCTCGAATAGCCCCGGAATCGCCGATGGAGTGATGCTATCGGGTTTTTCACCGTCCAAGGCCGCTTGCAGCTTTGTGATGTCCGGCTGTTTGAGGGAAGTCATGGACGCTGGATTCGGCGCCGGAGCCGCCTCAGGCTTGGCGTCATCAGCAGCCAGTACACCGGTCGCGTAGAGGGCAGCGGCAATCAGCAAGGTTTTACGCATTTCAATATCCACATGATGGCAACGGAATGACAGATTCAGAGTTTATACAAGAGTCAGGGTTCCACAAAGGCCCACTGGAAAGCGAAGAGTACACTCAGCCGGTTCTGGCGGATCCGTTGCGCCGCCAGAATTTCCATTTCAATTTGCCGCCGGAGCTGATCGCCCAGCAACCGCTGGCCCGGCGCAGCGATAGCCGGTTGCTAACCCTAGACGGCGCAACAGGCGCTCTTGACAACCGACAGTTCCGCGAACTGCCGGAATTGCTGCGGCCCGGCGATCTGCTGGTGTTCAACGATACCCGGGTCATCCCGGCGCGGCTGTTCGGGCGCAAGGCCAGCGGTGGGCGATTCGAGTTGCTGGTGGAGCGCCTGCTGGATGAGCAGCGGGCGCTGGCGCAAATTCGCGCCAGTAAATCACCGAAGCCTGGCGGACAGTTGCAGTTTGACGCCGGCTTTACCGCCGCTGTCCTCGGTCGCCATGCCGATCTGTTTGAAATCCGCATCGAGGGCGATGAAGCGTGGTTGCCGCTGCTGGAACGGCATGGCCGGTTACCGTTGCCGCCGTATATTACCCGTGAACCGACCCCGGAAGATCACGAGCGGTATCAGACTGTCTATGCTCGCCAGCCGGGCGCAGTGGCCGCCCCGACCGCCGGGCTGCATTTCGACCCGGCGTTGCTCGACCGGCTCGCCGCGCTGGGTGTGGAACGAACATTCATCACGCTCCATGTTGGAGCCGGCACCTTCCAGCCCCTGCGCGTAGAGCGGGTAGCGGATCATGTCATGCACGCCGAACGGATTGAGATTAACACAGCGGCCTGCGAGCAAATCCAGACGGCGCGGGAGCGGGGTGGGCGGATCATTGCGGTGGGCACCACGGTCACACGGGCGCTGGAAACAGCAACTGACGATGCGGGCGTCTTACAACCCTGGAAGGGCGAGACCCGGATTTTTATCTATCCCGGCTACCATTTTCGCTGTGTGGATGCGTTGATCACCAACTTTCATCTGCCGGAATCTACACTGCTCATGCTGGTCGCCGCCTTCGCTGGCCCTGCGGAAATATTGCGCGCCTACCGCCATGCGGTGGAACAGCGTTACCGATTTTTCAGCTACGGCGACGCCATGTTCATCACTCGCCGAATAAACCTGAGCAAAGCCGCTTGAAATTTTCCGCGCCGCGCCTGTAGAGTCGCCAGCATCATCCCAACGGAGCGTAACCATGAAACGTATTCTGCTGTTCGTCGCGACAAATCTGGCGGTTGTTGTACTGCTTGGCATCATTGCCCAGTTGCTGGGCGTTGACCGGCTCCTGGTCGGAACGGGGCTCAATATCACCGGTTTGATGATCTTCTCCGTCATTTTCGGCATGGGCGGTTCGGTCATTTCGCTGCTGATGTCGAAGTGGGTGGCAAAGCGGTCGGTGGGCGCCGAGGTGATCGAGCAGCCGCGCACCCAAGTCGAGCAGTGGCTGGTGGAAACCGTGCGCCGCCAAGCCCAGGGCGCGGGGATTGGTATGCCGGAAGTGGCGATTTACTCCTCGCCGGAACCCAACGCTTTCGCCACCGGCGCCAACCGCAATAGCGCCCTGGTTGCGGTCAGCACCGGCTTGTTGGAACAGATGCGCACCGAGGAAGTGGAAGCGGTGCTTGGCCATGAGGTCAGCCATGTCGCCAACGGCGACATGGTGACGCTGACGCTGCTTCAGGGGGTGCTCAACACCTTTGTCATCGCCCTGTCGCGGGTGATCGGTCATATCGTGGATCAAGCCCTGTCGCGGGGCCATTCGTCGCGCGGTCCGGGCATTGGCTATTTCCTAACCAGCCTGGTGATGCAAGCCGTGTTCGGCTTTCTGGCTTCGCTGGTCGTGATGGCGTTTAGCCGTCATCGCGAGTTTCACGCCGATGCGGGCGGGGCTCGGTTAGCCGGGCGCGGCAAGATGATTGCGGCGTTGGAGCGGTTGCGGCAGTTGCATGAACCTTCGCAACTGCCCGCACAGATGGCGGCGTTCGGCATCAGTGGCGGTGGTCTGGGTAGTGGCCTGCGCAAGCTGCTGATGACCCATCCGCCGCTGGAGGAGCGCATCGCCGCGCTGCGTCAGCAAGGATAAGGGGGGATGCCTGTTCGCTATTGCCCACTCACCCGGCGTACTGACGGAAATCGAAATCCAACTGTTCGCTGGCTTCCGCCACCATGTTGCCCTGCACCAGAGTAACGCCGAACTGCCAGATACTGGCCATCTGCGGCGCCGTAGTGACCCCGGAGGCCACCACCCGGGTTTTTAGATCGTGCGCCTGTTGCGCCATCGCCGCCATCGCCTGCCGACTCTGGTCATCCTTGGACTTGGCCAGCCGTTCGATGAGCGTGCCATCGAGTTTGATATAGTCCGGCACCAATTCCCGGAGCAGGCGCTCGGAATGCGGCTTACCGCCGAAATGGGACAGGGCTGCGCCACAGCCCAGCTCCTGCAGGCGACTTTGCAACAGTCGGGTTTCCTCGAAATGGTTATCGGCGTCGTCTTCCTTGATCTCGAACACCAGCAGCGAACAGGCCAACCGGCTTTCCTTGAAACGTTTAACCAGCCAGTCCGCAAAACTATTGTCGACCAGCGAATTGCGGGATAACCGGATAAACAGGATTGGCAGCTTGCCTCCCCGTTTCTGAATCTCAATCAACCCCGCCATACCCCGGATGATGGTCCATTTATCCAGGGTGCTCATCAGGCCATAACGCACGGCCACGACACCCAGTTTGTCCATGGTTTGGCGGTCGCCGGATTCGTCGGCAATCCGTAGATAGACTTTATAACGCGCGTCCTCGGCGCTTTCAAAGCTGACGATAGGCTGGTAGCTCAAGCTGAAGCGGCCATTGGTGAGCGCCTCCCGAATCAGGCGAATGGTCCCTTCATCCTCTTCACTGATGGTTCGTCCGCTGTTCCGCTGACTCTCCTCCTTAGGCAGCGTATAGGTCTCAACCTGATTGCCGCCTTTCTGACGGGCCGCTTCGCAGGCGCGGTCTGCGCGGGCGAGAACTTGTAGAGCATTTTCATGGCTGCCGTGCGCATCGTAAACGCCGATGCAGCAGGTGGTGGTAAACAGTTTGCCATTGATTTTGAAGCTGTATTTGGCGATGGTTTCGCGGATGCGGTCTGCCAGCGCCAGTGGGTCGGTCGAGGAGCGGTCGGGCAGATACACTGCGAACACCTCGCTGGCGAAGTAAGCGGCCATGTCGTCCGGCGACAGCATCAGCTTGATGAGAGCAGCCGCTTCGCGCACAAACTGTTCCAGGGCTTCAAAGCCCATCGCGTGACGGATGGCGGAATAGTCGGTGAACAGGACGTACAACAAAAAGCCATCGTGGTCGATTTCCAGCGCCTCAAGGAAAAACCGCCGACTGCACAAACCCGTCACCTCGTCGAACTTGAGCATTTCCTCAAGTTGCTGGTTGTAAGGGCTCTTTTCCGGCGTCGCATCGCGGACGATGATCTGGGTGCAGGGTTCATCATTCATCCGGGTCGGCGCGCATTCCATCAAGATCGGGAAGGTCTGGCCGTTGCTGCGCAATCCAACCAGTTCCACCGGCTCCACGGCTTTACCAGAGCGGATGCTGCGGCGCAATACGCTTTTCAGCGCGTCCCGGTATCCGGGGGGGACCATGTGCACCAACTGAATTTGGGCCAGTTCTTCTTTGCGCTCGTAATGGAACAGGCGCAGATAGGCCGCATTGGCGTAGGTATGAACGCCTTCATGAATATAGGCGATCGCTTCCTGGATATTCTCCAGCAATGCCTGACTGCGGTTTTCGCTTTCCTTGAAGCGAATTTCAAAGGATTGTTGACGTTTTCGATCTCGCAGATGACGCAACTCCTTGCGCATGCTCGCCACCAGATGGTCGGCGTCATCGAGGTAGAAATAGTTGTCAGCGCCTTCCTCCAGCAACCGGGCAGGCCGGCATCCCTGACGGTGATCGTCATCGATAACGGCGATGATCGGAATATCCTGCTGGGCCTCGGCCACCATCAGGCGAATCTCGGCGATAGTGGGCAATTCGTCGGCTACGCGCAGCAGAATCAGATCCAGCGGCTGATAATCAATCGCACTACGAGTATTTTCGGCCTGGTCGGTTTGAATCAACTCAAGCTGATAACCATCACCGCGCAGAGTCTTCGCGATATGATCAATATCGGATCGGGAACGATCCACGATAAGCAGATTGATAAGGGAAGGATCAGACACGCATTCCAACCTCTGTTGGGGGCCAGGATCTGAACGGGAAGCGCAACGCCATCATCAGAGTGATTCCACCGGGGTTTTGGCCAGTCGCCCCGGTTGTTCCCGCACCAGCCGGGGCACCAGATAACCCGGCAATCGCTGACGCAATCCTTCCATAATAGCTAATGCAGCGTTTTCCTTCACAGCAAAATGGGCCGCCCCGCGCACCGGGTCCAGCAGGTGCAAATAGTAGGGCAACACCCGAGCAGTGAACAATATTTCGCTCAAGGCTGTCAAAGTTTCGGGATCATCGTTAATTCCGCGCAGCAACACGGTTTGATTGAGCAGGGTCGCGCCGCTGGCGGACAACTGTTGTAACGCTGCACCCACGGTTTCGTCAATTTCGTGCGGATGGTTGGCGTGGATCACCACCACCCGCTGCAACCGGGTTCGGGCGAGCGTGGTCAATAACCCGTCATCAACCCGTTCGGGCAGCACAACAGGCATGCGGCTATGGATGCGCACCCGCTCCAGATGGGGGATGCGATCCAGCGCCGTAAGTAACTCGCTCAATCGTTGATCGGACAGCGCCAACGGATCGCCGCCGCTCAAAATCACTTCACGGAGGCTGGAATCGCCCGCCAGATAGGTGAGCGCGGGTCGCCAGGCGTTTTTGCTCGCCTGGTTTTCGGCATAGGGAAATTCCCGGCGGAAGCAGTAGCGACAATGCACCGCACAGGCTCCGGTCACGATCAGCAGGGCTCGGCCGGGGTACTTGTGCAAAACGCCGGGCGCGGCTTGCGTCGCCTGCTCATCCAGCGGATCGACGGTAAATCCCAGCGCCGGCTCCAATTCCGCCGCCAGCGGCAACACTTGCTGTAACAAAGGATCGTTGGGGTCGCCGGAATGCATCCGTGCGACGAAACCACGGGGCGCCCGTAACGGGAATGACGTCGCCGCCGTTTGCGCTGCGCTCAACAACTTCGGGTCGAGGTTCAGTTCGCGCAGCAACTCGGCCGGATCGCGAATTGCGCTGGCCAGCGCCTGGCGCCAGAGCGGAGCCTGACGGGAAATCCCCTTTGCAGTTATCATACTCAGTTCTATCACTCCATCATTACAGAGCAAGGCAGGTTTCGCATGGCGACATATAGTACCAATGAATTCAAGAGCGGGCTGAAGATCATGCTGGATGGCGATCCCTACGCCATCGTTGAGAATGAATTCGTCAAACCTGGCAAGGGTCAGGCGTTCAACCGGGTCAAGGTGCGCAATCTGAAAACCGGACGCACGATCGAACGGACTTTCAAGTCGGGCGATACAGCGGAAGGCGCCGACGTGGTCGATATGGAATTACAATATCTTTATAACGACGGCGAATACTGGCATTTCATGGATCAACAAAGCTATGAACAACTGACCGCCGACACCGCCGCCGTCGGGGACGCCGCCAAATGGTTGAAGGAAGAAGCCATCTGCCAGGTAACGTTATGGAATGGCGTACCTCTGAGCGTCGCCGCGCCCAATTTCGTCATCATGACGATTGTGGAAACCGACCCCGGTCTGCGCGGCGATACCTCGGGCGGCGGCGGCAAACCTGCGACGCTGGAAACGGGCGCCGTGGTGCGGGTGCCTTTATTCGTGCAGAGCGGCGAGGTGATCAAGATCGACACCCGAACTGGCGAATACGTTTCCCGGGTCAAAGAGTAGGAGGACGCTGTGATGACCCCCTACACGATCAGCAATCTCGAACAGGCGGATATCGATCATGCGGTCCAGATAGCTGATCGAGTCTGGTGGGTTGGACATTGCCAGAAAAACGATATTTTTCAATGTCATGTATATCTCATCGAACAAGGTGATCAATCTGTGCTGCTGGATCCTGGTTCGGTGCTGACTTTTCGCCATACGCTGCGCAAGATCGAAGAGGTGATTCCATTTACCCACATCCGCTATTTCGTTTGCCACCATCAGGACCCCGACATCACGGGCGCGCTGCCGCTGATCGATCAGATTATCAGCCGGGACGATGCCTGGTTGGTGACGCACTGGCGGACTCAGATGTTGGTGAAGCATTACGGATTGCGGCTGCCGTTCTGGCTGGTGGAGGAGCATGACTGGAAATTGGCGCTGGATGATCGCACTCTGGAGTTTGTATTTACCCCCTACGCCCACTTTCCTGGCGCAATCTGCACCTTCGATCCCTTAACGCAAGTGCTGTTTTCCAGCGACCTGTTTGGCGGGTTGACCCCGGAATTTTCGCTGGTCGCCCGGGACGAAAGCTATTTCGAGGCGATGCGGCCCTTTCACGAACATTACATCCCCAGCCGTGAAATTCTCAGCTATGCGTTACGGGCCATCGAACGCCATCCTGTGCGGATCATTGCCCCGCAACACGGTTCGATCATCCCCGAGCGACTGATCAGGTTCATGATAGACCGGTTGAAAACCCTGGAATGCGGGCTGTACTTGATCGCCCGTGGGGATACCGACATCCAGAAGCTATCCCAGCTCAATCAAACCCTGCGCGATATCACAAAAACCATGCTGATTTATCAGCATTTCAGGGACATCGCCAACAGCCTGCTGGAGATCACGCAACGAGTGCTGTCGGCGACCTCGCTGGAATTCTACGCCCGGCTGGACGAGCAGCGCGTATTGCATCTCTCCCCGGAAAGTCGCTATCGCGGCGTTGAGGAAGCAGAATCACCGGCGGCTATCGCCCGCATTCTCGATCTGGATCACAAGCAATGGAGCGAACTGAACGCGACCGGCGCGGCTGAATTCATGCTGATGAGCGACGGTGATGATGCGCTGATTTTAATGCTGCCGCTGTTTTCGCCGGCGAAAGGAACGGCGGAAGCTGTGGCGATTATTCATCTGGCCGAACCCGCGAGGGCCAGTGATACCTTGCGCCAGGTCATCGAACAGATGAGCGTTCCCCTGCAAGTAGCGGTGGAGCGGGAAGTGATTTACCGTCAACTGGATTTGGAGAGACAGCAGATTTATGAGCGGTCCATCCGCGATCCGCTGACTGGGCTGTTCACGCGCATCTATATGCAGGAGGTTGTGCCGCGACTGTGCGATATTCAAGACCGCAGTCCCAGCCATCAGTTGGTGGTATTGATGCTGGATATTGATCATTTCAAAAGCGTCAATGATACCTACGGACATAATCAAGGCGATGTGGTGTTGCAGCGTGTGGCGGCGGAAATTCTGACCACCGTCCGTGGTAGCGATATCCCGGTGCGGCTCGGCGGCGAAGAGTTCGCGATCTTCGCGGTCAGTGACGCGGCGGCCAACGTCGCCCAGTTTGCTGAACGGGTGCGGATGCAGATCGCCGCCCTCCGCTTCAAGGCGCCGATGGCTGATCATCCGGTCACCGTGAGCATCGGCATTGCCCTCCGCCAACCGCAGGAAACCCTTCTGGATCTGATCCATCGCGCAGATACCGCGCTGTATGAGGCTAAGCATGGCGGCCGCAATCGGGTTTGCGTGGCTTCGGAAACGGTGGAGCAACTGCGGGAGGGGTAGCTTTTCTGCCGCAAACCCTCGCTATCACAGGAAAATATGGTTTTAAGCATTTTTTGCGCGGGATTCCATTCTTTCACGATAGGGAAGCCGCATTTCGCTTGCGTGATTATCAACAATCACGGTTATACAGTGGCGTCTTTTACAAGACGCCTTTTTTTATGCCCTCTGTGTGGCTTTACTGACAATCCCCACCGCCAGGCTGTGGCAAAGTCCACAGTCCAGTGATCTCCCCCAGTAAAAAATCAATCCTGGCAAATAATTAGACTCCTTCTTTCATTCGGCACAGCACTTGCTAAAGATGTTTTGCTGCCCGATCCCGGCCGGTGGCGAGCCGCTACCCGCTCCGCCTGATTTCGCGACTTTGGGGAAACCGCACATGGAACTGATGAGTCCGTCGACCACTGTTGGCGCCTCGCCTTCGCTTCACCCCTGCTATTCCGAGCAGGCGCATCGACATTTCGCCCGCCTCCATCTGGCGGTAGCGCCGAAGTGCAATATTCAGTGCCATTACTGCAACCGCAAGCACGATTGCGCCAACGAGTCGCGCCCTGGCGTGGTGTCGGAACTGCTTACCCCCGACCAGGCAGTGCAAAAAACGTTGGCGGTCGGCGCGGCGATCCCACATCTGGCGGTGGTTGGCATCGCTGGGCCGGGCGATCCGCTGGCCAATCCTGAAGTCGTGTTTCAGGTGTTCCGGGCGCTGACCGAAAAAGCCCCTGATCTGACCTTATGCCTATCCACCAACGGCCTGGCGCTGCCGGATCATATCGACGAACTGTGTCAGCACCATGTTGGCCACGTCACCATTACCATCAACTGCATCGATCCCAACGTTGGCGCGCAAATTTACCCGTGGATCGTTTGGCGGGGCCGCCGACTGCGCGGACGTGAAGCCGCCGAGGTTTTAATCACCCGCCAGTTGCAAGGACTCGATCTGTTGGTCAAGCGCGGGGTGTTGGTGAAAATCAATTCGGTGCTCATCCCCGGCGTCAACGACCAGCACCTGGTGGAAGTCAATCGGGTCGTTAAAGCCAAGGGCGCGTTTTTGCATAACATCATGCCGCTGATTTCCCGCCCGGAACATGGCGCGTACTACGGTAAGACGGGTCAGCGCGAACCGACTGACGCTGAACTGGCGGCGCTGCGGGACATCTGCGCCGACGAGGACGGCGAAACCGGGGTGATGAAGCATTGCCAGCAATGCCGCGCCGACGCCGTAGGTCTGCTCGGTCAGGATCGCGGCGCAGAATTCACTCTGGAAAAAGTGGCGGTCATGCACGTGGACTGGCAAGCAGCCATCGTCAAACGAGCGGCGGTGCGGGCGGCGGTTGAACAGCGGTTGGCCATGCAGGCCCGTTTTCTCCAGTCGGTCGCCCGCCCATCCGGGACAGTTCGCCATCTGCCAACCCCCACGACGCCCACCTTGCGGGTGGCGGTCGGCAGCACTGATGGCCAGACCATCAACGCCCATTTTGGCCATGTCCACGAATTCCTGATCTACGACGTTTCACCCCACGGGGCGCAGTGGGTGGAACGCCGCCCACTCAATAACCGCTATTGCAACGGTCCGACCACCTGCGGCGATGGAAACGCTACGCTACCCGACGCTATCCAGGCGATTCAGGATTGCGCAGTGCTGCTCTGCGCCCGTATCGGCTTTGAACCATGGCGTTCGTTGCAGGAAGCCGGCATTCAGCCCAACAGTGAACACGCTCTGGAATCGATCACCGAAATTTTACCGACGGTTTATGAGACATGGCGAAAGCGCGGGCAACGCGACACGACGTCAGCCCACGCCCGTTCCATAGCGCCCAGCGGTTTGGCCTGACGGCCCGTCACGCTGAACAGGTCACCCATCCGATTCATTCCTTCACCCGAGAGCGCCCAACATGGCGAAAGCACAACTCAGCTTCACCGATATCAATGTCACCGTCACCGTACCTGCCGGCGTCCGGGTGATTGAAATTTCGGACCGGCTCAACTCTGGCATCATCTATGGCTGCCGCGAAGGCGACTGCGGAACCTGCCTGATGAAAGTCGTTGAAGGCATGGAGAATTTAACCGAACCATCGGCGCTCGAAGCCAAAGTCCTCAAGGAGCACTTCGCTGGGCGGGACATCCGCCTGGCCTGCCAAGCCCAGGTGCTGGGCGATGTAGCCGTGCGCCCCGCCTGATGGCCTACACCTTCCACGACTGAATACCGGAGACGCGCAGATGCCATTGGTCACTTTTTCAAATCCCGAGCATAAGATTAAAACCGTTTACGCTGTAGCCGGCAGCCACACCGAAACGGTCCTCAACCTGGCTAAGAACCACAAGATTCCGATTACCTTCGATTGCCAGGACGGTGAATGCGGCGCCTGCCTGGTGAAAGTGTCGAGCCTCGCCAAGAAGGATCGGATGAGCGGCCCACCGACCGAGAAGGAAAGAAATCTGCTCAAACAACTGGGCAAGCTCAATGATGAGGAGATCAGCCGCATCCTGGTCGATGACATTCCGCCATCCTGGCGGCTAGCGTGTCAGATGATCGTGCGCGACGAAGATATCCTGGTCGAATATTAGTGGTGAGCGTCCATGTCGCCGCCGTTGCGCCGGGAACTTTTAATGTTTCCCGCCGCTGACTCGCGGCGGGAAACCTATAGCGTATTGATGAGTCATAGCCGCAACTTGCCCAACGACGATCCGCTGGCGCGGATGCTGGCGACCCAGGTCAGCGGCGGCGGCGCGCTGCCTTCCGGGCTGGGACTGGAGCCTGAACACTTTAATACTTTGCTAGCGCGACATTTTCCGGGTCTGCCGAGTCTGAATGCGCCGCCCCGCCTGCCACCCTGTTGGGATCCGCGCCTGCTGGAAGAACAGGAAGAATTGATCAACCTGTTATTTCTCCGTCGAGCCGGACAGGATGCATCTGAACGTTGGCTGAGCGTGATTGTCGCCACGGGGTGCATGGCGAATGATCATCTTTGGGAAGATTTAGGTTTGTGGTCGCGGCAGGATTTGAGCGATCTCATGATCCGCAATTTCCCGACCCTGGCGGCGCGCAATGATCGCGATATGAAGTGGAAGAAATTTCTCTATAAGCAACTCTGCGAACAGGAGGGCGTCTATCTCTGTCGGGCGCCCTCCTGTGCGGTTTGTCGTGATTACTCCATCTGCTTTGGGCCGGAGGAGTAGAATACCGGCCTACTGACTTTGGTTAACCTCGCTCTCCGCTGAATGGACAGGCGATGAATTTTCTCTCTATCAGCGATGTTTTCCTCACCGATCTTGATATTCTTCAGCATATCAACGGAAAATCCTGGAAAACACCCTGGCATTCACCCACTTGGAAAGTGTGCGTGAACCGTACTGACCTCTTCGGCTAAGGATAAGCACCATGACCGATGAAAATTTTGATCATGCGGCTCCAAAGATCACTGCGCCTGCGCCTACTACGGCAAATTCCTTAACGAGAGGCCTCCTGCTCGTGGGCCTCGTATTGATCTTGTTGAGCATCGTGAGTAACGGCTACCTGTGGCATCTTTGGCGACAGGGTCAAATTCAACAAGCCAGGCCGCAGTTCAATCCTGAGTTACACACGTTAAAAACTCAGATTCAGGCGTTATCCGGCGATCTGGCGCAAATAAAAAACGCTGTGGAACTTTACAAAGCTGAAAATGAGGCGATCAGGGACAAAATGAAGGACGAGATAAGGATGTTACAGGAGAGTCAAAATACCTATAAGCATCAGATTCAAAAACAATTACAAGATCTACAGGACCAATCAACCCAGTCCATGCAAAACCAAAAGCGCAATAAAATAACCTGGTGACTCTCGAACGCCCCACAGATATGAACGAGGAGCAACGATGACTCGATCAAACGCTTTGATAGATAATGGCGAGCCTAGAACCGCCTTAAAACGGCGTGATTTCCTGCACAGTCTGGGGAAGTGGTCGTGGGCCGTGATGATCGGCGTGATAGGTGGAGGGATAATGACCCCGTATCCAGCGCGGGCGGTGAACTGGAATGATTGCCGAAATGACAATTCGTGGTTGAACAGTAGCGGCAGCGGCGGTCACTGGATCAACAGCTATGATACTGAAACCCGCCTGCAGGGAGGCGATAGCGGCGACCCACCCCGTGATGGCAAGGCACGTGGCCAACCCTGGATCAATGGCAATCGCGACGGCTGGACCAATCGGCAAGGCTGCAGCGGCGCTTGGGTCAACTATTGAAGCTGCTGTGAAGAGTAAGCTGACGCAGTGATTTTGACAGGTGTTTCCGGGCACCCTATGGGGGTTAACAGGGCGTGTCAACACCCCTGTTAATCTATCTGGCTGTGAGCATTCAGCTTGATCTGCGTCCCGCTGGTCAACAGGGATCGCCGCCCGGTTGCCCGAGCCAGTGCGCACAATTTCTCCCGCCGCCAGAGCGGTTCCCGCACTGACGGGCTGCCAGCGGGCCTCGCGCAGCACTTCAACAGTTCCCAATGCGCTCACGACCTCGCCGGCGCAGCGCTGGCTGGATCTGGATAAAGGGGGATCAGGCTGAGGACCAATCCGAGACAAACCTGGATCAGCCAGACGGGACACCGGCGGCTACAGCGCTCACGCATGTTCTATCCTTTGAACTACAAATAATTACAAGGGACGGATGCTTGCCTGGCGAAACGCCTCGCGCATCTCGTCAAAAGTTCGCGCCACCGGAAATTGCGGAAATTCATCGATCACGTTCTGCGGTGGCCGGAACAGAATCCCGGCGTCCGCTTCCGCCAGCATCGCCGTATCGTTATAGGAATCGCCCGCTGCGATTACCCGGAAATTAAGACCATGAAACGCTCGCACCGCCTGCCGCTTGGAATCGGCCTGGCGCAGCGTATAACCCACGACCCGATCCTCCACGATTTCCAGCCGATGACAGAACAACGCCGGCCAGCCCAGTTGCCGCATCAGCGGCAGGGCGAATTCGTAATAGGTATCCGACAGAATGACCACCTGGAACCGCTCGCGTAGCCAGTCCAGGCACTCCCGCGCGCCCTCCAGCGGCCCCATGCCGGCGATCACCTGCTGAATGTCCGACAGCTTCAACCCATGCTGATCCAGCAGCGCCAGCCGTCCGCGCATCAATTCATCGTAATCGGGAATATCGCGGGTGGTCAGCCGCAACGCCTCAATGCCGGTGCGCTCGGCGACATTGATCCAGATTTCCGGAATCAGGACCCCTTCCAGGTCCAGACAAGCCAATTCCATGAGAAGCCCCCCTGTGAGAATGTTATCCGACAGCCCAGCCGGGATAAGAATGCTAAACCGTTCCCGTCATAACCGTAGCCGCTTACGACCCATCGAGCAAACCCGTCAATTGCTCAGTATTCAGTCGCAACCGCAGCGCCAGCACCATAATCAGATCAATCGCCGCTTTGGGATTTTGCTCCAGGAACGGCATGAAATCCTTGCGCTGAATGACCAGCAACTCACAAGGTTCCAGGGTAACGGCGGACGCTGAGCGGCCTTGACCATCGAGCATGGCGATTTCGCCGACGATCTCTCCCGGCCCCACTGTCCCCAGCACGATTTCCCGTCCATTTCCATCGGTCACGCTGACCTGGAGCCGCCCACTGGTCACCACCAACATTTCGTCGCCGGTGGAGTCTTTCGCAAAGACGAGATATTTACCCGGAAAGGTTGCAGTGCGCGCCATCGCAATGATCTTCTCCAGATGGGCGGCGGAGAAATTGCGAAACAGAAAACACTTGCGCAGGATGTCAGCCTTACGTTGCTGGGGAGGTGCTGACGTCCGGCCCAAGGTCAGCGCCGCGTGCAACTGGCTGGCGATCAGAGGATGCTTGATGCACACATAATCGGATTCGAGCAGGGGGGATGCTGAAGCCAGAATATGGGTCGCCTCCGGTTGATTTTGCCGATACTCATTCCAGAACAGCATCGCCCCCGGATCATCGGCGTTGACAATGAAGATATCAGTGGTTTCTGTGCTCTCAACCGTCCATTTGTAAACGATAGCCTGGGTTCCGGCGATCGATAGAATATTGCGAATCATGCGGCGATCCTTTTCAGGAAACCCCATGACATTGACAGAAACTGTTTTCGGCATAGTTTTTAACCCTTTTTCTTGAACCAGCACGACTGGTTAATTCACACTGCGATTATAAGCGCTCGGGATAGGCGTCGCGGCGCTATAATCAAACTCACGGCTTGGAGGAATCGGGCGGCGTTGGCTACCCAAAATGGCAAAGCGTGAGGTGAGTATCGACCGCAAAGCGTTGTTGAAAACGCCGCACCCGTCATCCTGCGTCGCGCTGGCGTGCAAATGGGCGACGCAGGCAGCCGGTCATGGCCCTCTTTTCAAGCCCCCCGGCATGGTCTAAAGTTACAATACGAAACAGACGATAATTTCGAGGCCGCCCGGATTTTTTTCCAGCCCCCCGGCATGGTCTAAGTTACAGTACTAGACGGACGACAATTTCGAGGTTGCTAGGATATCACCGCATAAACAAGCCATGGCCACCAATCCCAATAATGTTCTTACCCAGCCGGGCGGTCAACTGAGCGGGTTAGCCAGACAACTTGTCCTGAATCACCTGCTTGACGAAGCTGCCGCGCTCAAAGCGATCGAACAGTCGCGCCGGGAAAACTTGCCCTTCGTGGCCTATCTGGTGGACAACAAGCTCGCTCGCGACAAGGACATCGCCCGACTGGCTTCGCGCAGCTTCAATTTGCCGCTCTTTGATATTGACGCCCTGGACATTGACAGGGCCATCGTCCAATTGGTCGATGAAAAACTGCTGCGTCAGCATCACGCCCTGCCGCTGTTCAAGCGAGGCCGGCGGCTGTTTGTTGGCGTCAGCGACCCCACGAATCAGCGGGTGCTGGAAGACATCAAGTTCCAGACCCGGCTTGACATCGAACCGGTCATCATCAGCGAGACCCAGTGGGTCAAGGCCATCGAAGGCGCGATTGGCTCCCAGGGGTCGACGATGGTGGATCAAGACATCGGCGACCTCGATTTCAGCGCTGAAACCGATACGAGCAGAGTCGAAACCCTCACCCAGTCCGATGCCGACGATGCGCCCGTGGTGCGCTTCATCAATCAGGTCATTCTGCAAGCCATCAACCGGGGCGTGTCCGACATCCACTTCGAACCCTACGAAAAGGTCTACCGGGTGCGCTTTCGCCAGGACGGCATCCTGGACGAAATCTACAAACCGCCGGTGACCATGGCTCCGCGCTTGGCCGCCCGGCTCAAAATTATGGCCCAGCTTGACATCGCCGAACGCCGGGTGCCGCAGGACGGACGCCTCAAGCTTTATCTGACCAAACAGCGCGCCATCGATTTCCGCGTCAACACCATGCCCACGCTGTGGGGCGAAAAAGTTGTGCTGCGCTTACTCGACCCCAGCAGCGCCCAGATGGGCATCGATGCGCTGGGTTACGAGCCACAGCAAAAAGAATTGTTCATGAACGCCATCCACAAGCCGCAGGGCATGGTGCTGGTCACCGGCCCGACCGGCAGCGGCAAAACCGTATCGCTGTACACCGCGCTCAATATTCTTAACACCCCTGAAGTCAATATCTCGACCGCCGAAGATCCGGTGGAAATCAACCTGGCGGGCATCAACCAGGTCAACGTCAATCCCAAGGTCGGCATGACCTTCGCCAACGCCCTGCGCGCCTTTCTGCGCCAGGACCCGGATATCGTCATGGTTGGCGAAATTCGCGATCTGGAAACCGCCGAAATCTCCATCAAAGCCGCCCAGACCGGTCACATGGTGTTGTCCACCCTGCACACCAACAGCGCCCCTCAGACGCTCAACCGGCTGATGAACATGGGGGTGGCGCCCTATAACATCGCCTCCAGCGTCACCCTGATTATCGCGCAACGTCTTGGGCGGCGCTTGTGTCCGCACTGCAAAGAACCGGTGGGTATCCCGGTGGAGGAACTGGTCAATCAGGGTTTCCGCGCAGAGGAACTCGATGGCCTGACCATTTACAAGGCCGTGGGTTGCGACCAGTGCACCCGGGGTTACAAGGGCCGGGTGGGCATCTATGAAGTCATGCCGCTATCCGAAGAAATGGGCCGGATCATCATGGCTGGCGGCAATTCGATCCAGATCGCCGATCAGGCGCGTTGCGAAGGCATCAACGATCTGCGTCAATCGGGTTTGAACAAGGTCCGTATGGGTCTGACCAGTCTCGAAGAAATCAACCGAGTAACAACGGAATAACCGCTGTGGCCAAACAACCGACGCTGGCGAAAGCCAAGAAGAAGGAAGAAGAGCCGACTTTTAAATGGGAAGGCACCGATAAACGGGGAGTTCGGGTCAAGGGCGAGTTGCGGGGCGCCAACCAGAACCTGATCAAGGCTGAGTTGCGCCGGCAGGGCATCATCCCGTTGCACGTTCGGAAAAAATCAAATCCCCTGTTCACCATTGGCGACAAGATTGTTCCAAAGGACATCATGCTGTTTACCCGCCAACTCTGCACCATGTTGACTTCCGGCATTGCCGTCGTGCAGGCATTGGATATGGTCGGCAACAGCAACCGCAAGCCCAAGGTCAAGGAACTGATCCTCGACATCAAGGCCGAGGTGGAAAGCGGCACTCCCCTGTCGAAAGCCTTCAGCAAGCATCATCTTTATTTCAATGATCTGTATTGCAGTCTGGTGCATGCTGGCGAGGAAGCCGGCGTCCTTGAGGTGTTGCTGGACAAGATTGCGACCTATCTGGAAAAGTCCGAGGCGTTGAAGGTCAAAGTCAAGAAGGCGTTGACCTACCCGATCATCGTGCTGGTGTTCGCTTTTGTCGTGACCGCCATTTTGCTGATTTTCGTCATTCCAACTTTCGAAGCACTGTTCAAGGGCTTCGGCGCAGAATTGCCGGCGCTCACCAAATTCGTGATCGAGTTGTCCGCCGTTTTCCAGGAATACTGGTATTTGATTCTCGGCGGGCCGGTCGCCCTCATTTTCGGCTTTCTGGAAGCGCGCAAGCGATCACGAACGTTCTATCAGTGGCTGGATCGCATGGTTCTGCAAGTGCCGCTGATCGGCGATCTGGTCGCCACGTCGGCCAACGCCCGCTTTGCCCGCACCCTGTCTACTCTGTTTAGCGGCGGCGTGCCACTGGTGGACGCCTTGCAGAGCGTGGCCGGCGCCACTGGCAACTATGTTTATGAAAAAGCCGTGCTGGAAATGCGCGAATCGGTCTCTATCGGCCAGCAGCTCAATTTCGCCATGCGCCAGAGCAGCCTGTTCCCGGATATGGTCGTTCAAATGGTTGCTATCGGCGAGGAAGCCGGTTCGCTGGGCGACATGCTAGCCAAGGTGGCGGATTTCTATGAAGCGGAGGTCGATCAGAAGGTCGATACGCTGACCACTATGATTGAGCCGTTGTTGATGGCCTTCCTGGCGGGCGTGGTGGGTACGCTGGTCATCGCCATGTACCTGCCGATCTTCAAGCTGGCGGCGGCGGTCTGACAGCGCGGCTATGGCTATCGTGGAACTGCTGGCGGACTCGCCGGCGCTGTTTGTGATCCTGGCCGTACTGTTGGGCCTGATCGTCGGCAGTTTTCTCAATGTCGTCATTCACCGCCTGCCGTTGATGATGGAGCGGGACTGGCGGGCGCAATGCGCGGAAATACTCGGTCAGACAGCGCCGGATAACGAGCAACCGGCGCTGAACCTGTGGCGGCCCCGTTCACGCTGTCCGCATTGCGGCCACCTGATTAGCGCAGTGGAAAATATTCCACTGTTAAGCTACCTGCGGCAGCGCGGGCGCTGTGCGCATTGCAGTGCGGCGATTAGCCTCCAGTATCCTCTAGTCGAGGCGGTGAGCGGGTTACTCGCCGGCGTCGTCGCCTGGAAACTCGGCTTCGGCTGGCCGGCGGCGGCGGCGCTGATCTTCACCTGGACGCTGCTGGCGGCCAGCGTCATCGACTTTCGTCATCAATTGCTGCCTGACGATTTGACCCTGCCCTTGCTCTGGCTGGGGCTGGGCGTTGCGTTGTTCGGGCTGTTCGCCGATTTGCCCAGTGCGGTGATCGGCGCCATGGCCGGTTATCTGGCGCTCTGGCTGGTTTATCAGGTGTTCCGGCTGCTGACCGGCAAGGAAGGGATGGGCTTTGGCGACTTTAAGTTGCTGGCGGCGCTAGGCGCCTGGGCTGGCTGGCAATACTTGATCACGATCATCATTCTCTCTTCGCTGGTCGGCGCTGTGTTCGGACTGGCGCTGATCCTGTTTCGCCAGCGAGATCGCCAGATTCCCATGCCGTTTGGCCCGTTCCTGGCCGCTGCGGGTTGGATCGCGCTGCTGTGGGGCGAAACAATCAATCAAACCTATCTACGCTGGCTGGGCGGGTAATCATGCTGACCGTTGGGTTAACCGGCGGCATCGGCAGCGGTAAGACGGCAGTCAGCGACCGGTTGGCCCGCTATGGCGTTCCGGTGATCGATACCGATGTCATTGCCCGCGAACTGGTGGAGCCGGGTCAGCCGGCGCTGGCGGAAATCGCCGCCGCGTTCGGATCGGAATGCCTGGATTCTATGGGTCGCCTCAACCGCGCCGCTTTGCGCGCCCAGGTGTTTGCCGACGAGGCGGGTCGGCGGCGGCTGGAAGCAATTTTGCATCCCCGGATTCGCGCGGTGGCGCGGGAGCGCATCGCCGCCTTGACTGCGCCTTATAGCCTGTTGGTGATTCCTCTTCTCACGGAAACCGGCATGACCGATCTGGTTGACCGGGTGCTGGTGGTGGATGTATCCGAAGCCGAGCAAATCCGTCGGGTGATGGCGCGTGACCGGATTGACCAGACCCAGGCCCGGCGCATTTTGGCCGCCCAGGCGAGTCGCAGCCAACGGTTGGCGCTGGCGGATGAGATTTTGGAAAATTCCGGGGACTTGGCGAATCTGGAATTGCGGATCGCCAATCTGCATCAGCATTATCTACAAATAGCCACTGAACGATTTTCCTGACGGCTGCTCTTCACTTCAGACCCTTCTCTCTCCCATCGGTAAAGGGGAGCGAATGATTATTCTTCATTACTGATCATCGATACATGAGGCTTTGCTGTGTCCCAGGCTATCTGCTACGAGCAGCCGCTCAATGAGCGGGCGCGCGCCCTGTTGCGGCTGGAATTCCTGTTCCAGCACGTTGATCACGCTATGGCCGGCTGCTCGATCTGGGATAGCCGCGCCGCATTACAGGGCCTGTTCGATATTCTCGCCGTCACCGGGCGCAATGAGTTCAAGAAGGAATTGCTGAAGGAACTGGAACGGCATGTAGTTACCCTGAGTCGCTTACGGCAAAGTCCCGGCATCGACGCGCTGGCGCTATCGGACATTCTGGCGGAAATCGGCACGGTCATGAATCAGATTCACCGGCCTAACAGTTTGGCGCTGGATATCGTGCGCCAGAACGAATTTCTTGGCGTCGCCCAAAAGCGCTTCCAGGTGCCGGGCGGCGCCTGCCGGTTCGATCTGCCGGCGCTGCATTACTGGCTGCAACAGGATAGCGCCATTCGCAACCAGCACCTGCAGGAATGGCTGGCCCCATTTGCGCCGATGCGAGAAGCGGTGTTTCTGATCCTGCGGCTGATCCGCGACAGCGCCACGCTTCAGCCGGAAATAGCGGTCAGTGGTTTCTTTCAGCGCGCCCTGGACGCAAACGCGCCGAATCAGTTGATTCGGGTCTGGCTACCGTCCGAAGATCCCTGCTTCCCTGAAGTCAGTGGCGGGCGGCATCGCTTTACCATCCGCTTCCTGGAGCAACCGGATCCTAACCGCCGGGCCGTCGCCAGTTCGGTGGATGTGGCGTTTGAATTGGCCTGTTGCGTCATTTAGGCGCCCGCGCCAGAGTCTGAGCAGCCCGCGCCGGGATCGCCCATCAGGATAATTTCGCCGCATAGGATCCTGTTCATTGATTTTCAGCCGGTTGACCGGGTGGTTCATTGCCGGCGGCCGGTTTCTTTTGCGGCGGATTTGCCTTGAAGGCGGTCAGCGTACTCAGCGCAGGGCCATTTTCGGCGGCGCGCACAGTGACTTCGATTCGGCGCAGATCGGGATCGCCGGTTTTGGCGAAGCGGACTTCCCAGCGCCAGGTACGATAGGCCAGTTCCGCGCTGCCCTGGCGCGAGCCTGCCTCAGGCCAGGGTTCGGGATCGAGCAACCGTTCGTTAGCCTGGTTGAGCGCCACCCAACTGGCGAAGGTTTGATCGCGCAGATAGGCCGTGCTGGCGATGCTTTGCGTTGCCGCGTTAATAATCGCGCCCATGGCGATGGCCAACACCGCCAGCGCGACCAGCACTTCCAACAGCGTAAAGCCGGTTACCCGCCTCACCGGGCGACTTCTCCAGCCGTTAACCGGCCCATGGCGTCGCCAGCGACCCGATAGCGCGGCGCGTTCGGCGATGGATCATCCGCAAGGCCAAACACGGCGACAAATTCGGTCGCTTCGCCGCTGTTGAGCAGCAAAACCTGGGGGAAGTTGATTTTTTCCAGTGGCGCCGGCCGGTTATCGACCCACAGGCTCAGGGTCATATCCTCAGGCAATGCGTGACGAATCAAGGTGTCCGTCGCATCCGGCGGGGTCCAGGCGCCCTGTTCATCCAGGCTCAGAATCGCGTAACCCTGCGGGCTAAATTGAACGCCACGGATCTCTCCAGTCAGAATGGCTTCCTGCTGTTGCAATTCCACCAGCGTCGCCAGTCGCTGTCCTTCCTGCGCCAGTCGATCCCGTGGGCCGCCGCCTACCGACAGCACCGCCAAACTGGCGAGGATGCCGATGAGCACCAGCGCCACCATGATTTCCATCAAGGTAAAACCGCGCGGCGGCATAACCATCTGGCGATGCCTCAGCGTCGGTTTTCACTCATCGAGATTCCAGTTGCCGATATCCGCATCCACGCCCTCGCCACCGGGCTGACCGTCCGCGCCCAGTGAGTAGATGTCGATCTGACCATGCTGGCCGGGATTGAGATACAGATAGGGCTTGCCCCAGGGGTCCTTGGGCAGACTGTCCAGATAACCGCCTTCCTGCCAGTGCGGCGCATCCGCCGGCCTCTGCACCAGCGCTTCCAGACCTTGCTCCGTCGTGGGGTAACGGAAATTATGCAGCCGGTACAAGTCCAACTGACTTTTAACGACGCGGATATCTTGTTTGGCCTTGACCACCCGTGCCTTGTCCGGGTTGTCCATGATGCGCGGCACGACCACTGCGGCCAGGATACTGAGGATCACTACCACCACCATGACTTCAATCAGGGTGAAGCCACGCCAGCGGCGACGGACAACCCGCCGTGCTGTCGGGAGGGTTATGCACATGAGCGTCTCCATCATGCAAGATTCAATATGTGGAACGCGCCATCAAGCGCGTCCCAGTCGATAAAGGGCGATTTCGCCGAACAGATTGGGCCAGAACCGCGACCCGCGCCGGGGGCGATGGGCGTGATCCAGCACCATGCGTTGCAGAATGTCGATGTGCTTGCTGTGGCACAGCCTCTCAAAATCGCGGATGGTGAAGAGGTGAACATTTGGGGTGTTATACCATTGATAGGGCAAAGTTTTTCCCACTGGCATCAGTCCTTGCAAGGCCACCTGCGCCCGACAGCGCCAGAACCCGAAATTGGGAAAAGTCACAATCCCCTGCCGCCCCACCCGCAACATCTCGTCCAATAACCGCTCGGTGTGCCGAACTGCCTGGAGCGTCTGGGTCATCAACACATAATCAAAGCTGCGGTCGCCAAAATCCTCCAGCCCCGCCTCCAGGTCGGCGTGAAGCACGTTCACCCCGGCCTGAATGCATTTGACAATGTTGGCGGTATCAATCTCCAACCCGTAGCCATTGACCTGGCGGCGTTCTTGCAGGTACGCCAGCAATGCGCCATCGCCGCAGCCCAGGTCCAGCACTCGGGCGCCGGGACGGATCCAATCGCTGATCAATTCCAGTTCAGGCCGCATGAGCATTCACCTCACGGGCCACCCGGACCAGATAGTTGCGCAATGTGTCGTGATACAACGGAATCGGCATCAGGAAGGCGTCGTGACCATACTCTGAGGGAATTTCGGCATAGCTGACCTCGCGCCCGGCCCGCACCAGCGCCCGGACGATTTCCCGCGAACGCGCTGGCGAGAACCGCCAGTCGCTGGTGAACGAGACCACCAGAAACCGCGCCTGCGCCCGGTGGAAAGCGGCGGCCAAATCCTGGTCGAAATCCGCCGCTGGGTCGAAATAGTCCAGAGTCTTGGTCATCAGTAGATAAGTATTGGCGTCGAAGCGGTCAACAAAAGCCTTGCCCTGGTGGCGGAGATAGCTTTCCACTTCAAACTCGGTATCAAAATTGAAGTTCGGACGACCCTCGCGCAACTCGCGGCCAAATTTGGCGCGCATCCCTTCTTCGGACAGGTAAGTGATGTGGCCCAGCATCCGGGCGATCATCAACCCCCGGCGCGGCACCACGCCGAAATCATAGTAATGCCCGTGATGGAAGTCGGGATCAGACAGAATCGCCTGCCGGGCAACTTCGTTGAAGGCGATATTCTGGGCGGACAGGCGGGGTGCAGCGGCAATGGACAGCACATGGCGGACGCGCTCGGGAAAAGTGATTGCCCACTGCATGGCCTGCATCCCGCCGAGGCTACCGCCGATCACTGCCGCCCATTGCCGGACGCCGAGCCGGTCGGCCAGGCGCGCCTGGCTGTACACCCAGTCCTTGACCGTGACGATGGGAAAGTCGGGCCCGTAGGGTTTGCGGTTCTCTGGGTTGATCGAGGTCGGGCCGGTGGAGCCTTTACAACCGCCCAGGTTATTGCAGCACGCCACAAAGAATTCGCGGGTGTCGATGGGCTTGCCAGGACCGATACAATTGTCCCACCAGCCGGGTTTGTTGAGATCCGCCTCTTCGTGATAGCCGGCGACATGATGGTCGCCAGATAGGGCGTGGCAGATCAACACGGCGTTGCTGTGGTCGGCGTTGAGCGTTCCATAGGTTTCGTAGACGATCTCATAATCCGCCAACGTCCGACCGCAGTCCAGCGCCAGCGGTTCGTCAAAATAGGCGGTCTTGGGGGTAACCAGACCGACGGAATCGGGGGGAAACGATGCGGCCATTGTTCTCCTGACCGTGATGTTGATTTTAATAAGCCGGACTGTTGCGCAGTCGCCGGAGCATCAAAGCGGCGCCATGCCCGGCGGCCACCGTTTCGGCGCAGCGATTCGCCAGCGTTTATCGCGCCCGGTCTCGCCTGCCAACAGCGTCACCTGGCTTTTCGCCACGCCGAACAAATCCGCCAGGAAGGCCCGTAAATGGGCGTTGGCTTGACCGTCTACCGGCGGGGCGGTGATGCGGACGCGAAATTGGTCTTCCTGCAAGCCCACCCACTCATCGCGGCTGGCGCGGGGCTGAACCCGGACTCGCAGGATCACCGCCGCGCCGTCCCAGACATAACCCGCCGCCATGGCTTTAGCGCAGACCGGTCCACAGGCCGAGAAAATCCTCCAACAGCAGACTGGCGAAAATCAGAGTCACCACCACCAGCATCGGCGACAGGTCCACCCCGGAAATCGGTGGAATGATGCGCCGGGCCGGACGCAGCACCGGCTCTGTTAGTTGCGTCAGCACCCGCGCCGCCGGATGATAGGGATCGGGATTGAGCCAGCTCAACACCACTTGGATGATCACCCCCCACAGATAGATATTGATCAGCAGCTTGAACAGCTCCAGAGCGGCCAACAACAAGAGTCCCCCGACGCCAACCGGCTGGTTGCGCAGCAGGGTAATGAGCAACATTTCGACCGCTTGTAGCAAAAACGCCAGGACGACCGCCGCCAGATCCAATCCCCGATAACTGGGGATGATCCGGCGCAACGGCAGCAGGGGTGGATTGGTGATGCGCACCAGGAATTGCACCAGCGGATTGTAGAAATCAGCCCGCACCCATTGCAGCAGGAAGCGCAGCATCACCGCCAGGATGTAAAAGCCGAACAGCGTTTGCACCAGAAAGACCAGAGCAGTCACGGCTGTCCTCCCAGCAGGTTGCCCAGTTCCTCGGAACGATGGCGGGCGGCTTCCAGCGCCTTGTTGACCAGTTCATCCAGTTGCTCGGTCAACAGCGATGGCGTTTCCATGATCGCCAGCGAGGCCGCCAGCGACCGGGCGATCAGCCGATCCAGTTGCTCATCCTGGAATACGCTGATGGCTCGCTCGGTGGTGCCGCCGGGCGAAGTGACGCCGGCGCGAAGAATGGCGACATTTTCCGGGCTTTCCAGCGCCATCTTGGCGGCCCCGAAGGCGGTTTGCAGCGTGAGCAGGCGCGCCGTCTCCGGGGCCAGGCCCAGTTGCACCCCGGTCTTTTCCAGGGCTTCCATGAGCAGGAAGAAATAGGCGGGTCCGCTGCCGGACAGTGCGGTCACCGCATCCAGCATCCGCTCGCTGTCCACCCACACTGTTAGCCCGACTGAACGCATGATCGATTCGGCCAACTGCCGCTGGTTGTCGTTCACCTGGGCATTGGCGAACAGGGCGGTGGCGCCGCTGCCCACCAGCGCTGGCGTATTGGGCATGGTGCGCACAATGGCCGCTTCGTAGCCGAGCCAACGGCGGATATCGGGTTCGCGCACCCCGGCGGCGATGGAAATAACCAGGGGTTGATGCGCCTGGGCGGTTTCGGCCAGCTCCTCGGTTACGGCCCGCAGAATCTGTGGTTTAACCGCCAGGATGACGATCTGCGCTTTGGCGGCGATCTCACGGTTATCAAACCCGGTATGGACGCCGAAACGCCCACGCAGGAGTTCGCGCTGGCCAGCGTCGGGTTCGGCGACCCACAGGCGATCGGGATCGGCGCCGCTGACAAGCAGTCCGCCGATCAGACTGCGGGCCATGTTGCCGCCGCCGATAAATACGATGGGGAGGTCTTTCATCTGCGCCTCATGAGGGTGATATTCGTTTAGGGGTTGGCGCTCAGCAACTGGAACACCCGTTCGCTGACGCCAGCCAGTCGATTGTCGTTTTGATAGGCTTCGTAAACCTGCTTTTTGCGAGGGGGATCGAACTGTTGGTAAAGCGTGTAGGTGCCGGGTAAAGTTTCGCGCAGCGCCTGCTCGAACGCCGTCTGATCCAGCCCGGGGGCTAGTCGATCCGCAGCCGCCTCAGTGGGAGAGACATCGGTTGTCGCTGGACGGGGCGGCTCCGGGCTGACGATCAGCATTGTGGCTTGGCGCTTGGCTTCCTCCTCGATTTCATACAGATAGGCATCGTCCGCACCGAGCAGAAACGGCGCAGCCAGCAACAACAAGCCGATCAGCCCGCTGCGCACAGCGACCTCGGACGGGGGAATGGAGGACAACATTGTCAGTGTCTCGGGACAGGCGATTGGAGTCAAATGGAGTCGGTTATTTCGACATAGCATACTGCAAAGCGGCCATTCAGGCGCGTGGCCCGAAGAGCGCTGTGCCGATGCGCACCAGAGTCGCGCCTTCAGCGACCGCAGCTTCCAGATCATCGGACATCCCCATAGACAGGGTGTCCAACCCTGCGATATTCAGCCGCTCTTTCCACTCACGCAACCGGGCGAAGGGTTGGCGCTGGGCGGCGAAATCAGCGGCGGGCGCCGGAATCGCCATCAAGCCGCGCAACCGCAGTCGGGGCAGCGTGGCCACAGTTCGGGCCATGTCGGCCAACTCGCTCTCGTCAAAGCCATGTTTGCTGGGTTCGCGGTCGATGTTGACTTCCAGACAGATATTCAGCGGCGGCAGATCAGCGGGCCGCTGAGCGTTCAGGCGCTCGGCGATTTTCAATCGGTCCACGCTGTGGACCCAGGCAAAATGCTCGGCGATGCTGCGCGTTTTGTTGGCCTGGATCGGCCCGATAAAATGCCATTCCAAATCCAGCGCTGCCAATTCGGCGATTTTATCCAGCGCTTCCTGAATATAATTCTCACCGAAATCCCGTTGACCGGCGGCGGCCAGTTCAGCGACGGCGGATGCCGGGTGGGTTTTGCTGACCGCCAACAAGCGCACCGAGTGCGGCGGACGCTGGAATTGGCGTTCGGCGGTGCGAATACGGGCCAGTACGGTTTGGAAACGGGCCGCGAAATCGATGTTCATTATGAATACTCCGGTCAGCAACCGTACAGCGATCACGGTTTTGCAGGATATACTATGAGAAATTCCATTGGACAAAATCGACCGCCCCCAGGCTTTTTCTCCATCCCTTCACGGGAGCAACCGCCGTTATGAATCTTGATGAACTCTTGAATTTTTCTGTACAGAACAACGCTTCAGACCTGCATCTGTCAGCCGGTCTGCCGCCCATGATCCGCGTGGACGGCGACGTGCGCCGCATCAACGTGCCGCCACTCGATCACAAACAGGTGCATGGGCTGATCTACGACATTATGAACGACAAGCAGCGCAAGGATTATGACGAATTTCTGGAATGCGACTTCTCGTTCGAAATCCCCAAACTGGCCCGGTTCCGCGTCAACGCTTTCAATCAGGATCGAGGCGCGGCGGGCGTATTCCGCACTATTCCCACCGTGATCAAGAGTCTGGATGAGCTTGGCTGTCCGCCGGTGTTCCGTGATCTCATCGCCGTGCCGCGCGGACTGATTCTAGTGACGGGACCCACCGGTTCGGGCAAATCCACCACGCTGGCGGCGATGGTGGACCATATTAACAAAAATGAATATGGCCATATTCTTACCATTGAAGACCCCATCGAATTTATCCACCAAAGCCAGCGTTGCTTGGTCAATCAGCGCGAAGTGCACCGTGACACGCTGGGCTTTGCCGAGGCGCTGCGGTCGGCGTTGCGCGAGGACCCGGACATCATTCTGGTGGGCGAAATGCGCGACCGGGAGACGATCAGCCTGGCGTTGACCGCCTCCGAAACCGGACACCTGGTGTTTGGCACCCTGCACACCAGTTCCGCGCCTAAGACTATTGACCGCATCATTGACGTCTTTCCGGCGGGCGAGAAACCGATGGTGCGGTCCATGCTGTCGGAATCGTTGCGGGCGGTCATTTCGCAGGCGCTGCTCAAGAAGAAGGGCGGCGGGCGGATGGCGGTGCATGAAATCATGGTGGGCATTCCCGCCATCCGCAACCTGATCCGCGAAGATAAGGTGGCGCAGATGTATTCATCCATCCAGACCGGCGCTTCCTACGGAATGCAGACGCTCGATCAGGCGCTGCTGGAGCTGGTCAAGAAGGGGGCGGTGGCGCGCGATGAGGCGATCAGTTACGCCCAGAACAAGGCGTCATTCAAGCAGCAGATGGGATGATTGGAGCGCGTCAGGGGTAAGGGGGCTGGCCTTACCCGGCGTGCTGATACACGACTCGTCCCTCCAGCAAAGTATGCGTCACCCGCCCTGGCAGTTCCCAGCCGATAAACGGACTGTTCTGGCCTCGGCTGCGCAGGGCGGCCAGCTCTAATAATCCCTCGTCCTCGGCGTCGAACAGGCAGACATCCGCTGTTGCGCCCACGCCGAGATGACCACGGTCCAGCCCCAGAATCCGCGCCGGGCCGCAAGTCAGCCGCTCAATCACCGTCGTGAGTGGCAATACCCCATCCCGCGCCAGCCGCAGGCTTAACGACAGCAGGGTGTCCAGTCCGGAAATGCCCGGTTCGGTATCGCCAAAGGGCGCTTGCTTGGCGTCGGGTTCATGCGGTTGATGATCCGAACAGATCGCGCTCAACGCGCCGCTGGCCAGACCGGCCCGCAGCGCATCCTTGTCGCGCAACCCGCGCAGCGGCGGGCAGACGTGGCAACGGCTGTCAAAGCCGGCCAGATCGATCTCGGTCAGATGCAGATGGTGAACCGCCACATCGGCGCTCACTGGCAAACCCTCGGCCCGGGCGCGGGCAATGAGTTCCACCGAACGGGCGCTGGACAGCCGGCCAAAGTGGACCCGCACGCCCAGATCGCGCACCAGCTCCAGATTGCGGGCGATGACGCCGGTTTCCGCCGCCGCCGGGATGCCGGGCAAACCCATCCGGGTAGCGACCTGGCCCTCATGAACAAGGCCATGGCTCAGTTCAGGATCAAGCGGGGTCAGAAATACCGTCAGGTCGAACGTGGCGGCGTATTCCAGCGCCCGCCGCAACACGCGGGTATTAGCGATGGGCTGACCGCCGTCGCTGACGCCTACACAGCCCGATTCTTTCAAGGCGGCCATTTCCGCCAGCCGCTCGCCGCGCAGGCGATGGGTCAAGGCGCCCAGGGTCAGGATGCGAGCTTGGCCAGCCGCTTTAGCGCGACGGCGAATCCACTCAACGACTGCGGGTTCATCAATCGGCGGGTCGGTGTCAGGCGGACAGACCAGCGTGGTAATGCCGCTCGCCGCCGCCGCCGCCGTTTCGCTGGCGATAGTCGCCTTGTGTTCCTGGCCGGGTTCCCGCAAGCGGGCGCACAGGTCGATCAGACCGGGACAAACGACCTGGCGGCGAGCGTCGATGACTTGTTCCGGGATAAAGCCGGCAGGCAGTTGACCCAGGCCGGCAATTTTGCCATCGGCAATGAACAAATCGGCGACTGTGTCGGTGCGGTGGGTCGGATCGATGACCCGGCCCCCTTGAATGACGATCCGCATCAGGCGCCCTCCCCAGCGGGCCGGGCGTGGCAGCCCAGCGTGATGGACATAATCGCCATGCGCACGGCGATGCCATTGGTGACCTGCTCCAGAATCACCGAGCGCGGCCCGTCCGCCACCCGCGAGTCGATTTCCACGCCGCGATTGATCGGGCCGGGATGCATAACGATGGCATCGGGATGAGCCAGCGCCAGTCGCTCCTCAGTCAAGCCGTATTGCTGGAAGAATTCCTGTTCCGAGGGCAATAGCGCGCCCTCCATCCGTTCCCGTTGCAGGCGCAGCATGACCACAACGTCCACATCGCGCAAGCCTTCCCGTAGTCGGTGAAAGATTCGCACTCCTAGATTTTCCACCTGGGCCGGCAGCAGCGTGCGGGGCGCAATGACCCGAATATCGCCCGTGCCGAGAATGCTCAGGGCGTGGATCAGCGAACGGGCTACCCGCGAGTGCAGGATATCGCCGACGATGGCGACCCGCAGATTGGGAAAATCCGGTTTATGGCGGCGAATGGTGAACACATCCAGCATGGCCTGGGTGGGATGGGCATGGCGGCCGTCGCCGGCGTTGAGCACGGCGATATGCGGCTTGACATGACGGGCAATGAATTCCGCCGCGCCGCTTTGCTCGTGGCGCACCACGAACATATCGCATTGCATGGCTTCGATATTACGCAACGTGTCGAGCAGGCTTTCGCCTTTCACTGCGGAAGAGGTGGCGATATTGAGAGTCAGCACGTCCGCCGACAGCCGCTTGGCCGCCAGTTCAAAGGTGGTGCGGGTGCGGGTGCTGGCCTCAAAAAACAGATTGACGACAGTCTTGCCGTGCAGGGTCGGCAATTTCTTGACCCGCCGCTCGGCGACGCCATGCAACGATTCGGCGGTATCGAGGATGTCTGTCAGATGGCGGCGGGTCAGCCCTTCAATCGTCAGAAAATGCCGCAGGCGGCCCTGGGGGTCGAGTTGGATAGACGTGGCGCTCATGGTGCAGCCTGAATGAGGAGTTGCAAAGGATCAGGGCCGGTCAACTGGACATGGCTGCCTTCGGGCAGTTCCAGGCGTGCGCCTACCACATGGGCTTCAATCGGCAGTTCCCGCCCGCCCCGGTCGACCAGCACGGCTAGCAACACCGAAGCTGGCCGGCCGTAGTCGAACAGTTCATTCAAGGCGGCGCGGATCGTGCGGCCTGTGTACAGCACATCATCGATCAGAATCAGATGACGGCCGTCCACATCGAACGGCAATTCCGAGGGGCGAACTTGTGGATTGACGCCAATCCGGCTGAAATCGTCACGGTAAAAGGAGATGTCCAACCGGCCTGGCGGAGTGGTCGCGCCGAGCCGTTGATGCAGGCGTTCAGCCACCCAGACCCCGCCGGTATGAATGCCGACCAGCGCCGGATGGGCAATGCCGCGCCGGGCCAGCAACTCGCGCAGTTGCCCGGCCATGACTTCAATCAGGAATTCGGCGTCGCGCATGAGAATTTTTCCTTAAACTTCTTTTGCAAAGGGGGGATCGAGTAAACGTTGGTTAAACCAGCTCTCCAAAATAATCGCTGCGGCCTGCGCGTCCAGAGGAGTACGCCTTTTTTGGCGGCGACTGGCCGATGCGAACTGGCGTTGTTCCGCTTCCCAGGAGGACAGCCGTTCATCAATGGTCGCCACTGGCAAGAGGAATCGCCCATGCAGTTGACGACTGAAGCGCAGCGCCGCCGCCATCATCGCATGGGCCGTGTCATCCGCAGGGTGCGGTACGCCCACCACCAGTCCGTCCGGGCGCCATTCGGCGATCAAGCGAGCGATAGCGTTCCAGTACGGCTCACCGATAGGCAAGATACATAGCGGGCGAGCCGAGCCGGTGATGGCGTCGCCCACCGCGACGCCAATGCGTCGTTGGCCAAAATCGAAACCAAGGGCGATTCGCCAAGCGGGGGAAACGTTGGGCGATGAGGCGGCGACGGTCAAGTCCGGCCCGCGCTCAGGCGTGGCCGACATGGGACGACAGCAGGTTCAGATCGATGCCCAGCAGGGCAGCGGCGGCCAGCCAGCGCTGGTCGCTGGGCGTGTCGAACAGGATGTGGAAATCGAAGGGACTCGATAGCCAGGCATTTTCGGCCAACTCCCGCTCCAGTTGACCGGGTCCCCAGCCAGCGTAACCCAGGGCGACGAACAGGTGTTCCGGGCCTTGACCACATGCCACGGCTTGCAGGATATCGCGGGAGGTGGTGATGCCGATCTCGTCGTTCACGCGCAGGGTGGCGCCCCAGTGGCCGACCGGATTGTGCAGGACAAAGCCCTGTTCCGGTTGCACCGGGCCACCGTGATAAACCGGAATTTCGATATTTTCAAACTGGTCGTTGCTGAGATTCAGGTGTTCCAGCAATTGCTTGAGCGTCAGGTTGAGCGGCCGGTTAATAACCAGTCCCAACGCGCCGCTGGCGTTATGTTCGGTGATGTAGGTCACCGTCTGAAAAAAGTTCGGATCGGCCAGAGTGGGCATGGCGATCAGGAACTGGTGGCTCAGATAGGTTGGTTCGATCATAGACATAGTATCGGAATTCAGGCCGCCCTTGACAAGCCGGGCGCTGGAAAGCGGGGACCCTCAGCGCGCCCGCACCCGACCGCCAGGATCGAAACGCCAGGGCGCTTCGATCCGTAGCAGATCGACGTCCTGGCGCAAGTCGGGCGGAAAGGGTGGATACGGCGCGGCCAATTCGACAATGCGCCGGGCCGCCCGATCCAGTTCAGCATTACCCGAAGAACGAACCACCCGCACCTCCTGCAAGCGACCGTCCGCACGGATCATCACTTCCAGCAACGGTCCGGCGCTGGCGTTCAATCGCCGGGCGACGTCCGGAAAATTCATTTCCCCCACCCGCATGACCTTACGCGCCCAGTCAGCGGCGTAGAATCCAGCCGCCGACCGGGTATCGGTTAAGCTGACCCGTTGGGCGCGAACGCCTGCTGACTTTTTACGTTGCTGTTCAATGTCCAGGCCGGCGACCTGACCGAGCAGGGCTGTGCTGTCCAATCGGCCCGGCGCAGGAGCAACCGTGGCGGAACTGCGGCTCCGTTCTGAATTTTCTGAACGACGGACGACCGGCGGCGCAGCGGGTTTCGGCAGTGGCGCGGCGGGCTTGACTGGCGCAACAAATTTCGGCGGCGGGTCATCCATGCGTGGTTTGGGCCGGAAAACCGGCTTGGATGAGGGCTGAGGCGCTGATTTAATCGCCGGTTTGGCCACGGGCTCGGGGGGTGGTTTCGGCGCTGGTTTAATCACCGGTTTGGGCGTTGCGGGCTTTGGATCGGGTTTGCGGGCCGATTCTTGAACAGTGGTTCTCGGCAGGAATGGCCTGGGTTGTGCGGGCGGGAGCCATTCCAGCAACGCCGGTTCCGCTGGCGCCGCGATCAACACGGGTTCTGGCGACGCCAGTCGTATCTCGACCTGCGGCGGCGCGGGCCGCTGGAGTGGCTGCCGCCAGTCTGCTGACACGCCGAATAACAATGCGGCGTGCAGACCGAGCGCCAGCAGCAGCGCCAACGCCAGTCGGCCCTGATCAGAGAAATCGCCGGAGCCCCTCATCCGCGCCTCCGCGCCAGTCAGGGCTGCAACCGCCGTTCAATAACCGCCATCAGATCATCGCCGATATTCAGTCCGAACTGTGCATCCAGTTCCCGGGCGCAGGTGGGGCTGGTCACGTTAATTTCGGTCAAATAATCGCCGATGACATCCAGGCCGACGAACAATAACCCCATCTCTCGCAGCGTCGGCGCCACTTGCCCGCAAATCCAACGATCATGCTCGCTGAGTGGAACGCCCTCGCCCCGTCCGCCCGCCGCCAGATTCGCCCGGGTTTCACCCGCCTGCGGAATCCGCGCCAGGGCATAGGGTATCGGCTCGCCGTCAATCAGCAGAATGCGCTTGTCGCCAGCGACGATCTCCGGCACATAGCGCTGCGCCATGGTCAATCGCCGACCATGCCCGGTCAGCGTTTCCAGAATCACGTTCAGATTAGGATCGCCCTCCCGCAACCGGAACACCGATGCGCCGCCCATCCCATCCAGCGGCTTGACCACAATATCGGCTTGCTCGCCCAGAAACGCCTTGAGTCGCCCCGGTTCCCGGCTTACCAATGTCGGTGGACCGCATTGGGGAAAATGCAGTGCGAACAACTTTTCATTGGCGTCGCGCAAACTACGCGGCTTGTTCACCACCAAGGCGCCGGCCTGTTCCGCCAGTTCCAGCAGGTAAGTGGTGTAGATGTATTCCATATCGAATGGCGGATCCTTGCGCATCAGGATTGCGTCCAGTTCCGCCAGCGGCAACTCCCGCTCGCCGTGAAACGCAAACCAGCCGCTTTTATCATTC
>Ga0209573_1001392_pt1 | contig 37956 bp, 30 predicted proteins | sample TNRBio252014_DNA_FD_185870 | JGI IMG/M metagenome (GOLD analysis project Ga0209573, IMG submission 185870) | Wastewater treatment Type I Accumulibacter community from EBPR Bioreactor in Madison, WI, USA - TNR Reactor_6/25/2014_ DNA (SPAdes)... | ecosystem: Engineered > Bioreactor > EBPR >...
CCAACTTTACACAGCTATAATATGTAAAAATAAAAATTTAGGCCACTGGTAGGTATCATAAAACTCCAAAACTCCGTGCCGATCAAATAAAATTCTTGTCCGGATTATATTTGAGGGGAAATCTCAGAGACAACGGGGGGGGGTGTGTTCGCCTCATGATGTGGCTTCGGTGAATTCATACGGCGAACACACCCCTATAATAGCTTCACAAAACATATCTACTCTGTGTATTTTTAATTTTACAATTGGCGCAGTAGAGACGGGTTTCAAACCCGTCTCTACTAGGTGAATCTAAAATTTGCTGAGTAGTTACCACAAAACTACATCATAAGGCGAATGCACCCATTATGTGTAACTAAAGTGCTATTTGAAAAGAATGTTATGTTGCTAGGCAAGCAAATAGCGTAGAAAATATTAAACTTATAGTGAATCCAAAATACCTCTTAAAATACCATCACCAGCCTGTGTTATTAATTCGTCAACGGTTTTTTTGTTGCCCATAACTGAGGCGATAACAAAAATTAAACCTAACACCACGAGTAATAGGTTCAGTGCCAAAGGAAATTCTTTAACTTTGATAGCAGTAAACACAAAAATAATAAATCCAAAGATAACACCAAGGATTCTTTTCCATGGCTCAACAGTTTGGCATTTTAGTTTTTTAATCTCTTCGGCATTCAGAGTATGTTTTTTTGAATAATTTTTAATCGTTTTATTAATTTGATTTTCAAAGAACTTTAATTTCTTTTTTGATAGATGCCTTTTTCCCATATTTTTTCCATTTTCGATTGTAATTTGATTGTTCGGATTGAAAAAAAATAATGATTAGGTTGAAGATTGTGACTAGTTCTGCTTATTTTTCTTCATTAAAATACCCTTGCCCAAATTTGCCGGCGGCTTTAAGGTTTTGTTGCAGTTTTCTATCAATGCAATAAGTTACCATGCCAGCAATATACGGTTGCCATTCCTTTTGGTGTAGTTGTTCATTGAGTACCGCTATCAAAGTGTTAAGTTGAATGGCCTCAAAGTCGTCTTCTAATAAAGGTTTGCAAAAATCATGGGAAAACTCTGATAGATGATGGTGTTTACCATCGAGCATAAAAATAGCTAATTGTTTAGCTTCAGGCTCATTCAGCAATTCGAATGCATGACTATATTTTTTGGAAAGCGCTTCCGTTGGCTCTGCTGGCTTGGTTTTCCAAGGGGTGCCATTTTGCAACCAGCGTGTTTGAAAAAAATAAAATGCCAAAATAAAAAGACTGCGTCGATGGTGTTTGCCATGATAGCCCCAAACATTTCTAATTGCATAACACAAACGAATGCCTTCGCTGGCGCTGTTCCACATTCCCCCATTGTTTACCCAAAGTCGTGCAAATCTTCTAGCGCTTAAAACGGAAAAACCATCTAAAATATCCAATTCAGATATTTCCTTTTGAAGTAATTTCTCTAAACCATCAAAAATATTGAAAATAGAGTTTTCGGCTAAAATATCTTCTAACATTTCGGTAGTATTAATTCTTTCTTTTAAATGATTGTCTACTTTATGTTCGAGTATTTCAGAATGATTGTTCAACCACTGAATAGCGTCTCGTTCTTCCATATCTGGTTCTTGTCTTGTTTGGCCTAAAACCCAAGCGCTTTGTGCAACTAGAGCTTCCTCTAGGGTTTGGTTCGGCAGTAATTTACTCTGTCGCAATAAGGAAGAAATTGCAATAAATATGCCTCTTTGTCCAATAAAATAATTTTGTGTTGCGAGGTGCAGAAGAGTTTCTGCTAGCAGTTGAAAGTGTTTTGTTTTGGTAATAGTTAGCAAAATTCTTTCGAGACCAAGAGGCGAAAAATCTTTGGTGTATTTTTCAAGAAGTTCTAACGACCGCGCTTCATTTAATTCACTTACAGGTAATAAAGCAATATGCATACGATCCCCAGTAGACCCGCTGGCCATACGAACCCCTTGCAGCAATACGGGCGGTTTTTCTTTTTCTGCAAAAAATTCTGATAACAGATAAGAATCCAGAATGGCTTGTGATTCATAAACAGCTTGCTCTGATTGATGGTTTCGTATACTGTGACGATAACCATGGAGAAGTGCAGTTTCAATAATATCCTCAACTTTAGTCTCGTGGGCAATCAGTTGATTTAAAACTTTAGCTTGTTGATAGATATCCGCTGAACGCATTGCCTCTTGCAAAAGTGGAAGCAATTCTTTTTTGTTATTTTGATTCGAGTTCTTATCGTAGAAGATGTCTTCCCCCTCTATTTTGAGTGGGTAAATTTTTAGATCTTCACAGGCACCGCGATAGCAACCACCTGACTGTGTATCAAATTCCCAGTTATGCCATGCACAGGTAATGACACCGTGACGAATCGTGCCTTTGTTTAAAGGGTAACCCATATGGGGGCAGCGATTTTCGCAGGCAAAGTATGTGTTTCCATCTTTGAAAATCGTAAAGTGTTGAAAAGTCTTTCGATCTGTTTTCTCAAAATCTTTTGTGGAGGCTATTTTTACCCAGTTATTCATAAAGAATGCCTTTTGATACATTTTTTAAAGCCATAGAATTTGTTCATTGTAAAAACATTGATGCTCTACACAAGAATGAAAACATTAACTTTTTCGAGAGTTTTGCTTTGTTTTGATAGAAAACGAATGCTGACAATAGTGTTTTTTTATAATTTTCAAAAAACCTTAAATTTTATAAGTCGTTTAATTGCAATATGTTATGAGTTTATATCGGTGATATAAACATAAGTAGTTACGAAAATTATACCAAATGACGGAAAACTACATGAGGTGGGCGGTTAGGGTTTTCGTATAATTATGCTCAATTGAATCGAGTGTTTAATCTTTTATTAAAGGAATTGACAATGATAAATAATCAAAAAGATTTTAAAGTTGAAATGGATTTCTATCATGAAAATGGCTATTTAATTGTGCGTAATTTGTTAAATACGGATGAAATTAACGAGATACAAGAGTACAAAAAAAGAATGGATAAAGAAGTCGCAAATGCTAAGGGAGATTTTCAAAAAGATGGGGCGAGTTTTAATTTTGAGCGTAAGGATATCAATGCGATTTCGAATATGGCGGATACCGAAGTGCGTCAAGGTGTTTTGAGAAAAATACAAGAAGTCTTTTTTTTGGATGAAATGTTTCGTAGAGTTTGCACTTCAGATAAAGTTTTAGATGTTATTTCAGCGATTATTGGGCCAAAAATTTATTATCATTCAAGCAAATTAATGTACAAAGGCGCAGGTGGTAGGCAAAAGCCGTGGCACCAAGACTTTGCCTATTGGAGTTCGCTCAATAGTAAACAGGTTACTGTTTGGTATGCGATTGATAAAGCTACTAAAGAAAATGGATGTATTCAGGTAGTTCCTAAATCTCATAAAAAAGGTTTAGTGCCACATTTTGGTCCTGAATTGCAATTTAACCCGAATGATCATTTTAAACCAGAAGAAATTGTTTATGCCGAGATGAACCCAGGCGATGTTTTATTTTTTGATGTTTTAACTTTTCATTATTCTGATGCGAATTTATCGAATAAGGATAGATTGTCTATGATTATTGATTTTCAATCGGCATTAGGGCCAAAAGAATGGAGCCGATTAAAAGAACCGTTGCGTGATTTAGCCCATGCCTAGAACTGCAATCAGTATATCCCGTCTATGTAATAGACGGAGTTTACTGGTTGCGGTACAAGTATGTGCTTTGCAAACACCGCTAGGGCGGGTTGCTTTACCGCCCTTAAATCAATAGGCAGAAGCTAGATTAGCCTTGCCTATGGTTTTGGTTCTTTGCTCTAATCTGCCAAAAGACTGTGATAATACTGTTAGTTTATGGCTGTTAGAAACGATTATTGAGGTAACTAATTTTATTCTTCGTCGATTTCGGCAATAATTAATTTGGTGCCGGGTTTAATTTTATTGTCTTTTAAATTGTTTGCCTTTTGAATGGTATAAACATATTTTGAGTGGCCATATAATTTTTTAGAAATACCAGAAAGGGTATCTTTCGGTTGTACAATGTAATAGGTATCTTCTTTTTTGGGTTCGATATAGGGAACAGGTTTAATTTCGTTTGTGACAATTTGTTCCTTTGGTTGTATTTTTGCAGGAGAAGGTTTAATTAAAAAAGGCAAAATACATAAAAAAATCAAAACCGGAGTGAGAGTTTTAAGAAGGGTAGCTTTTTGGTTGTTTTTCTTTTCTAAAATTGTTAAGCGTTGTTCGTAATCTTTGATTCTATTGGCTAAGGTGCGTTGGTGATTTCTAAAAGATGTCCCCATGTGCTTGATGTGTTCATCTTTTTGGTGCAAAACCGAGGTTAATTCTTCAATTGTGCTTTCTAATTCTTGTTGTTTAAAATACGGGGCCTCTGCCCTTAATTTCATATTGGCGAAACCTTGTGCATTTTCAAAAATTCTTTGTTCATCTTTTTCGCAAATATCATTATCAGAAATGTTATCGCTAATAGGTTCTAATGTAGGAGTATTCTCAATAGGGAAAAATGCAGTTTCAGAATTCGCGGTTGCAATTAAGTTTTCTGAGGAAGCATTCGAAACTAAAGATTTTGGTGGTGTGTCAAAACGCGTTGATTCTGGGAAAGATGCAGCTAATTCTTCCGCATTTACTCGAAGTTCTTGCACCATTTTATTAACTGCTGTATAATGTTTTCCAGATTCCAATGGAGACCGTTCCGTGCTTGTGGTAAAGCAGTTTCATTTGGGATAGGTCTGCATTCTAAGTGTATTTTATGCTTTGTAAAATATAAAAATCTAACAATTTTAGTTAAAAGTACTTTATTTATGTTTTATAAAAATTGTTTGCTTATTGCAACTCCAGACATGGAAGGCTCGATTTTTGACCGAAGCGTGATTTTAATGTGCGAGCATGATGAAAATGGGGCTATGGGTTTAATCATAAATAAAGAGTCGAGTATTTCGGTTAAGGAATTAGCGGGTATGTTTCCTTTGATTGCCAAGCAAAAGAAGAACTTTCTGACGGGTGGGCCTGTCAATCAAGATGAAGTATGGGTACTACATGATTTGGTGAGTGCATCAGATGTTAGAAAGACGGTAAATGAACATTTATATTTAACTTCAAACCCTTCTTTTTTGAAGAGCATAAGCAAAGCCCAATTGGATTTTCAATTTATTCAATTTTTTTTAGGTTATTCGGGCTGGGCAGCAGGTCAGTTAGAATCTGAAATTGCAAGAGGTTCCTGGATCACAAGCCCATACAATCATGAAATTGTTTGCAAGCTACCACTTGAAAAGCGTTGGAGCCGAGCCTTGTATTTATTAGGGGAAGATTATGCCTGTATGGCACATAAACCCAAAAATGCTGATATGAATTAATTAAAATGAATAATAATTTTAAAAAGCCTTTGGTTCTTTTTCTGATTTTTCTTTTATTACCATTGACATTAGCAGCTTCGGATGAGAAAAAAATTGCGGTGTTTGTAGCTTTGGCAGATAATGCAAGTCAAGGGATAGTGCCAGTGCCAAAAGCCATTGGCAACGGCGATGACCCAGAAAAGAATTTATACTGGGGGGCAGGGGAAGGGTTAAGAGGTGTTTTTGATAAAAGCAAAAATTGGAAATTGCAAGAAACGAAAGACTTGCCAGAGAAAAACATATTACGATTAAGAATTTATCGTCACGCTAAGAAGAAAGCCATATTAACGGCTAAAGCCTATAAAGGGTCTGCCATTAAGGAATGTATTGAGGCTTTTGAGGTCGCGTTGCAATCAGGGGAATTTGATCTTGTCGTGTATATTGGTCATAATGGTTTGATGGATTTTACTTTGCCTATTCCGCAGAAAGGTAAAAGAAATGTCGACTGTATCGTATTATGTTGCAAAAGTGAAGTGTATTTTAAGAAAAGAATCGAAGCCATTGGTTGTCAACCTGTGTTATTAACGACTCAACTAATGTACCCAGGCTCTTTTCTATTGGAAGCTTCAGCAGAGGTCTGGTTAGATCAAAAAAATCGTACCGAAATACGAGAGTCAGCAGGCGCCGCCTACGCAACTAACCAAAAAATTTCCAAAAAGTCTGCCGTCGGCATTTTTTCAAAATTAGATTAATCGCCGTGTTTTTTAGAAAAAAAATTACGAAAAAAAACTACTGAATCTAGGTTTAAATTCGTCATTCCGTAGTATGTTTATGTTTTATTGCAGTTATGTTACACAAACAATTATGGGCGATAGCACCATACCCAACCGCGCCCTAGCACGACAAAGACATTTTGGCTAGAATCAAAATAACCAATTAAGCGACTATTTAATTGATTGGGTTTAATTGTTTCGCCGCTTGCTGTGATTTCTTTCCATTGTTTTTGATCAGGGTTAAAACGCCAAAATTTACCTGTTTTGCTTTCAAAATTAAAAACATCTCCAGAGTTACTATCGTAATGCATAAAAGAAAGATGGTCATAACCAACAGGTGCGTTTTCACCTTCAAAAACTTTAGTAAAAGGCTTACATTCACCATTTTCAATTTTTGCAATAGTGGTAGTGCGCACACTTTGCCCTTCGCGCGGACCAAAATGAGCAATAAATTGATTGCGCTTACTGTCATGGCATAATATCGTTTCCATAATATATGGTTCGCCAGTATTATTTTTGATGTTCCAAGTTTTATTTGTTGCATCTAATATATTGATTGTATCCGCATAATGATATACCAGCTTTTTTAATTCTGGTGAATACTCTAATGAATATCCATATTTTTCTTTTGGCCAAGGCGCAGCCGTTTCTAGAGGTTCCCATTTTTTAGTTTGCGTATAAAACATCCAAACTTTTGGGCCATTAAACAAATCAGATTCCTTTTTGTTGAAAAGGTTTAATTTTTGTTCTAGACGATAATTGGGCCAAAAGCATAACCAGACAATTGCTTTTTGATTTGGGTCATATGAAATTCCAGACCAAGTATGTGCTGGGTGCCCCGGGCCACCATTAATGGTTCGAAGCCAACCCTCTTTAAACACCAAAACATCTTTGGCGTATTCGGGCATTGGCGTCACATCATTAAAATCGGGTGTATATAACATCACCCAAGTATTGCTCACGAGATCATATTCCCAAGCATCATTGATTCGATGAGGCGTTTGCTGGTTTGCGCCACAAAAGAAAGCTCGTTTGCGGTCAGGCATCCAAACCATTTTAAGGCTATAGTCTCGCCCTTCTGGTCCAAATTCTTTCATGTTGTGCCAACCTTTAGCAAAGTCACCCATATTTTCAATAATCGTTGGTTTCGACAGAAAACAAGCTTCGTTAGATTTAAGGTTTTTTATTTTTTCTAAAACCTCCTTGTTTGTCGGTAATTCAGGTTCAACCTTATCTTGCGATAAAATTAAATTAAAAGTAGCACTAACAATGAATGTAACCCATATAATTTGAAAACGCATTTCTTTTACCTCGTAGTTAACATTAAATAGCAATATACTTTAGTATATAGAGAAATCAAAAAGAAATTCAACTCAATTAAATATCTGTAAACAAAAAGCAATATTTGATATATCATGCATAAAAAATCATAAAATTTGAAATGTAATATAATGTGTTCCTTTGATTCCAAACAAAAAGATGGAATATTCCTAATATCAATTTAAGCCACTCATTTATATCGATTTTACAAAGGCGAATTGAGTGTTTTAGGAGGGTATTAAAAACAAAATCTGTTTGCTATCCACAAAAAATGTATTGAAAAAATAATAGTATAAAGCATAGAGGTTTCTCTGGTAAATGTATCGATAGCAAAGCTGATTTTAGCGATTTTATACATTTCGGTAATGTTGTTTAAAGTGGCGAATGCTTGACAAGTTAAGGTGTTTCTTTAGAATTATGGGAAAGTAAAGGCTATTTAGTATTACCTCTTTTTCTTATCACTTTTTCGTTTTAATCATATCAATCAAATTAGCCACTCAGGCTGTCAAACATTTTCTTTTTGTGCAAGGGGTTTTCATGATTCGAGAAAAAATTAGTTTAAAAATCAAGTTGATTGTTTTGTTTGTAGTATTGCTTCCAGGTTTATGTGTTTTATCTCAAAGCAAAACAAAAGATGCCATAGAAGAAGAGTGGGCGATCAAAAGAGAAGATGTTTTTGAGTTTGTTGAAAAGCCAAAAATCAAAAGAGAAAAAGACACAATCACCATAAGCTTTGAGACAAAAGGTTTTTGTGATGTAACGATTGCAATCGAAAATTTAGATAAAAATATTGTTCGGCACTTAGCTAGCGGCGTTTTAGGCCCTAATGCCCCTGAACCGTTTGCTAAAAATTCAAAGATTCAAAAAATAGTATGGGATAGCAAAGATGATCAAGGCAAATATTTAGATAACTTAGATTCACTAGTTGTTCGCGTATCTCTTGGCATAAAACCTCAAATGGAGCGTACCTTGTTTTGGTCTACAAAACGCCGTGCCAACCATGAAATTTCAAGAGGCCTAGTAATGAGAGCTACCCCTGAAGGTGTCTATGTTGGGGATGGTGGTCAAGCTGTGGATCATATAGTATTATATAGCCACAAAGGTGATTATTTACGAACCGTTTATCCTTTTCCGGCGGCCAACATTAAAAATTTAAAAGGTATTTTGACGACGCCATTTCCTCAAGATAACAAAGTGCTACCAGTTAAACCAAGTTACCAAATGTGTACTTTACTTACATCGGGTGATAATGCTTTAAATATCGTTTTCAAAGATGGGAAATATATTCAGGGCCCAATGGACCCTTGTCACAAGGGGGAATACGGTATTGGCATAATGGATCTTGCTGTTCATGGTAATAAATTAGCAATCGGGGCGAACCGATTAAACCGAATTACCTCGGAAGGTACAAGTGGAGGTTTGGATTTTTATGGCCCATGGATATGTCAACGAAGCGAATCAGGATTTTTTAAAGCTACCGAATCGCTCTTATCAATGACTAAAGGTGGCTTTGATGTTCTGCATAACTTAAAACCAACCCGTATGGCCTTTAGCCCAGACGGGAAAACTTTATATTTTACTCGATACACAGAAAATTTTTCGATAGATGGGCTTATCCGAAATTATTGGCAAAATGGTGTGTATAAGATGAATTATGAAGAAAACATGGAACCCGTTCTATTTTTAGGTGGTCTTGAAAGTGGCTCTGATGCCAATCGTTTTCACATGCCGACCGATGTTGCTTGTGATAGCAAAGGGCGTGTTTATATAGCGGATTGCGGAAATCATCGCGTGCAAATCTTTTCAGCCGAAGGCACATTGCTGAAAACGCTTCCTGTGGAAGCCCCTGCGCAAGTTTCAATTTCCCCTAAAGATGAGATTTATGTTTGTACTTGGGAGTTCCACCCTAATTTACAAGTGCCAAACATTAAAGTGGATAAGCCAAATGTAATGCGCAAATTTAAGTCATTTGAAGACACTACGCTTCAAGCCACTTATGAATTACCAATTGGCACAGTTCGCGGAAAGTATGGTCAAAGAGTTGAGATTGATTATTGGGCTGAAACACCAACGGTTTGGATAAACCCAGGTCTTATTCCGATGACCAATCAGCCTAATGAAAAACGCATGGTTTCAACAGGGCTAACAATTTTTAGTATGAAGGAAAAATCTTTAGATTTTATACGCAGTTTTGAAAGTGATGCAAAGGAAGCTGTCATTGAAACCATGGCGCCAGAAGCAAACCGACAAAGACTTTATTGGGACCCGAAAAGAGAAAAGCTTTTTGTTGGAGAAGGCAGTTATTTTTTTCAAAATGCGATTTCGATAGACCCTGCCAACGGTAAACTAGTAAAAGTTAATTTACCATTTGATGCAGAGGATATGTGCTTTGATAGTAATGGGAATGCGTATCTGCGTACGGCTGATTTTGTAGGGCGGTATGACCCAAGCAATTGGAATGAAGTTCCTTTTGATTATGGTGAAGAACGAGACAAAGTTACTCAAAACACCAGTTCTGGTCGGCGTGAGGCTCGCATTGTGTCTGGCATTTCTCTGCCAACAAACTCGAATTGGCATCATGGGGGCATGAGTGTGTCGCCGGCGGGCAATATAGCGATAGGTTGCTTATATTTATATGGGCCTTCCGATAAGCTTCCTCGAGGTCAACAGGCCATGGTTGCAGTAAAACAATATAAACCTCAGTTATACCCTGGTAGAATTACTAATGCGGTTTATGGTGCAGAATATGTGCATGTGTGGGATAAATTCGGCAAAATGCTTTTTGATGATGCCATCAAGGGTCTTGGCACTTTAAATGGCGTTGCTATTGACAATCAAAATAATCTATATGTTTTATCTGCTGGAAATCGAGGCAATAAGGATTCTCAACCATTTAATTATTTAGCGGGTACTTTAATGAAGTTTAAACCAAATCAAGGTAAAATAATTAGTGACGCCAATGTGCCAATTGTTTTGTCAGAATCTGAAAAACCAAAAAGGTCTCCTGATTTGTTAAGAATGCCAGGTAATGCTTGGGCGGAAGGGGTAGATTGGTATTATGGGGGAATTGGTTGGCATGGTAAAAATAACGGTACCGGTTGTGGTTGTCGCAATACTAGATTTGCGTTAGACTACTTTGGTCGTTCTTTTGCGCCTGAAATAGATAGGTACAGTGTATCTGTTCTAGATACAGGTGGCAATTTGATATTGCGCATTGGAACTTATGGCAATATTAATGACGGTAAACCATTAATTGCTGATGGTGGTCCTGCAATGACAAGGTCTATTGGGGGTGATGAAGTTGCCTTAGTACACGGTGCCTATGTAGCAACACAAACGGATCGTAGAGTTTTTATTTCTGACATAGGTAATTACAGAGTGGTTAGCGTAGCGCTTAATTACTACGCCACCGAAACTGTGGCATTGGCGGATAAATAGGATAATCATGGCGAACAAAATCCCCATACTGGATGCCTTCGCCAATGATTTACAAAGTGATAGAAAATGAATTTTCTTAGACGAAATAAAAAATCACGATTATGTTCCATGCTGTAATAAAAAATCGTGAGTTCAATATCGTTAACTCGTGGTGAAGTATGATTTGATTTACCTCTCATAAACTAGCGAATAAATTACTTTGCACTTTAGGTTCTATAATATTTCAAAATAATCAGTGCGAGGGCTTTTAGTGGGTGATTTTTTTATAATAAAGCCTATGCTGCATAGGGTTTGCAGGTCCTTTGTCGCCGTTGAAGGGCTGACCTTTGTTACAGCCATAATTTGGTTACGCGTTAAGCGTTTGTGTTTTAGAAATAATTCTTTGATATTATCAAGTCGATGCTCGACTACAAACCCTTTTTCTTTCATCATTTGCTCAAGCAAGGTTTCGTCTTTTGCAGTAGTGATATTCTCCTTTTTTAGTTTGTGGCTTTCAGCCAAACGACTAAAGTCGAAATCGGCTTTTTCTAAAATGCTTTTGTCAGGGTTTAAAATAGGAAGCCTTTCTATTTCATTTTTTAATTCACGAATATTGCCTGGCCAATGATACGCCACGAGAATATTAAGTAATTCATTGGAAATAATTGGTTTTTCAGTAGTAGCGTTTTGATTATTATTAAGAAAATGTTGAATCAGTTCTGGAATGTCTTCCGCCCTTTCTTTAAGTGCGGGCAATTTAATTTCAAATCGAGTTAGCCGAAAATAGAGATCTTCGCGAAAATTTTTGTTTTCAACAGCTTGTTTTAGATTTATATTGGTAGCAATGACTATTTTGCATTCAATGTTTTTGTTTTCTGTTCCGCCTAACAGTCTAATTTCGTTAGACTCTAAAACCCTTAGTAGCGAAACCTGGAGTTTGGGGCTCACATCACCAAATTCATCCAAAAAAACGGTTCCTTTACCAGCGGATTCAAAAATACCTTTTCGTTCTTTTTGCGCGCCAGTAAAGGCACCTGCGACATAGCCAAATAATTCAGACTGTAATAAAGTATCCGTCAAAGCGCCGCAATTGATTGCTAAAAATGGCTCGGCTGAAAATGCACCTTCCTCATGAATCGCTCGGGCGACTAATTCTTTGCCCGTTCCCGTTTGGCCTGTAATTAGAATTGGTGCGCTAACATGAGCATAGGTTTTGATTTGATTTCGAATTTTCGAAATCACATTACTTTTCCCAATCAATAAATGAACCCCTCTTGGTATATCGGTTGGTTGGTTTTTTACTACAGAGCTTAAACTGTTGTTATTTGGCTGGGTGTATTTCTTCCACCCTTGACTTAGCCTTAAAATATCTGATAGAGACATTTCTTTTGCAAATTGAAGTTCATAAATCAAACGATTCATTGCGCCATAATGAGTTACATTTTTGATGAGTTGTTGAAATGATTGATCCGCTTTTTCATAATCCTTGTTAAGCAAAAACAAACGACCATAAAAAAAATCATCAAAATAATGATGACCCATTATTTTTGTTTTTTCAATTAACATGAGATGGGCTTTGCCTTTATTGCCTAAAGCCATTTCAAGATGAATTGGGAAAAAATCGTTAATAATGGAGCGCTCACCTGGCAAAATGTTTTTTTCTATCCATTGATGGTGTAAAAGAGCTTCCTCATAATTCCCGTTGATTAATGCTTTTATTTCACGAATGAGTATTTTGATATGAGAGTTTTGATAATTCTCCTCGTTATGATCTCCCGCAATTATATTAAGCAGAGTTAGGGTATCTTCGATAAACCCAAAATTATTTTTTGGAAATGATTTTTTGAATTCTTGAATCAAATGCATGGCTTCATTCATATCGCCGATGAAAACGCAGTTTCCGAGTTTAATATGTAAGAAATCTTTTGCATGGTTTTCGTTGTCTTTTGAGTTTAATAATTGCAAATCAGAATCATCTAGATCTTTTAATAAACCTTCTGCGGATAACCCAACGGAATAATTTCTTAGTAATAATCGATATCGCTTGACTTTGAAGTCAACAAGCGATATTGATTTTCGCATTAGAGTTTTTGTTTCTATAAAATTGCCTTCCATTCTATTAATTTGTGCATGAGATTGCATACACAAGGCTTGAATAAATGGGTGGACATTTTTGTTGTTTGTTGAGGCAATAATCGAATACAACGATTTAGATTGATCGTATTGATTTAAGCGGGTGGTATATACCATAGCCGAAACAATAAAAAGTAAATATACATTGGTATCGGGGTGGCCGATGATAACTGCGTCATCGATCGCTTTTAAAACTTCAGTATCTGGTTTCGCTAGATTAATGGCTTTTAACACTTTAATAAAAGTACTTTCGAGAGGTTGATCGGTATGAAGGTGTTTTTCAAGAATCGCTAACGGGTGGTCTTCTGTATTAACATAGTTTTCGATAATGGGGTGTAGATTCATAAAAAACTCAAATGATATTCACGATATGTTTTGATTATCACTAGTTGATATATTTATTCAAAAACAATAGTTTAATACGCATAAAATACGCCTAAAATACGCTTAAATTTAGAAGACATGTAGTTTTCTGATAGAAAACTATCTTTTGTAACAAGGGTTTAGGTGTTTTGTAAATGATGGCTTTGCAATTGCTTTAGTTTCATCAAACATTTAGGAGTTATGAGTATGTCAAAAAACCAAAAGGATAAATTTGCAAGGGCATTAGCAGGTTTTTTCATACTTGCGCTATTGTTAATTCAGAAATTGTTTAGTTGGGATCTCACCTTGTTGATTGTATTGGTAGGTTTTAATTTGTTGCAATATGGTTTTACAGGGTGGTGTCCTTTTGCACTTTATTTGGAGAAAATTGGCTGGTATCAAAATAATAAAAAGGAGTCATTATGAAAATTGCAAACGCACCTTCAGGGCTTTCTTTGGCTATACAAAAGACAATGGTATCTTTTAACACACGCCAACCTTTAATTGAAAAACCTGCCAAAGGCGAATTTTCAATTAAAATTGCTAATACATTAGAGGAGCGTGAAGCTGCTTTTATGTTGGGCTATAAAATTTATTTAGAAAAAGGGTATATAACGAAAAATGCCCAAGAAAGATTAATACGGCAATATGACAATAACAATGAAACGGTAATTTTAATTGTGCAAGATAGAGAAAAAAAAGTTGTTGGAACCGCTACTTTAGTATTTGGTAGTGTTGCAAAATTGCCAGCTGAAAAAGTATATTTCGATGAAATAAATGCCTTAAAACGAGAAGGCAAAAAAACAGCCGAATTATGCCGCCTTGTGATAAACCCGACCTATCGTAATGAAAAAGAGATTTTGGTTCTACTTTTTAACTACTGTGCGATTTATATTCATCATGTAAAAAGATATCATGGTTTGGTAATAGAAGTAACGCCAAGACATAAAAATTATTATAAATCTTTGTTAAATTTTGATGAGATTGGTTGCGAAAAACCTTGCCCGCAAGTGCAAAATACAGTTGGCGTATTGTTGTATTTATCCGCTAAAAAGTATCAAGCCTGTGTTTCGCAATGGAGTCAGCCAAATAATAATCCTGAAAAAAGGGAGAGATCTTTATACCCTTATTTTTTAAATGCTTCGCAAGAAAAGTTGGTTGCCTACTATTTGCAAAAGCAGGCAATACCAATGTCGGCAGAAGAAAAGATTTATTTTGGTTTGTCAGAGTCAGGTATAAGTCGAGCGGTGTGCGTTTAGGTTTTGTGCTTTACGGCGAAAAAAAATCTGTTTAATAACGACAACTTGTATTCATTTTACATAGGAAAGCCCCCCGTGAAGACAAAGACCAAAAAAGCAACACCAGAAGAATTGATTCGAGTTGCCAAGCTTTTTGAGTTTTATGTAAAAAAAATTTGGCCCTACCATCGCATTTTTGCTAAAAACAAGATTTCAAGAAGATGCATAAACTGTGTAGCTTCTGAAAAAATGATTCCATTAAATAGAGAAGGGTTATGTGAAAAATGTCAAAGCTATAAAGCAAACTCTAATACTAAAAACTCTCAATTAGAAAAAGAATTAAATCAAATTTTAGAAAATGCTCAAGGCCAAGGGCAAAAAAATTATGATGCATTAGTTTTATTTAGCGGAGGCAAAGACAGCACATATTTGATTCGTCGTATTCAAAAAGAGTTCCCGAAGATGCGCATGCTGGCGTACACTCTCGATAATGGTTTTATGAGCCCGATTGCTTTGCAAAATGTGAAGGAAATGATTCCGCGTTTACATATCGACCATGTTTTTGTACGCCCTCCTGAGAACTTTCACAAAAATCTATTTCGTTTTGCCATTACTCATTTGAATGAAGAAGGCGGGTATGGTACGGTCGATTTTAGTGATGGAGAGTTTATGCTTGATACGGCACGAAAACTGGCTGCTGAAAAAAGTATACCTTTGATTCTTTGTGGGTATTCTAAATATCAAGTTCAAAATGGCTTAAAAATTAATTCATATGAATCGCCGCGTGAAATTGAGTTGTCTGATCGAACTGCTACAGCTGGGTTATTGCTAGACGATATATTTAAGTCGGAATCTGAAAAAAGCCTATGGTGGCAAGGGACCAAAGTTGAGAAGCAATCAGTTGCTAGACTTTTGTTTCCACTTTATGCCTGGGATTTAGAAGAATCAGAAATCAAAAACAAGGTTAAAGAATGGGGATTAATGCATGCAAAAAACCATAGCCCGATTGTGACAAATCATTTATTAATTCCTTTGCTTGGTGTTGTCGATGTACATCGCAAAGGTTATAGCAGTTTTGAAATAGAATTTTGTCGTATGATTCGTGAAGGCAAAGCCGATAAACACGAGTGGTTGGCAATCTTTGAGTTTTTGGAATATACATCTAAGACGGGTCTTTTTTTGAAAAAAACAATTATTCAATCTTTGGAATCTCTGGATTTAACTTTAAATGATGTGGGAGTAAAGTTTGCATGAAAGCATTTGTAACGGGCGCAACGGGTTTTTTAGGCACTCATATTGTCGAGAATTTAACAAATGAAGGTTGGGAGCTTATCGTTTTAAAGCGCGATACTTCCGATTTAACGGCATTTAAGAATTTTAAAAATATTAAATATGTAGAAGGTGATATTACCGATAAAGAATCTTTGCTCAAAGCTATACCAGAAAATATAGAAGCCGTTTTTCATGTGGCAGGTAGCGTTGCGCATTTGCCTCACCATTTAGAAAATAGTCGATATGCGGTGAATGTGCTTGGTACACGCAATATGGTAGAAGTGTGTTTAGAGAAAAACATTGGTCGATTTATTTACACTTCGACTGTTTTGGTTTATGATTTTAGAAGTTCTAAAAATTTTAATGAATCAACACCATTAAATGAATGGTTCAAAGACCCTTATGTTAATTCAAAAAAATTAGCCGAAGAAGAAGTTGTGAAAGGAATTCAATTGGGGTTAGATGCCGTCATCATGCAGCCTTCGGCGGTTTTTGGTTCTTTTGATAAGGCAACTTGGTCGAAAATGTTTTTAGAAATTGAAAGAGGTTTGCCTTTCCCATTTGCACCCCCTGGTGGCGGTTCGCTTTGTTATGTTAGAAGTGTTGCAAAAGCGCATTTAAAAGGGTACCACAAAGGCACTAAAGGGGCAAAATATATTTTAGGTGGGCCTGATACTACTTGGCTTGAAGTGATGAAGGAAATTGCTCAAATTTTAGGCAAAAGAGCACCGCGATGGTCTTTGCCAATGCCTATTTTTAAAATGTATGGTTGGTGTGAATTTTTAATCTCTACTCACATTTTAAAACGCCCACCTATGCTAACCCCGCATGCTATTAATATTTTATGTGAAACAGTGTATATGGATTCTTCTTTGGCAATTAAAGAATTAGACTATAAAACAACGCCGATGCATGAAATGCTAAAGGATTGTTATGATTGGATGGTTTCCACTAAAATGCTTGTGAGGTAATTTGGCAAAGAAATAAGCAGTGCTAGTTGATATTCTTTATTTCTGTGCTAGTCACTATGGTGTAAAATCGAAAATCTTTTGCGATAGGCAAGTGGCGTAGTGCCAGTATGATGTTTAAATAGTTTTGAAAAGTAAAATTGATCTGGTATGCCCACTTTAGAGGCTACTACGCCAATAGATTGATTGGAGCTTGAGAGTAGCTTTTGAGCCATTTGAATGCGTTTTTGGTTGATAAAAGCAATGGGCGTTAAAGATAAATGGATTTTGAAAAGGCGAATAACGGTTGACAAACTAATATCGGCTATATGGGTTAATTCCGTCAAATCAATCTTTTGTGATAGATTTTTTTCAATATAAATAATCATTGTATCTAATTCTCGGCTACCCGTTTCATTTCTTTTGCTAGAGCCATTTGCTATCGATTGCCATTCTTGTATCATCAGTTTTGCCAGCGAACGCATTTGCATTTCATCTGGCGATTGCCTTGTAAATAAATCAATGATGAATCTTGATAAATGATAAAGAGAAGGATTCTTAGATAGCTTACCAGAAAACACACCACTTAGATTTTCTATTGCAGCATCTTGACGCCAAGGAACATCAAACAAAACACTTTTTGGTGTGTGCGCTACTTTATAAAAAAATAAATCAGCATTACTTTTGGCATCGGGAATGATATGAATTCCGCTTAGCAAATAGGGCGTTTTCTTGTCAGCTTGATAATGAATACTATGGCGCCAAGGTAAGATAAAAAAATCATCTTGTTGTACACTGTGCCAAACGCCATTGATGCAAAATTGCCCTTTACCTGATTCGCACGCTAGCAACATGCGACTTTCCACACACGGAAATTTTATTGCGCCTTGGCTTTCAAATTGATGGTAGTTGGCGAGGATAATAAGTGGATTATTTGACATTATAATACAATAAAAACTTAAAAATTGACAAAAAATGAAAATATTTTACATAAAATAAACTTTTCGTCTATAGGTTTTGCTGGGTTTCGACAGTAAAATAAGGGCGTTAAACCATTAAAAGCATAGGAGGGAAATCGTATGGCAATGGAAGTTATGGAGAAAATTACACCGTTTTTAGATTCCAAAAGTATTTTGGAAAAACCAGATTTGCTAAGAAAACGAGCTGATACGGAAGGGTATTTGTTTGTTAAAAATCTTATCGATTCTGAAGCTGTTTTAGAGGTACGACAAGATATTTTGGCGATTACACAAAAATTTGGTTTGTTAAAGCCTAACACAAATTTGATAGATGGTATTGCAAACCCTAGTGAAGAATACATTGAGGGTAAATGGCGAAGATGGAAGGAATATTATGCTGAAATTCAAAGGTGTCGTTCCTTTCATCAGTTAGCTCATCACCCTAACATTATAAAATTATTTGAAGCCTTATTTGGTTGCAAAACTCTAGTTCATCCGCGTAATATCTCGCGAACTATTTTCCCGAATTTAACCCGTTTTACTACACCCCCGCACCAAGATTATTTTTATATTCATGGTACTCCGAATACATGGACACTATGGATGCCGCTAGGTGATTGCCCGGAAGATTTAGGTGGGCTTGCCGTTGCACCGCGTACCCACAAAAAAGGTTTGTTAGATGTTAGAAAAGCGGATGGAGCTGGTGGGCATGCCTGTGATGCAAGCAACGAACTTGACTGGGTTTATAATGAAACAAAAGCAGGCGATGTGGTTTTATTTCATAGTTATACGATACATCAAGGTCGAGATAATAATACGAATGATAAAATTCGGTTTTCGTGTGATTATCGCTATCAGCCAATTGGTGAAGAAATACACGAAAGTTCGCTTTTGCCTCATTTTAACATAGAGCCATGGGAAAAAGTTTATGAGAATTGGTCAAAAAATGACAGTTTAAAATATTTTTGGGTGGGTCAGGCAAAGCGAAACGATTAAAGCAAAATGTTTAAAATTTCCTGTAATAATATTCAACTAAATTTAGAAGTTAGAGTCTAGTTTACATTCGTTGAAATCTTGAATTATGCAATAATCTAAGTATGATTCAAGATTTCAGCAAATTTTTATGGTTTCAAATATATCCTCGCGATGGCCCAACATTTTAGTAGTAGATGATGTACAAAACAACTGTGAATTATTACAAGTTTATTTGACTACTTTTGAACAAGTTAATGTGATTACGGCAACATCTGGTAAAGAAGCATTAATTCATTATCGAAATACTGAATTTGCGTTAATCATACTTGATATTGATATGCCAGTGATGGATGGTTTTGAATTAGCACGCCAAATGAAGCTTTTGAAAAGTGAGGATAAAACCCCATTAATTTATCTTTCAGGAAATGCTGAAAATTCAAAATTTGCGAGTCTCGGTTATGATTTAGGTGCCGTCGATTATATTTTAAAGCCATTTGACTTAAAATTTGTTTTACAAAAGGTAAAAGTTTTTTTAAATCTATACCAACAGAAAAAAGTTTTAGAAAATGAAGTTATTGTTAAAACTCATTCAGAAAACAAATTAATTAAAGAAAACAAGGCCAGCCAATCTATTTTAGAGGAATCACAAGATTGTATTCTAACGCTAAATAGTACCGGTAAGATCGAAACTATAAATTTAGCATGTGTGAAATTACTAGAGGCAGATGATGCCCAACAGTTGATAAGCATTCAGATCAACAAATTGGTGCAATCTTCGGATAGAAGCCTTTTCTTAAGTTGTTTAAATCGTGTTTTAAACAACGAATCTGTGAAAGTTAAGATAAAATTGCAGACGGTTCAAAATAATTCCTGTTGTGTTGAGTTGTCATTATCTCCAATGGTTGAAGAAGGTAAGGTGAAAAGAATTGTTTGTCTTGTTACCAAAACTGTGAATTCTGATTAATTTATAAAAACAAATCAATTGTTTTCAATTTTATAGAAAGAAAAGCAATGAGAATCAGCATCCTTTTTATCTTTTTATTATTTAGTTTGAATATGCCTTTATTTGCCATGGAGTGTAGCGTTTGCAAAATGCAGATTAAGGAAAAGGCCAATTATTTGAAATCTGCAGGTGGTGATATTTATTGTAGCAAAAAGTGTTCTGAAACAAAACTTCCTAATTGTGATTTCTGTGGTCAAAAAAGTAATAAATACATAGCGGCAGGTGGTAAAACATATTGTAGCAAAGATTGTGCTTCTAAGGCTGGCCCACAATGTAGTGTTTGCAATAAAGCATTATTTGGTCTTAAATTCTTAAAGGGTGAAAAAGCACTTTTTTGTACGGAAGAATGTTATTTAACGACTATGCCCAAATGTATTTTATGTAATCAAAAATCTATGGAGATGGTCAAAATTACAGGAAAGGATTTTTGTGGTAAATGCGCTAAGTTACCTGCTTGTGATGGCTGTAGTTTGCCCTCAGATGGTAGCAAGCATGCCGATGGTAGGGAAATTTGCAAATCCTGTCAAAAGGTGGGGGTTCAAGATAATGAGAAAGCCAAGGTAATCTATTTAAATGTTAAAGAAATTTTGGCAATAAAATTCAAAATTGAAACAACAGAAGGTTTGCCTTTGACTTTAATCAACAAAGATGAATTGCTAAAAATAAAAGGTTCTGCTAGCCCAACAGAAAGAGGTTTTTATCGACAGAAAGAATCTCAAAATTACAAAAAAATAATGGATGATAGCGGCAAAGAACTGAGCAAAGAAAAAGTGAGTACAACCATTGATGACAGACATATTTTTATCCTTTCATTTTTACCTGTGAATCATTTTAGAAATGTAGTAGCCCATGAATTGACTCACAATTGGCATATGAATCATTACCCGCAGCTCGATGATAAATTAATTGAAGAAGGTTTGTCGGAATATGTTGCTTATTTACTAAACATTGACGAAAAGGATGCCGATTTGGCACAAAGAAAAATGGATAACAAAGACCCGATTTATGGGGATGGTTTTCGTTTAGTTAAATCTTGGGATAAAGGCAAAGGCATTGAAGATATTAAAGCTAAACTGATTGAGTTATATGGTCAGCCAAAATAAGGCAAAATGTAGATTAGTTAAATTTAATTAATCGTCGCCGTAAGGTCGATAAGTCAGTATGAAGGTTTGATGATATTTTTTAAGATTATAATTTTTAAGAGCTGGATACTTGATTGTTTTTAATATCAAGTCTGAAACTTGATTGAAATAAAAATTTGGTGAATTCGTGATAATCGTAAAGGTTGGTTTTTCACCGTCAACAATATCTACATCTACGATAAAAGAACCGCCAATTCTTCTCCATTTATCTGGGAAAGAAGACTTGTACAGCGTCAGTTTTTCAAGAATTAATGATTCGAGCAGTTTTCTATAAAAAATATGTTCTTCGCTTTCGGCTTGCTCAGTAGTGCTGCTAACAGAAAGTGGCGACTGGGTATCTGGCGTGATACTTGTTGAGCCTGAATCTTTCGAAGGGGTTGGTTTATTTTCAACTACTGGTTTAGGTTCATTTTTCTTTTGGGCTTCTGCAAGCATTGGTTTTGGAGTTGGTTTTACTTCTGGTTTAGCTAATGTGGGTATTTTTTCTTCTGGTTTAACTACTTTGGTCAATTCCTTGTTGATTTCTGGGGGCGGTGTAATTTCTTGGGCTTTTACTTGTTGTTTAATTTCTTCCGGTGAATCATGAGGGGGTTCGATAAAATTTAATGCATATAAATCACCTTCTTTTTTTATTTTAGATTCAAGAATTTCAGATTTGCTGTTTGTTAGTTTTGACCAAGTGTTAAAAGATACAAAAACAACCAAACCAAATATAAAAATGGAAATAGCTATTGCAATGGCACTTATCGTTGGGGGGTCAAAATCAATCAATTGATTGCGGCTAAAATATTTTAACCGACCTTTTTCGTAATATCTTTTTGTCATAATTTATAAACTAAAGTTTTGGCCTAAATAAGCTTTTTTGACTAATGGATCTTGCACTAAATCATTTGGGTAGCCGTGTTTTAATAATTGACCATCACTTATTATATAGCTGCGGTGAGTAATGCTTAAGGTCTCGCGGACATTATGATCAGTAATAACTGTGCTAATGCCTTTTTGGGATAATTTTACAATTATTTCTTTTATTTCGTCAACAGCCAATGGGTCGATAGCCGCAAAAGGCTCATCTAACAAAATTAATTTTGGTTGTGTGACAAGAGCTCGCGTTATTTCCAAGCGTCTTGTTTCGCCGCCTGATAAACTTTCGCTGGAATTATTTGCTAATTTTGTTAACCCTAATTCATTTAATAATTCTTCTAGTTTTACCATACGCTGATTATAATCTGGCTCAACAAACTCAAGCACAGCTAAGATATTATCTTTTACACTTAGGCCTCTAAAGATGGACTTTTCTTGGGGCAGGTAGGCAATACCGATTTCAGCTCTTTCGTAAATTTTATTTTTTGTAATGTTTTGATTTTCAAACAAAATTTTACCGTGATCAGGTTTGTAAATGCCGATTAACATTTTAAAAACAGTTGATTTTCCAGCACCATTTGGCCCCAACAGACCTACAATTTCGCCTGGCTTGACGCTTAGGGAAACACCTTTGACTACATGTTTTTTACCGAAGGATTTGTGTAAATGAATGGCTGATAAAAGAGTTTCTTCTGGTTTTGCTTCGGGCAAAATAGAAGAATCTAATGGCTCAGTGTTGGTGGTTTCGTTTGTGGAGGTCATTAGTAAATCCATTTCAAGAAGTCTGGTGCAAGAGTCATAATTACTTTTCCTTTGATATATTCTTCTGAGATGCTGCCATTGCTGCGACTATCGGAAGGTGAAGTTTCTTGGCTTTCAGTCGCAACAAAATATTGTTTGGGAGCAATCTTATAAGGCAACTCTGGGTCAACCCCATACCTGCCTAAGCTGGTAAACATCACATCTTTTTTTACTTCAAAATTTTCAAGAATAAACTCGCTGTTGATGGAGCCTAAAAAAATAGAAGTGGGGCTTATTTGTTTTTCATTAATTGCATCTTTACCCCTGTTTTGGTGAAAAACCTTTACGCCGTTGATATAAATATCTATTTTGCGGTCATATAACCAGTATTCAATGTGATTCGAAATAGAAGGGCGAAACTGGATGCCATTGAAACTTTTTAGAATTTTCATTTTTTCTTGAATGTGGGCATTTTTTTGATTTGATGCACTTGGTATGTTTAACAAAAATTGTTGATCATAATAATGAGTAGAAAGAAAAAAATTTCCAGAATCTTTTGTAAATGTAATGTCAAACTTTATGCAAATATCACGAATATTTTTTTCGCCAATGTTTTCCATTTGTAGGGCAATATGGCCTTGCCCGCCTGATGTAGATTTTATATTGCCTTCCGGAGTTATTTGCCAAAATTCTTTTTGAAAAAGAGAGAACAGCTCTTCGGGGTTATTGGGGTTCTTTTTAATTTGGTTTTTTAAGTTAAAACCAGGTAACCAAAGTTGCTTCTGTAATTCTGAATTCTTTTGTTGCAAAACTTTGTCGATGTAAACTTCACCGTCTTTTAAAAAAATAGTTTCCCCAGGTAACCCTAACACGCGGCGAGATAAAAACTGATTCGCATTGTCTTTATTTTCTAAATAGGCGATATCCCACCTTTCTATTTTGTGAGTATGATAAGTCAACAAGTTAACAATGATTTTAGAATTAGGAGGAATGCTGGGAATCGCATTTTCAACATATTCTGTGACTTTAAAAAGGTAATGATTAATTATTAGAAAAACTAAGAAAAAGATAATGATGTAAATAATAATCGAATTAAGGAGACTTTTTTTTTTCTCTACCAATTTCCCAACCTTACTAATAAAAAATGCCATTGTATCAAATGTAAAGAAGAATGTAAATTATGAAATTCTATGGCGCATCTGAATAGATGCGGGTTGCGAAAATACCATCTAAGGCTAACGGAAATAATACATTACCCAAAATTTTATAAACGCTTGATAAGGTGCCCCTGAATGGCACTTGGTTAAGGAAATTAATGCGTAACCAGACTGGCGAAGTGTACCACCACCCCTGTCTGGTAGAGTAGGCAAAAATAGTAAAGAAATTGCCGAAATTTATAGTTATTTCTTATTCAAGTGCCATTAGGAGCAGCGCGCCGCCTTTCATGTTCTGCTTCTTTTAAAGAGAATTTTCGGAAAGGTCTAATGTATTTTTACCATCAATCTAAGAAAGATATTTTACAAAATGATGCCGTTTTTGGCTGGAAAATAGTTATCTGTTTGAAAATAAATAAATTTTTCTATACATTATATATGCAAAATAGTTTTTTTACAATTGGCGCAGTAGAGACGGGTTTGAAACCCGTCTCTACCACCCTCTCATCAACAACTCTAAAAAGTAGAGTTTTTACAAAAAACACACCTTTATAAAAGCTTCACAAAACCACATCATAGGACGAATGCACCCCTTCATCAAATAAGCCTTGCCTCCACTTTGGCAGAAGTAGTTTCTGGTTTATTTTCTTTTTCGTAGGAATCAAATAAAGCATTAACTGAAATTAAGGGTACATCCGTTACTAACTTTCTAGCTTTGCTACGATTATAATATAACATGGTTGGCCATTGATGATGTTCCCAATGGGTATCAGCCCCATAAGGGAAAAAAATAAAAATTAAAAGGGGGTTTGCTATAATACGATGAGTTGTTTTCGTGCCAATGTGTTCAATATAAATTCTAATTCTAAAAAATGCCCAAAAAGAAGAAATGTTTGCAATAAACCACAAGATAAGTACCCAGCCGAGGTCGTTAAAGATCAGCAATGCAATAACACTACCTAAGAACACATTTGGCAAAATCAAATCTGTTTTTCTTTTTGGTATCACAAAAGAAATCAAAATTAAAACTTCATAAACACTTAAACATAAAATGTCTTTAATAAAAAACATTACCATTTTTAATCGACCAATAGGAAGGTCGTAGTCAGGAAATTTCATGTTTTTATGGAGCAGTTCAGGGTCTGCTTTTGTGCCAACTTTTAAATGATGTAAAAAATGAAATTTTCGATACCCAGGCAAATTTATACCCAAAGGCCAAAATGCAAAAAAACCTGTTAAAAAATCATTCCAACGGCGATGAGTACTAAGCATATAATGCGCACCTTCATGTCCAAGTAAAGCAAGGGCATGTTGTCGATTGCCAATGGCTAGAATTACAAAAAAATCAACCAGAAGATTTTGAAAAAAATAGGCACAATACAACGCAAATGCGATGATTCCCCAGTTTAGTAAACAAGCCAATACCCATCGGAGACTAGCTGGCTTTTGCAGGTTTTTTAGTTGTGTATCAATATCGTTCATATTAACACTCTGTGGTTCCATTTTTAAAGAATGTATTTAAACGCAAACGGCTCGGCTGATACCTGATTCTGCAAAGCCAAAATATAATCGTTCTTCCCCTGACATTGGTTTAGCTTGATTTGCTAAATAATTTGCTACTAATGGTTCTTGTTCTGGTTTTAAAAAATATTGGTATAGAGAACGGTCTTTTTTCTCTTGGGGCATTGTGCTATTACAGCGTTTTAATTCCGTTTGGTAGCGTGCTATAGGCAGATACAACAAGATGGCAGGAGCATTTTGAACACTTGGGCAAGCCTTTTCCTCGCCAATCTCATCAAATTTTAATAAGGTTTTGTAATAGCTAGCATGTCTTGGGTTTACCTGAATCACAAGCGATGAATAGTTTTTTACATGCAAAGAATAAATTACAAGATAATTAAATAACAGGTTTAGAATCTCTTTTGAGTTGCGATAATTCGGGTCAATGACAAGTCGCGAAATTTCTACGATTTTTTCAGATTTGCTTTTTAATTGGGCGATTTCTTCGCTATAAATTTTTTCGACAGGCAGTTTTGTGCTTGCACTAAAAACAAGTGTCAGCGAACCAACAATTTGTTTTTGTTTGTCTTGCACTATTAAAATAACTGTTTCAGGATTGCTATCATAAGGCTGAATCATCCATTCGTTGCCATTGTTTTTAATATACCCCTTTTCTAGATAAATTTGATAAGCAAGTCGAAAAACCGCTTCGCGTTCTTCTAAATTGTTAGCAATTTTAATGGTGAATTCTTGTGGCTTCGTTTTTTCTAACAAAGTACTTTGGCTGTTATAGGAAAACATAGTTTTGCGTATTGCTAGAGAAACACCTGAGGCAGATTGCTTTCTTAACATGAGCTTTCCTTTATTTATAAAAGCGTTTAATTATTTTGTAACCAACCAATTTTTGTGAAGTAATTTGCGACAGGGCACCAGCCTGTTATTCCAAATTGAAATAAATTAATAGCTGTAGCCATAATAAGAACCGATAAATCTAAATTCAAAACTTTCTGAAGCACTAATAAACTAATGATGATAAAACCCGCCATAGCGCGAACGGTTCGGTCTTTTGTGGTTTTTGTTGAAGGTTTCATGGTGGGCATCCTTTTGAGTTGATTTTCATTACACTAACCAAAAGCAATTCCATCGCCAATCTGCTTTTGAATTGTAAGTTGTTGAAAATAATAAAGATAGACTGTATGTAAATTTTATTATAAGCGTTTTATAAGCCTATCGAAAGCTTATAGTTTGATTATTTTATTGTAATTTCAGATCTAAAGCTTATTGTCAGCAAAAACTCCTACACACATTAAGTCTGTTGGAAGATCGTAAAACTTGAGGCGTAAATCTGTCAATAGGTGGTTGCTAGTGGTCGATAATTGTGCTGACCACTTATTCCTTGTGTTTAGGTGCATTGAGCTATGTAAGGCGCGTTTATATGGATACCCACGAAATAGTAAAAGAATACTTAACTACCAATGAACCGCTTTACCAAATATTAAAAAAGCACTACAACAAAAATATATTTTTTGATGTGGCATTTTTTGAAGTTGTAGACGAAATTAACAGAAAAGATTTAAACCCAGAACTATTATTAAAAATTGATAAAGCCGTTGTCGAAGGTCACCCAAATACGAATTATTATATGTTGTTTGTGGTTTCATCTATTTTATATTTAGGCTTGTACAACCAATTTGAAAAAGCGCATTCACTTAGTTCCATTGGCAGTTCGCTTGCCCAAGAAAAAATTCATTCGACCATAAAAGCCTACTTTATTTTATCACAATCTAGATTAAATCGTTATGAAGGTAATATTCTTCAAAGCATAAAACACATGAATGAATCAATGGCTTTGATTCGAAAAACAGATAATCGCTATAATATATTCTGGGTGAATTGTTCTTCTCTATTAGGGTACCAAGGCAAATTAAAAGAAAACGGAAAGTATCTTGAAGGGTTAATTCAGCCTTGCCCTGAAATAATTACCTATCGTGATTTAGAATCTCGTTTAATAAATAGTTTGCAAACATGCAATGCACATGATGGGTTGCCACTTTTTCAGAATTTAAAAACTTATATGGAGAAGAACAGCGACAGCCATTTTTATCGCTTTACAATTTATCAAGATTTAATAAAAATCATCAATGGCGACTTTTTTGAAGGTAATTTTGAATCCAAACCATTTCAATTGCTTGCAAATTGCAACCATTCCTTGTCAATTGGCAAGATTGAAGATGCGATAAAATATCATCATGATCTACTTGAGAGTGATTGGCCAAAAGCTTATATAAAAAGTTTTGTGGAATATTTGCCGATACACTTTGAATTATGTTTAGGCAAAAAAGGTATGGCAAAATATTTATTGCAAGAAAAAATCAAAAAAGGGGATGTAAATTATTTAGATGATTTATTCCTAGGACGCATTTTATTACTTGAAAATGATTGGGATGGAGCTAATGACGCCTTTTCCTGCTTATTAGAAAACATCAACAAATATGATGCCTCAAAAAGGTTGCAGTATGAATTGCAGTTTGCCAAAGAAATGAAATTGTCAAATGTCATAGCCCTATTAAATGGGGTTTTTTCATTGGAAAGAAAAACGATACAAAAATTAAAAACCGAGAGTCATTATTTCCCCAGTATTGATGATAAGGGCGTAAAAGCTTTTATTGGTAGTAGTGAAGTTATTAAAGATATTAAAAATTTAATTAAAAAATATGCCAACATAAAATCTCCTGTTTTGGTAACAGGCGAAACGGGTACTGGTAAAGAATTAGTCGCTAAGGCTATTCATGAAGAAGGGGCAAATGCTAAGGAACCATTTTTGGCAATTAACTGCGGAGCCTTAACGGATAGTTTATTGCAATCGGAATTATTTGGCTATGTGGAAGGCGCATTTACAGGGGCACAAAAATCTCGTAAGGGAATCTTTGAAGCCGCAGGCAAAGGCACTGTTTTTTTAGACGAATTTGGGGATATCAGCCCAAAACTTCAAGTTTCGTTATTAAGGGTTTTAGAGGCAAATGAAATTCGTTTGATTGGCGGAACAAAAACAATTACGATTGAATGCAAAATTGTGATTGCCACAAATGTTGACTTGCACCGCGCTGTAATGGCTGAAAAGTTTCGTGAAGACTTATTTTTTAGATTAGCGCGTTTTGAAATCAAACTACCAGCTTTGCGCGAGAGAAAAGAAGATATACCAGAATTGATCAATCATTTTCTGTGGGTGGGTGCTAAAGATCAGAATAAACAAAAAAGAATTTCTCCTGAACTAATTAGAGTGCTTGCCTCCTATAGATGGCCAGGGAATATTCGAGAATTAAAAAATGAAATTGATCGGCTATGTGTTTTAAACCCGAATGTAGATTACCTAGGGTTAGAACATTTTGATAGAACCCATTTACAAGAAGATTTTCATGTTTTAGAAAGACCGCCTACTTTTAATGAAATGCAATCAATTCAAGCAACTGATCAAAAAATTGTTACTATTATCCAGAGGGGTTTCCCTATTGAGCAAAGGCATCATCAATTAAAACGACTTTTTCAGCAATATAAAAAGCTCACAAGAAGCCAAATAATGGAAATTACTCAGGTTGGTCCTTCAACGGCGACTAAAGATCTTCTTGCTCTTCAAAATGCTGGCTGCATCATTCGTCGTAGCCCCACCAAAAGCCCGCGTACCGATTATTTCGAATATATCGATAAACCTTCGATAATATAAATGGTTTTTGTAATGAGGGCGTTACACAAAAGTATTTCGCAGAAAGGAAATTCCTTTGATGGCAATATCTTTATTGCTAGGTTCAATGTTGCGCCAAATAGCAGCTGCGCGTGCAATTGCTTTGACATCTTGCGTAAAAGATTCGATGACTACATCACCTTTGTAGTTGATAGTTCTCAGTGCCTTTTTAATGCTTTGCCAGTCGATAGAATCGCCACCCGGTGTGCCGCGATCGCTACCGCAAGCGTGAAAATGCCCTAAGTAATGGCCGACTCGTAAGATAGCATCGTGTTGATTTTTTTCTTCGATATTCATATGAAAAGAGTCTAGATGAATTTTTAGCGAGTCGCTACCAACTTCTTTGGCCATTGTAATTGCTTGGTCAACAGTGTTGATAAAATCGGTCTCAAATCGATTTAATGGCTCTATTGCGAGTATGACACCACTATTTTCAGCAATAGTTGCTAAGCTTTTTAAATGACTTCGAACCAGCTTCCATTGCAGAGCATAGTTTTCAGGGGTTTCTGCATTAGCGCGACCTACAGAAGAATACATCGGGCCAGCAAAAGTATTACATCCTAAAATTTTCATTTGGCGTATCACTTTTTGAATATATTTTAAACTGTTTTGCTGTTCTTCTGCGGTGCCTCGTAAATCACGATCAGGGCCGAAAACACCACAAATAGAGCCGCAAACAAGTTCGTTTTTGTCAAGTTCAGATCGAATTAAGGGTATATCGAGAACATCTGGGTCGTCAATTGCAATTTCAACCGAATCAAACCCCCATTGCTTAAAAAGAGGGAAAAATGCTACGCTTTGGTTTGTAAAAGGGAAGGTAAATAGAAAAGTATTAATTCCGAATCGCATGGGTTTCTCTCTTAAAAAATGGTACACGATTATTTTCAATCTTTTTTAAAAATAGAAATAGAGACTCATCTGCAAATATTGCTGATTTATTGTCAAAAGTTGCTTACGATTGGCATAAAAGACGACTACTGTTTTCGGCAATTTTCAGTCATAATTTCGCTTATTTTTATGGCGTTGGCGTCAGAGCTTTTGCTGAGGTGATTAATTACTTTTTGCTGAGTGGCAATGGATTTGTTTTGACTTAGTTTCCATTTGCCTTCTATTTTTTCAATTTCAATTTGAATGCCAACGATTTGACTGATTAAGCTGTCCAAATATTGGGGCTCAGCTTTCTTTGCCAATTCTGGTAACCCGCTTTCATGAATATGGAGCATGTGATTCATGATAGAAAGAAGTTCTTTTGAGTCGACAATTGTGGCTTTCCCCGCAACATGAACTGCAATATAATTCCAAGTGGGTACTGCATTAGCTTCTTCGTACCAAGTGTGTGAAATGTAGGTATGAGGCCCATGGAAAATGGCCACTACTTTACCTTCAATATTTTGGCAATGATCATTAGCCTTAGCAAGATGACCGACAAGAAAATCTTTTCCGTTTTTGTTTATATAATACAAGGGAATGTGCGAAACAAATATTTCGCCCTGTGAAGACGAGATCAAAGTGGCAAAAGGGTAGTCGTTTATTAGTTTTAGTTGTTTCGTTTTGTTGTTTTCATCAAATGGTTTCGGTTTGTACATTCATGCCCCTTTTTAGAAATTTTTTTAAGTAGCAAAGTATAAGTATTCCAAACAAGATGTAAACTTGTCATTATTCAGAAGCATATCATTTTTGAAGGAAGCATTCGAAAACCTAGAATTTTAAATTGAAAGCCAATTTAGATGGCCTTATTTGCATAGTTTGGTTTTTGGAGTATACAGCTAGAAGCCCCCTTATAAGCAATTTCATTATTTAAGTATTATAGAATTATGACTTTTAGACCAGAAAATATATTGTTAGCTTTTTTTATAAAATCCGGAGAATTAATTTATGAAGCTCTGTACCTTAATTTTCCTGTGTGCCACCAGATTATAATAAAAACTGTATTAAAAGATAAAATCATTTTTAAAAAGAAGTTTGCTATCTATGAAGTTTTTTCTATCATCTCTAACTTTAAATTAGAATAGGAGTCATCTTAAATTTCATCTGTTATTTTGGAATTCAATTGGAATTTAAGTGCTTTAGGAGAATGATTAGCATTGAAAAATACTTTTACTATTTAATGAAATTGTTGACAATTAATGAATTCAATAACCATGAGATTTTGGATAATGGTCATTAGGCTGTCATTGAAAATTAAGAATGATGTTGAAACTTTGAAAGGTTTTTAAATGATAACAATGGAGTCTATATTAACGGATTACAAAAGTGGAAAAAGTCTAAGGAGTTCATTAGAAGAGTTTCTCATTTCAAACCCTCAACACGAATTAGCTCAAGGGATGAAGAAGATAACCCTTAGCATAATAAAAAATCAGGAAAAACTAGAAGCAATAAATTTTGCTAAAAAAATCAATTATAAGGCGTATGAAGTTCAAGAACAATTGATTTTTCTAGAACTTCTTTTTCATTTAATAATTGAAGCAAAAGGCATAGCCAATGCTTTACCTATAATTAGTGCCACAAAAAGACTCCTTACTCCCGACCTACCTCCAGAATGGCAAGCAATCCCATTTTCATTGGAAGCATTGGTATATTTTAAGGAAGGAAATTTTAAAAAGCAATTGGAGTCCATCGAAAATGAGCTGAAAATTCTTGGAGTCAACTCTGGTCGTTATATTTTATTATATTGGACTTATTTGCTATTATTGGCTTATCTAAATCAGTTTGATAAGTTGGAACATCACCTTAACGACTTCAAAAAGTTAAAATTTGAAAATGATCCATCGATTATATTAGAATATATATATTATGTTAGAAATGAAGAAATGGGTCATTTTCAAGAAAATGGAGCCCTTATAAGTAAAATTAGAGCAAAAGAAATGCCTCATTTCGTAAAAAATGGAATTGCGCATTATGAATCATATTTAAAAATCCTATATGAAAATGAATTGCCTGAATTGAACGAGGAAGCATCAGAATCATGGAGCCTGCTTTCCTTGTATTATCTTTTAAATAAGAATTTTCAAAAAGCTTTATTTTGGGCAAAAAAAAACATTTCAGTAATTGCTGATCAAGCCACTCTTCCAAATTTTGATTCTTTTTCTCTAATTCGTGCTGAATTAGCAAATAAACATTTCAATACTGCAGAATATTTACTTATCAATAGGAAGAAGGTTAACAATACTTCATTGTATGATGACTATTTTTGGTTTAGGATTTATCATAACAAAGGTGACACTAATAAAGCTCAAAGTTTTTATAATTCTTTCCTAACAAATGTGTATAAGTATAAGTTGGACGATCGATTTGATCTAGAGATAAGATTAAGCCCTGAAATTTTGTCTAAAGTAATTAGGTATTACTCTATAAATTATAAGCCGACTTTAGGTGAAAAAACATTGACAGTTGAACCAAATATTACTAATGAAGCCGATCAGTCATTGCAATTCATCATTGGTGAAAGCGAAGAAATCAAAAATGTGAAAGAGCTTGTTAAAAAATTTTCATGTGTAGATACTTCTGTGCATATTACGGGGGAGACTGGTACGGGCAAGGAATTAATTGCTAAAGCGCTTTGGGTAACAGGCCCATACCATAGAGGTCCATTTATCCCTATAAATTGTGGTGCCATTTCCGATCATTTATTACAATCCGAATTGTTTGGTCATAAAAAAGGTGCATTTACAGGAGCTTTTCAAGATCATAAAGGGATTTTTGAAGCTGCTGAAAATGGTGTCGTTTTTTTAGATGAAATTGGGGAAATTAGTCAAGCAATGCAAATTAGTTTGCTACGAGTTCTAGAGGCAAGGGAATTTAGGCCTGTTGGAAGCAACGAAAATATTAAATTAAAATGCAAAGTTTTAACTGCTACAAATCGGAATTTAACGGAACATGTCAATGCAGGTTATTTTAGGAAAGATTTACAGTATAGATTGGAAAGGCTGACGATTGAATTGCCACCTCTTCGGAAGAGGCCTTTTGATATTCCGATACTTATAAATCACTTTTTGAACATTGAATATTCTAATTTGCAGAAACTATATTTTGATGAACCTGCTTTAAATCACCTTAAATCTTTGCCATGGGTTGGTAATATTCGTGAATTGCGCAATGAAATGGAAAAAATTAGATTATTCAATTCAGATAAAAAACTTTTAACATTGGGAGAAATAAGCGAAAAATATAGGGATTCCCCAGCGATTTCCGCAAAATTGCCAAGCAAACCATTATCTCAGGTGCCAATAATTAGGCCAAATGAAAATTACCCCTTAAGTTTAAACTCTAAATTTAGGAGACTTGAAGAGTTAAAGAAATTATTTCAAATCCATCGTAAATTAACCCGAGTTGAAATAGAAAATTTACTGCAAGTGAGTACGAACACAGCCATCAGTTATATAAATACATTAATACGGTTAAAGTTTATTAACAAGAAATCATATGTAAACTCAAGAACTATTTATTTTGAAATAAACGAAACAATGTGATTTTTTATAAATTGCACTTAGCAAACTAATTTAGGTAATAGTGCCCAATTTTGGCACCAGAGATATATCAGGTTTTTATCAATAATTTACTAAAAAATGCGCTTCTATTCTGCTAATTCTTGTCACATGTTAAAAATCAATGGTTTAGAGACGCCGTGCTAATTGGCATTTTAAATGCTCTATTTCTTGGTAAAGACTTAGCGTTAATAGGAGGGCAAAATGAAAACTTGTTATCAGGCAGAAATCATTCAAATGGGTAAACAGATTGAAGAATTATTTAAACCAAAACCAAAAATCTATTGGTTTGATTTCATTACTACTGGTGTATTATCTTGGTCGTTATTTCTATTTGCAATTCGATTTCCATTGAATTCTGTTCTCTTTTATTTACTTATTTGTTTAAGCGCCGTTGGTTTTTATCGAATGCTTGTGTTTACTCACGAATTAGCACATTTAAAAAAAGGATCTTTGCCAGGATTCCATTTTTTCTGGCATGTTTTTTGTGGTCTACCCTTTTTAGCACCCCATTTTCTTTATAAGGGCACCCACCTTGCACATCATTCGAAAAAAAGTTTTGGAACAATTGAAGATGGCGAGTATTTTCAATTCGGCAAAAATTCATTTTGGTTATTAGTTTTACATTTTCTTTACAATTTCATAATACCTTTAATTTCAATTTTGAGATTTATGTTTGTAGCAATAATTTCCATTTGCCATCCTGGTTTGCGAAATTTTGTAATGAAAAAAATGTCTTTTATGGGTTTAACCTTTTTTTTAACAAGGAAATTGCCCCATCAAAAACTTGAAAAAATAATCTGGTATTGCGAAGAAATATCATGCACTTTCTTTTGTTGGTTTATTTTTACATTGATATTATTTGACAAAATACCTTCTATGGTTTTTTTTCAATGGTATGGTATTTTAGTTTTTATATTGACCCTTAATTCATTAAGAGCAATTACTTCTCATGTGTATACAAGTTCAGGTAAAGCGATGACATTCCAAGCTCAAATTCAAGATTCAATCACAATTACTAGCAATTCAATTTTTACAAAAATAATGTGTCCCGTCGGCACCCAATATCACGCATTACATCACATGTTTCCCTCTATTCCCTATCATGCATTAGGAAAAGCTCAGAAATTTTTACAAACAAATTTTCCCAATGAGGCATTTCTTTCTACAACTACAAGCGATAGCTTGTTTAACACATGGAAAATGGCTTGGAACTTACACATAAGGAATAAGCATTATACTGACGAAAGTGGAAATTTTAATAAAAAACCAAATAGTATGGAAGATTGGCAGTCAGAAATAATATAACAAAATTTTGAGAAAATGTTTTTATAGAAAATGTATTACATAAGCAAAATAACCAATTGAGTTACAAGGAATTTCATATAAATTTACAAAATGAAAGCTACGAGTAATTACAGGTGTCTTTGTTTCGAAGTATTCAAAATTTTACCACTTGGAATCGCATCGATAAATGATACTAGGATGATATTTGTGTATTATATCCAAATTGGTTTTATTTCATAAGCAGCACAGAAGGCTTGTACATTATAATTGATTCAGTATATTCTGTTGATATTGTTTTTTAGGCAATATTTTTTTTAAAATTACTTGGAAGGGATACTTGTGAAAATTAAATTTTTGGTATTTTGTATTTTTTTAGCTTCTTTAACTTGTAATGCTGCTGGAGTGACAGATTCAGATGCAAAAAAAATGATAGAAGTTTTTAAAAGGGATAAAGGTATAGCTGTTATCTTCGGTGAAGCAGAAGATGCAGTTCAACTTTTGCTGGCATCTAATTTTTTTGTTCATTTAATTGCTAGCAAAGAATCTCTAGTTCAAGGTTTTAGAGTGGCAATCGATGCAAAAAAATTGTCCCATCGAAACTCTGTTATTTTCAACGATGTCAACAATCGATTACCTTATGCAGATAATTTAATTAATTTATTAGTTGTCACAGAATTAAAAGAAAGTCAAAATAATCTTCAGGAAGCTTGGCGCATATTGGCGCCTCGAGGCGTGCTGTTTGTATCAAGGAATAATATTGACTTTTTAAAAGATTCTAAGTCTGTGGGTTTAGAATTTATACCTTCAGGCAATTGGGTATATGCGATTAAGCCAGTGCCTAAAAGCTTTGATAATTGGTCACACAACTATGGTTCAGCAAATCAGTCTTATACAAACCAAGATACTTCAGTTGGTCCATGGGATGAGATTCGTTGGGTCGCAGACCCAATGTGGGGCAACTTTTATTTGAGTTATATTAGCATGCTTTCAGGTGGTGGCGTTATTTTTTATCAAGAAGCTCAAAAAATTAAGGGCGAAGGAAGATGGTTTTTGGTTGCTAGAGATGCCTACAATGGGATTGAATTATGGCGCGAAAATATTAATGGATTTTTAAAATATATTCAGAACCCTGATTATACGAACTGTTGCGATAACCATCAAATTTATTACCGTGAAGATAAATACCAAGTAGCTCGAGATGGTTATACGGGTAAAAAAGTAATGACTTATAAAACTTCAAAACCCCCTGAATTTTGTTTGGTTGAAGGTAATGTAATTGTTTGTTGTAGCAAGACTACATTGGAAGCCTTTGATAAATTTTCAGGGCAGTTATTATGGAGTATGCCTATTCAATTGCCACCTGCAGCAGAAAACGGAAAGATTTTTATAGTAAGTGAAAATGCAATAAAAGGCTTAGACATTAAATCGGGTAAAGTATTATGGTTATATAAAGTAGACAATATTGCCGAAAAAACGGATAGCCGCCTTTTTTGCAAAGGCGAAAATGTTTATATTTCAATAAAAAAGAAATTCGATGCTAACAACGAATTGATAGCTATTAATATAAACTCTGGAGAAAAGAGGTGGAATTATAATGATACTTGGTCTTATGGAACATTGCCATATTTAGATCAAGTGTGGTTATTAAGTTATTCAACAAAAACCAAAGAGACATCAGTAAGCGCCAAAATTATTGATAGCACTACAGGTAAAATACAAAAAGAATACCCGATTGAAGGTACTGCAGGTGGTCATTGTTGGGGTGCCCGTGGTTCAGAAAATTATTTGATTTATAGTAGCGGTTGGTATTATGACAGAAAAAAACAGAGCGGAAACAAGATTGGGTCAACGCGTTCGCCTTGTCGTCTGGGTCAAATTCCAGCAAATGGTTCTACATACTTTTTGCCCCATCATTGCGATTGTGGTGTTCAATTGAGAGGCTTTCTTAGTCTTACGCCAAAAGGCGCTGTGAGCTGGGAGCCTACCACACTAAATCAAACAAAATTAACGAAAACTGTCCCCGCAGAGGAAGTAAAATTGCGATTAAATGATTGGCCAATTTACCGCAATAATAATTTACGAACTAATACTACAAATGAAACAGTTCGTGGTAATTTGAATCTAATTTGGTCGAAGAAAAATCAGGGAACCAAATTATGCCAAACAGTCGTCGCAAATGGCTTGGTTTATAGCGCAGATGTTAAATCAAACAAATTAATGGTTTATAAGGAAGAAAAAGGTGAGTTGGCCTGGAGTTTTATTGCGGAAAGTGCAATCTTGGCATCGCCCACAATTTCAGGAAATGTGTGTCTATTTGGAACAGGTGGGGGCTGGGTGTATTCATTAGATGCAAAAACAGGGGAAGAGTTCTGGCGCTTTCGTGCTGCACCTGTTCAAAAATTTATTGGTGATAAAAACCGATTAGAATCTGCATGGCCCGTCCAAGGTGGAGTATTGGTAAAAGACAATATCGCCTATTTTGCTGCTGGCCGAGCCGCAAGTCAAGATTTAGGTATGTATATGTATGGTGTTGAACTTGATACGGGCAAAGTCGTTTGGATGCAAAATTACAACAATATTGGCTTGTGTGCTGATTTATTGATTGCGGATGAAAAGAAACTATCTTTCTATGACGAAGGTTTTGAATTTAAAACTGGAAAAATTGATAAAGGCTTTAAGCCAAGTTTGCCTATTTTAAAAACCACTCGTTATTTATCAACTGTATCTCTATTGAATTATTTTGAATCAATTGATCCACAAGAAACCGATAAGCGCCATGTGTTTTTGAATGATGGTGTTCAATTAGGGAATGTTGTCAGTTCGAAAAACAAAATGAGTGTTGTCGCTGGAAGGATCTCTACAAGTTTCGATGGCTGGAAGGAAAAGCATGGTCAATACTTTTTGCGGGCAAAAGGTGACTACAACTGGAATCTGGAAGATATGGATATTCAGATTATCGGTATGGTAACTACTAATGATAAAATTTATGCCGCAGGAAAAAACCATAAAACGAACTCAAATACCTTACGAGTATATGCGCTTTCAGACGGCAAACAATTGCAAGAAATTTCCATCGATGGAACCCCAGTATACGATGGACTTTCTGTTTCCAATGGACGAGTTTATCTATCCACTGAAAATGGAATACTCAATGTGTTTAAAGGCGAATAACACAAGCATAATTTAAAGTATAGGAATTTCAAAGCGGTCGTAGGATAGTTCTTGTTTGACTAAAATTTGCCAGTTTTAATTTTTTAAACTATTTCGATTAAACATTTTATTTTTTTTACATTTTTAAGTTGGACTAAATTA
>Ga0209573_1001393_pt1 | contig 37933 bp, 18 predicted proteins | sample TNRBio252014_DNA_FD_185870 | JGI IMG/M metagenome (GOLD analysis project Ga0209573, IMG submission 185870) | Wastewater treatment Type I Accumulibacter community from EBPR Bioreactor in Madison, WI, USA - TNR Reactor_6/25/2014_ DNA (SPAdes)... | ecosystem: Engineered > Bioreactor > EBPR >...
TCCCCCGAGCAATGGCCGCCTGCGCCCGCTGATTTCGACAGCCCTGTTGAGGGATCTGCTGAGCGGTTTCTGCTGCAATTAGAAGAAAAAGTCAACCTGCAATTTGCCCTGCAACAGCAAGAAAGCGATGACAATCCGCATCCCGACCCCATCATTAACCCGCCTTTGTACGGCAAATGGCACGCCAAAGCTGAAAAATTGGCTGTACAGGAGCCCGGATGGGTCAATGAACTCAACAAGGACCCGCGCAACCGGGCGGCAGCGGGCAGCGGCACAAAGGTCATTCAGCAAAACCAGGAAAGATACATGCAACAAGCCTGGCGTCAACTGGGTGATGTGTTGCAGGTCAATCAAAAAATCAGGCAACTACAATTATCGTTGATGGCTTCGGCACAGATCGCCAGAAAACATATTGAGCCGATGACGCAAACGCAATTATTGGCCTTTACGGCCCCGTTACACTACAAGATTCTTGGCAGCCCGACGACCATTGGAAAACAATTGGAAGAAAGTCGCATTCCTGTGGCAGCGGTTGATGTTGCCATTCGAAAATTTGTACGCCCCCGCGGGCCGCTTATGAAAAAAACAATGCCGGCTAAAAATAGCAAGCCGTTGGCGATGATCGATTTGTTGAACAATGAAAAAGAAGTTCATAGTGCTGCTCCGCCTTTACCTGCTATCAAAACAAACCTGAATTTAGACAATTTGACCGGTAAAATGGCTTCGGAAAACTTGCCAGGATGGATACAAAAACTGGCAGCTGATAAACGAACCCGCTGGGTGTTGGGCGCTTTCACGTTGCTTTCACTGTTACTCGCCCCGGTTATTAGCTTAATTGCCGCAATTCTACCTGCTGCCGGCCTTGGCATGGCGTTGATTGCACTGGAAAGACTACGCATGCGCAGCGCAGCAGCCAGTACCTTAAAAGAAGCCGGTTGGCAAACTGCGGCTATTGATCAAATCCCTGTCAGGCCCAATTTTTCACTGGCCGCTTTTGGAGCGCCCATGCCGGCTGTGGAGGGTACGCCCGGAAATGATAGTATAGTAGCGACCCGCTTTAGGGTTGCCTTGAAAGATTTACATACTGCAGTGCAGAGCGTCCCGCCAAAGCCGCCGGAAAAATCGATTTTTGATCTAAAAAACGTCGAGGTAAAAATTCGCACGGCCATTGATCCCGTTATCAGCATCACCAATCGCTCGAAATACCTCGTTCACATTGATTTATCCATCAGCGATGCCTATCTGAAACCTCGTAAAACAATTGCACCCGTAATGGCGCATCCGGTTTTTCCCGATCCCATGTACCGGCCTTTACGCGACATTTCTGCCGAATTTTTGGTGCCCAACCTCCATCTCATACCCAACAATACGGTATCTCTGATGGAAGTGAACGAACGGTTTATCGAGTCATATATGGTTGGTTTGAACCATGAAATGGGACGCGAATTGCTCTGGAGAGAATACCCAACCGATCAACGCGGCAGCTATTTTCGCCAGTTTTGGGATGTGGGTGATCGCGTGAATCGCGATACCGGCAAATCCGACAAAGCAATTGAAGAAGAAAAACTCGATGTAAAAGCCTTACACACCTGGAAGGCTGAAACAGAACTCGGCGCCCATGGCAACCTGCCGGTGATAACGGGTGCTGAGCCCGGTGAAGAACGCCTGGTGCTGGTTGTTAGAGGTGACCTCTTGAAAAAATATCCCACCGCCGTCATTTTTGCTCAAAAGGCAAAGTGGCGCACCGACGAAAATGGAAACGACATACGGTTACTGGATGATTCCGACCCGGACAACAACCTGCAATCCCCGTTATTCAAAGCGGAAATCGAGCCGGACATCAAATTTCTCGGCTTCAACCTCACCATTTCTATGGTAAAAGGCTCTAAAAACCGGGCTGACAACAACCCAGGCTGGTTTTTTGTGATCCAGGAGCGACCGGGCGAACCCCGTTTCGGCCTGGATGATCAAGGCGACGACACACCTGAAATCATCGCCAATTGGAATGAGTTGGCCTGGGAGCACTTAACGGATTTTGAAAACCTGAGTTGTATCGACCTCGATAAAGGAATTGCACCGACAGCGCTGGAGGACCCCGACAGCCTATTGGTCTGGGGGCGCAACGCCGCTGATATGGCCTATATCCTTTATCAAGCCCCCGTAATGGTCGCCTTTCATGCGGCAGATATGTTGAAAATAAATACCCCAACACCTTAAACCGCATTATACCATGAATGACGATATTAAAAAATTGCAAGCGGCAGTTAAGGCGGCAGAAGAAGCGCTCTACAACAACCGTAACCGGCTTCGCGCGAAGGAGAATGTGCTGACAAATGCAAGGCGCAAAGGAGCAGCCGGCGCTGATGAGACCGCCAAGGTTGAGGGGGAAATATCCAGTCTGCAGCAGGTTATTGAACGCAATAAAGGCGCATTGGCGGGCGCTCAGGCACAACTCGCCGAACTCAGCGCCGAACTTATACTACCAAAAACTCCACAGCAGCTGATTTCCGATCTGGACGACAGCATCCCATTTTTGCTCCTGCCTGTTCGTATCGAAACCCGGTTTATGCGCGTTGACGGACGGACGGAACTGTGGGTGCGTGTTTTTCCGGATGATATCGCCGTGTTTACCCACGAAAAAACGCTGACGCGGGAAGAAGCAGACGCCGGTGTCGCCTATTGGGCCGAACAGTACAACATAGCGCTTTTACCGGAAGATGAGGCAAAAGAAGGGCTTCAAAAAGCTGCCTGGCGTATGTTGGCCGAACCGTATGGAGGCGCGCGGGCGGGTTGGATAGCCAGTGAAATCAAAAAAGCTATATTGGTCAAACAGCCGGCTTTTGACCTGGCTTTTCTCGGCATACGCCGGCAGTTTGCGCAAGTTTTGTCGGAACCGGGTATTAGCGAAAGCCAAATAAAAGACAAGCTGTTAGCGCTTTTAGTAGGCAGCAATCCCATTTTTCCCGTAATTGTCGACCACTTAAAAATTATTTTACACGAAGGGAATCTCGCCGACGATTTAACCCGGCAAGCCATTTTACAAACAGTTGACGACGGGATATTGCGCTACCTCGGGTTCGACCTGGATGCTTTTAAAGCAGAAACCTGGTCGGAGGCGCCCCGTTCGAAAGTGATGCCCAACCGCTTTGTGCTGCATGGTAAAACCGGAACTATTAAATTGGAGCGACCCTTTCCCAATCTTGTGCCTGACACGCTGATCGTAGGCCCCAACCCGCAGGGATTAGCCGAAGAACTGACCCGGGAAAACGGCGATTTGCTGTTGGGAAAGGATTTTGCCTGGATTTCACAATTCGACAAAGCTATAGAAATGGGCATGGGTATGCGGGTTGTCCTGCCCGAACCTTTTGCCAGCAAAGGTTTCGACGAGTTGATGGTAATCGGGATCCGGCATTCCACCGGTGCTGCTGACAATTCAGCTTTGCTGGAAGAGCTGATCGATAACCACCATTATTCACCGGACGGTTTTGGTTTTATCCGGCAAGGTACGCCCACCAACAACACGAGCAAGCAAAAATCGGGGTACAGCAAAAGCGACCCGGGCTCGGAACATAGTTATGCAGTAGAAACCGGGCAGCCCAATTTTACTTCAACCGATAACGACCTCGATAAATCTGACGCCCAGCGATTGGCCGAAGCGCTCGATATTTCAACCGACCCGCTTGCTTATATTGCCAATGCAGGACAGAAAGATGTATCAGAAGCCAAATGGATGAACAAAGCGCTTTGGCCGGCCACGCTTGGCTATTTCCTGGAAGAATTGCTGGAATTAGAAGATGATGCGATCGGCAATACCAGGCACTTTTTTGCAGAACACGTACAAGCCCGGGGCTGCCTGCCTGCGATCAGAGTGGGCAACCAACCTTATGGCATTTTAGTGAGCAGCGCTTTTGATAAATGGAAAACCGACTTCAAAGTCGACGGCGAATCGACGTCATTCCTGGCACACTTATATAAAGTGCTCAAAACGATGCAGGATCAGTGGCAGGAATTAACTAAAGATGTTATACATGTGGACGCCAGTGGCGACGCTTTCTCAAATTTGCTCAATATGCTCGGGTTGCAGCCCGGCTCCGTATCATTCCGCCAAAGGCGGGCTTATCACAAAAGTTACCTTTGGAACTGGATGTTATTTAACACCGGAACGATTAATCCGGTAGCAAGCAGTTCGGTACAAGGGTCTCTTCAATTGCTCGAGACGAACGCCCGGCAATTGCTTGTAAGACTTGGCCTTCCGGCCTTTAAAAAACCGAAGGTGATTGATCTGGTCTTTTCAGGCGGCTCTACCGAGATCCCCGACCCCTTAGTTGACGACGTAGAACAATTGACAGACGAGCAGTGGTCGGAAGTTACCGGCCTTCCCCCAAAATACGCTGTAACCACCAACGTTGACGAACACGAAGTGGAAGTTGATGACAAAAACTACATTGGATGGCTGATAAACAGCGATATAGCAGTCATCAAAAAACAGGAATTTATCAGTATCGAGGGTGAGCAACTTCCGGCGCCCCGGGCTTTGCTTTACCGCATGTTGCATCGGTCGTTGTCTCTCACAAATTATTACGCCAGCATGCAACTATACGAGAGCAACGGCTTGTCGAGGTCGGCGCGCAAGGAGCAGGATTTTATCAATGTAGAGGAAGAAAGAACCGTGACGCGCTGGGAATTTATGGAAGCGCCGATAAGAGAAGTTTTGCCGCAGGTAAGCCAGGCCTCGATGGCAGTTGCCGAATTTTTGAATACACCGGAGGGCCTGCAATTGCCGGCAGCTTTTTCGTTGGCCGAAGTGAAAGCCGCGATTGGCTTACTCGAAAACCTCCCAACCGCCCGCTTAGAGCGATTATTTACCGAACATCTCGATTTGTGTTCGTACCGCCTGGATGCCTGGGAGACTGCTTTGTTCAGCAACCGGCTGTTACAATTGCGCCGGCAACGAAAAAACAGAGGGATTCATATAGGCGCATACGGCTGGCTGGAAAAGCTAAGGCCTGCATCCGACCTCAATCCTGTGCCGGCAAGCGATATCCCTGCATCCCTGCGGGAAGACGGCGTAACGGTTTTCGAGCAAGCCGGCAATGGCGGTTATATCCATGTACCTTCCATCAATCACGCTGTTGCTGCCGCTGTATTGCGCAATGCCTACCTTACCCATGCCGACGAAGCCAACCCGGAACATTTTTCGGTTAATCTGTCATCGGAAAGGGTACGTACGGCGCTCAACTTTTTGGAAGGTATCCGAAACGGTCAGGAATTAGGCGCTCTGCTCGGTTATCAGTTCGAAAGAGGCCTGCACGATCGTTATACGGTTGATGGTCAAAGCCTGGAGCAATATATCCTCAATTTCAGGAAAGTTTACCCCTTGGTCAGTGATAAAATTACACCTGATAGCGAAAACAGTCCTGCAGAAATAAAAGAGGCGCGCCATGTATTGGATGGTTATGCCCTGGTAGAAGCTGCTTTTCTCGGAGAAGAAAAAGACAGATTGCCCTATCCTTATGGCGTATCAGGGTTGCCCGGGGTGAGTACAAACGCTGGACAAGCAATAAAAAACGAGGTAGACAGAATGGCGGCTTCACTCGACGCCATTGCCGACCTTGCCCTGGCCGAAGGGGTTTTCCAGGTTGTGCAGGGCAACTACGAAAGGGCCGGGGCAATGCTGAAAGCGCTTTCCGAAGGCAATGCTCCGCCAGAGCCGGAGATCGCCCAAACCCCTCGCAGCGGTGTCGCCATCCAACAAAAAATGTTCCTGCATTTTGAAACCGGCTCAGTGGGCAGCGCCTGGGGCGTACCGATGACCCCGCGCTCGCTGGCTGAACCAGGCATGAACAAATGGATTGGGACAGTACTTGGCTCACCGGCAAATATACGGTTTGTAGTAGCTTACGAAAAAGACAACGACACCCGCCTACTACAACTCGAAGACCTGGGGCTGCAACCCATCGATCTAGTCTATCTTGCGAGCGACAAAACCGGCAGTGTACAAGGCACTAGCGACCTGACCGAATTGGAACGCCGGATCGACTATCGCTATCGAAAGTTGAGGCGGCAAAACGACAGCAATTGGGATGATTCCGGCCAAACGATCATCCGGTTTATGGACAGAACCGGCTTCGGAGCATCTGATAAAACGCTGTTCGAGTTGCTGCCGCTGCTGAAAAGCCTGCGCCAACTGGTGAGCGCCTGCAGGCCGCTTGGCGCAAACGATCATACCTTGCCATCGGAAGAAATGGCTAACACCGGAGCAACAAGCAACCCCGTCGGCTGGGATGTAGAAGAGTTGCGGCAGCGCGCGTTAGCAGCACGGGATGAACTTCAAATAGCAGCCGACAGTTTGAGCTTGCTTTTAGAAAACATCCCTGCCGGAGCACTAAATGAAGTGCCGGAAGAAACGCCGAGCCTGGACGGCCTCGATTTTGAATCAATCAGAGCGGCCTTGATTCGCTTGTCTCTTTTCGGCATACCGGATGCATTCCCATTAAATGCGGTATTACCGATTTTACCCGCAGAATCAAATCAGGCGGACATTCTGAACCGCTTGCGCAAACAGCAACAACTCATCAAACAGGGTTTTCTGATTCGCGATTCGGCGATTGGCAGGATCGAACAAGCGAATAGTGCAATCAACCTCCCGCAGGAGCAAACCGACCAATTGAGCATATCGGAAAAGGTGGACCGATTGCGATCTGCCGCACGACTATTATTGGGAGATGCCTTTAACCTGCTCCCTGTATTTTTGCTCAAAAACCAGGCCGAATGGCAAGCTGCATTGTCGTTTAGCCAGTCAGGCGAACTGACCCGATACAGCCACAATCCCATGATCGCGGAAGAATGGGTACAAGGAATAGCGCCTGTGCGGGAACCTGTCGGGACTTTCGAACGGATCAGAGCCTTTTACGAAATCTTCAACGCGGGGGAACTGCGCTTGCAGCCTATGCAACTGCCCTACGAACCCCAAGCCTATTGGGTCGCGGTTGAATACCCGGAAGTACCGACGCAAGACCTCGATCAACCCGACGTTTTTGTGCCGAACGGCGATTACTTGTCAATTGTCATGCATGCCCCCGATAATTACGATCCCGGCGCCCTGCAATCCGGTTTGTTGATCGACGAGTGGTCGGAAGTCATTCCCAACCGGGTAGAAACCACCGGCATCGCCGTACATTACAACCAGCCGAGTACGGAACCGCCGCAAAGCCTCCTGTTGGCGGTCAGCCCGGAGATCAACGGGAAATGGGATTGGGATGATCTGGTAGACATTGTGCGCGACACCTTTGCACGTGCAAAAAGGCGGGCTGTTGAGCCTGATCATATTCAGGAGACTGTTTATTCCCAGCTACTCCCTGCGATCATTACTTCGGTAACCGGCGGCAATAAACTGGCGACTATTTCCACGCCTTTGATTACGGAAAGACTACAAGGCTAATAAATTATCATAACCAACAATCACCTTGTCAATCATTTACAGATGCCACAAGAAATTGAAACCGGATTAAAACAGCGACTGATAGGCGATTTCTTCCGACCGGCTATTACAACCTGGAATCGCCTGGATACCAGGGTTCGCAAAGAAGATTTTGACAGGAGCTTGTTGGCAGAAGTCAGAGACCCGCTGTGGATGCTTTGCCGGCAATGGCAATTTGGCGAATTCAAAGGCGAAGACGCCGGTTCGGCGGTTCAGGCAAAGGTGCAACTGGACACCAGTCGTATCAACCGGTTTGCCGTAAAAACGGAAGACCGGACAGCAGGGGGAGCGGTGTCCTGGCATCCCACCACGCCGTATTCAGATGCGCTGCCTTTGGAAACTAAAGTCGAACGGGAAGCGCTCTCATTTGCTGGTCAGGATAGCAAAACCGGCCATCTTGAGTTGCGGATACAGAGCGGACGGCATTGGGTGCGGTTGTTGAAGCAGCGCGGGCTGGAAGGCTTTGCAACCCTGTTTATCGGCCGTTTTCCCTTTGCCGATTTGGCAAATTTAGACGAATTACTACCGGCAGAAGCGCTTGAAAAAGCCCACGTGCAAAGCGAGCTTTCGGCCTGGCAAACCCTGCAGGCACTACAAGGACGATTGCCCGATGGTTTGCAAATACTCCAGGAGATCAAAAAAGAAAATTTTGATGCCTGGGTCGAAACAGCGCCGGAAATCACAAGTGTTACAGAAAAGTCGAACATCAAGCAACTCGGTCAAGAATATGCAGCCTGGTTTTTCAGGGTATACAGCCAGCCGGAAACCGGCGTCGAAAATGCCTGGGCGCCTTCTTATTTGGAATACCAATTTGCCGTGTCGGCGCCCAACGATGAAAATGGTCGAAGCAGCACGACGTTATTGGCAGAGCAATACCACCACGGGCGCCTCGATTGGTATTCGTTCGATGTCGCACCCAAGGAGCAATTGTCAGACGATCCCGATGCGACGTACGAAGCGAGCAGGTTTAAAAAAGAAGAACCCCTGGCTTTTTTCCCCACTCAAATCGAGTTCAACGGTATGCCCAATGTGCGTTGGTGGGCCTTTGAAGACCAGCGAACAGATTTTGGACAATTGCGCGCCAGCACCACCGATATAGCTCAGTTGGTTTTGGCTGAATTTGGATTGATCTATGGCAATGACTGGTCAGTGGTGCCCTATAACGTGGAAGCCGGTTCTATTTGCGCCATCAAGGGGATTATCGTCACTGATGTATTTGGGCTGCGTACCTTCATCCGGCCGGCTATTAATACCAACGACGAAAAGCAATATTGGAATTTATACAAATTGAGTATTGCCGGCACAGACGGACAGGTAGACCACCGCTTATTTCTGCCGCCGGCTATTGGCAACCTTCAGGAAGGAAAACCCATAGAAAAAATACTGTTGGCCCGCGATGAGATGGCCAACATGGTTTGGGGTATTGAAAACACTATTCCAGGGATCTTGGGAACAGGAATCAACGGTTTTGAGGCTGCAACGGCCTTGTCCAATTACTTCCTGCAACAAAACGATCAGGAGGAAGATACACCCCTAATTCCAAACGACGCGAAAATCCAATTCCGCCTGGGAACAAGCGTCCCGGAAAATTGGATACCCTTTATCGCCCGGCATAAACCCGGTTCAAACCGCGAAATTCGCCTGCAACGCGCTGCAATGCCCCGGCTTACAGATCAGGATGGGCTCTCTATTACTGAACCCAGGGGCCAAATACTGAGAACTGGCCTCGACCAGGAGCAGACCTATTTTATCCATGAAGAAGAAGTGCTGCGAGCGGGCAGCATAGTTACCCGGTCGTTTCAACGTACCCGCTGGTTGGACGGCAAGGTCTACACCTGGGTAGGACGTCGCAAGCAAACCGGCCGCGGGGAAGGCGCCAGTGGGTTGGAGTTTGATCAGGTTGTTTCGATTAACGCCAATGTGTAAGAACCATCAAATAAACCTATTCAAAATATTCTCAAAATACTCCTGCCGCCCGCTGAGCTGCTGCGGCTCAGGGGAGCTGTGAGCAATAGCGGCGAGGTCGGTCAGTGAAAGCTTGCCGTTTTCAAAGTCTTTGCCTTTGCCGCTGTCGAAGGAGGCGTAGCGGTCTTTGCGGAGTTGCGGGTATTCCGATTTATCCAGGATGGCCTGGGCAGTTACCAGTGCCCGCGCAAAGGCGTCCATGCCTCCGATATGGGCGTAAAAGATGTCTTCGAGGTCGGTGGAGTTGCGGCGCGTCTTGGCGTCGAAGTTGATGCCGCCGCCTTGTAGTCCGCCGGCTTGCAGGAATACCAGCATGGCTTCGGTGAGTTCGTATAAGTCGACGGGAAACTGGTCGGTATCCCAGCCGTTTTGGTAGTCGCCGCGGTTGGCGTCGAGGCTGCCGAGCATGCCCGCGTTGGCGGCCACCTGCATTTCGTGCTGCATGGTGTGCTGGGCCAGGGTGGCGTGGTTGAATTCGAGGTTGAGCTTGAAGTCGTCCTGCAGGCCGTACTCCCGCAGGAAGCCTATGCAGGTAGCCGCGTCGAAGTCGTATTGGTGTTTGCTGGGCTCCATGGGTTTGGGCTCGATGAAAAACGTGCCTTTGAAACCCTGGCTGCGGGCGTAGTCTTTGGCAGCGTGCAGGAAGCGGGCGAGGTGGTCGAGCTCGCGTTTCATGTCGGTGTTGAGCAGGGACATATAGCCTTCCCGCCCGCCCCAGAATACGTAGTTTTCGCCGCCGAGCTTTATTGTCGCATCGAGGGCGTTTTTTACCTGGGCGCCAGCGTAGGCCACTACCTCAAAGTCGGGGTTGGTGGCGGCGCCGTTCATGTAGCGGGGGTTGCTAAAGAGGTTGGCGGTGCCCCATAGCAGCTTTACGCCCGTTTCTTTTTGCTTTTGAAGGGCGTAGTCGGTGATGATTTCGAGGCGTTTGGCGCTTTCTGCTAATGTTGCCCCTTCGGCCACAAAGTCGTAATCGTGGAAGCAATAATAAGGTATGCCCAATTTGGTGATGAACTCAAAGCCGGCGTCCATCTTGTCTTTCGCTTGTTGGATGGGGTCGCTTGACTGCGCCCAGGGAAAGTTTTTGGTGCCGGGGCCAAAAGGGTCGCCACCCGTTCCGCATAGCGTGTGCCACCAGCAAACGGCAAACCTGAAGTGTTCTTTCATCGTTTTGCCGCCGACTATGCGGTTTTCGTCGTACCAGCGAAAGGCCAGCGGGTTGTCGCTTTTTGTACCCTCAAAGGAGATTTTGCCGACGGTATTGAAGTATTGTGTATTTGACATAATTAATTGATTTTTAATTTTTTAAATACAAAAATAGTTGTTTTTTTAACGCAAATTTGCACACCCCCGACCCCTAAAGGGGAGATCATCCTTTTCTCAAGGGAAACCTGGTGTGGATGGAATTCCCCTTTAGGGGTTAGGGGTGCGGGAGGGCAAGGACTATTCCAGCGCTTCCTCCAATTCCTCCTCCCATGCCCGGTAAGCGGCTGAATAGACGCCGTTCATATTAGTAGGTTCGTATACTTTCACCACTTTGCCGCCTTTCATCGCTTCGTTAACGGAGCTGAAAAAGCCCGTGGCCACTCCCGCCGCCTTGGCGGCGCCGACGGCGCCCGTGGTTTCAACCAGTTCGATGCGGCTGCCGATGAGGTTGGATATGGTGCTTGAAAAAATAGCGGATTGAAACAGGTTGTCATTGCCCACCCGCATCACCTGCACATTCAAACTCATATTTTTCAGAATATCCATACCATACACAAAAGAAAATGCAATACCCTCCAGCGCAGCCCGGTACAGGTGTGCCTTTGTGTGTTGGTTAAAATGCAGGTTGATGATTTTGGAACCGATATTTTTGTTGCCCAACATTCGTTCAGCCCCATTGCCGAAAGGCAAAATGCACAGTCCGTCGGAGCCTGGGCCGACTTTCGAAGCCGATTTTTCCATTTCGCCGTATGACGAACCGCTGTCGGCGAGGTTTTTTTTCAGCCAGGCGTACTGGCTGCCGGCGCCGTTGATGCAGAGCAAAATTCCGATGCGGGGGTGGCTTTTTGTGTGGTTGACGTGGGCAAAGCTGTTAACCCTCGATTGGGGATCAAAAACGGGGCTGTTCACTACGCCGTAGACCACGCCCGATGTGCCGCCGGTAGCGGCAATCTCGCCCGGTTCCAGTACGTTGAGACTCATGGCGTTGTTGGGTTGGTCGCCGGCCCGGTAGGACACGGGGATGCCCGTTTTCAACCCGGTGGCCTCGGCAGCAGCCTGGGTTAGCGCGCCTTGTAGTGAAAACGTGGGCACTATGGCCGGCAGCAGTTTTTTGTCGAAACCGAAGTAATCGAGTACCAGGTCGGCTACATTGTCCTTTTTAAAATCCCACAAAATGCCTTCCGACAAGCCGCTTGGCGTGGTGAGGGTTTCGCCGGTGAGCCGCAGGGCGATATAGTCGCCAGGGAGCATGATGTGGTGTATTTGGTCATAAATATGCGGTTCGTTTTCTTTTACCCAACTCAGCTTTGAGGCCGTGAAGTTGCCCGGTAGGTTGAGCAGATGCGACAGACAGCGCTCGTGGCCTATCTCGTCGGATGCCCTGTTGCCGATTTCAACCGCCCGCCCGTCGCACCAGATGATAGAAGGGCGGAGCACCTTTCCGTTTTTGTCCACCAATACCAGTCCGTGCATCTGATAGGCGATCCCGATGCCGCAAATGCTATCGGGTTGTACCGAAGTGATTTGCAACAATTTTTTGGTAGCGAGACAAAGATTGCTCCACCATGTTTCCGGATGTTGCTCTGCCCAGCTTGGCGCCGGTGCGAGAATATCCATTTCGGTTTCGGGTGATTGTACCGAAGCAATCTTCTCGCCGGTGTCTGACCTTACTAGCGCTGCCTTGATGGATGATGAACCGATGTCGTAACCTAGTAGATACATTCTATTCCACACTAATTTTGCCTTCCAGGTATTGTGCCGCTCCCAGTTCTAAACTACGTTGAGCAGGCAGCGAACCGCCCACAAATATCTTAAACTCTCCTTTTTCCAGTACTTTTTCTCCTTTTTCGTTTACTAGTTTCAGCATATCGGGAGTGACCGTGAAATTAATCATTTTTGAGGCGCCGGGCCAAAGGGATACCCGTTGGAAGCCCTTTAAAGCGTATTTGGGTACGGCAACCGATGCCGCCACGTCGGTTAGGTAAAGTTGTATTACTTCGTCGGCACGGACTTTACCGGTATTGGTAACGGTTGCTTCTACCGTAATCGTTTCGTTTGTACCGATTTTCGATTTGCTGAGTTTGAGATTGCTGTATGTAAAATTCGTGTAGCTCAAGCCAAAGCCAAACGGAAATAGAGGCGTTTTTTCCGCATAGCGGTAGGTGCGGTTTTTCATCGCATAGTCTTCGAAAGGAGGCAGGTCTTTGACTGACATGGGGAAAGTAACGGGCAGGCGACCGGAGGGGGCGGCGTCGCCAAAGATGATATCGGCCACCGCATTGCCGCCCTGTTCGCCGGGATACCACACGAATAGCAGGGCATCAGCCATTTCGAACACCTCTGGACAGGCGATGGCGCTACCGCCGGTTATTACCACGATGAGCTTTTTGGCGTTGGCTCTTATTTTTTTTAAAAAATCTACCTGGTTTTGCGGCAGAGCAATGTCGTCGCGGTCGCCGAGGTGGCGGCTGGCAATGGCTTCGCCCTCTTCGCCTTCAATGAGTTGCGAAAGGCCGAGGCAGGCAATGGTGACCTCGGCGGCGCCGGCTTCGCCGCTAAACCAGTCTACCGGGTTGCGGTTGGCTTCGTCGAGCAGGGCGCCCTGGCTGTAATGCACAGATGTCTGTGGGCTCACTTTGCCCATTACGCCTTCGAGGATGGTGCGCAGATCGTTGCTCTGGCCGTAGTAATTGGCGAGTAAGGCCTGGATATGGGCAGCCGTGGGACCGGTCACAAAAACGCTGGCCACTTCTTTACTCAGAGGAAGGGCATTGTTTTTATTTTTTAATAAAACGATAGACTTAACAGCTGCTTCCCGGCTAAGGTTGATGTGTTTTTCGCAGGCGATCACTTCTGTGCCGATTTGATCGAACGGTGTTGTGCCAAGTGGGTCAAATAAGCCCAATTTGAAACGGGTGGGCAACAATTGCCGCAGGTTGGCGTCGATCATTTGTTCGCTGGTAAGACCTTGTGCGACGGCTGCCGGTAGTTGTGGATAAGTGCTGCCGCAGTTGAGGTTGCACCCCGTGTTGAGGGCCAGGGCGGCAGCAGAGGGGGCATCGGGCACAATTTTGTGGCCCGCAAAAAAATCAACAAGCGCCCAGCAATCCGACACGAAATACCCCTTGAAACCCCAGCGTTTGCGCAGCACTTCCTGCATCAGATAGGGGTGTGCGCAGCAGGGGTCGCCGTTGGTGCGGTTGTAGGCGCCCATTACGCCTTCTACTTTCGCTTCTGTGACCAATGCTTCGAAGGCGGGCAGGTAGGTTTCCCAGAGGTCTTTCATGCTCACCTTGGCGTCGAATTCATGGCGCAGTTTTTCGGGGCCGCTGTGTACAGCGTAGTGTTTGGCCATGGCTGCCGATTTGAGGTAGGTGGGGTGGTCGCCCTGTAAACCCTTTACAAATGCGACGCCGATGCGGGAGGTCAGGTAGGGGTCTTCGCCGTAGGTTTCCTGTCCACGGCCCCAGCGTGGGTCGCGGAATATGTTGATGTTCGGCGTCCAGAAGGTGAGTCCCTGGTAGCGGCCGCGGTAGCCGTTCGCCACCGATACGTTGTACTTCGCCCTGGCTTCGTCGGAAATGGCGTCGCCTATGCGCTGCATCAAATCCACATCAAAAGCAGCCGCCATGCCGATGGCTTGCGGGAAAATAGTAGCCCGGCCATTGCGGGCAACGCCGTGCAGACACTCGTTCCACCAGTTGTAGGCGGGCACATCGAGCCGTTCGACGGAGGGAGAGTTGTACATGAGCTGGCCGGCTTTTTCTTCCATCGTCATGCGGGATACGAGGTCGTCTATCCGCTTGTCGAGCGGCAGGGCAGGGTTTTGATAAGGGAATTTAAAATTCTGCGCTCCGAGGGAACAACTGAACGCAAGAATAGCGTACAGTGGCAGTATTATTTTTTTCATTGATGTATGAGTTAAGGATGGTTTATTGCTTTATTTGCCGCCGGTTTCCCCTAAAATCTATCACCTCTACTTCTTCGGCCAGTTCCGGCAGCCAGAGCCGGCGGGACGATTGCGAAAGAAACGAATGCCCGTATGGCAATTCTACCCGGTATGCGCGGCCATCTTTTAGGCGGACTATGGCGGCACAGTCCATTTGCTTTAGCGATAATTGTTGCCCTCTGGAGCCCGCTTTGCTGAAAACTTGTAAAGGCCCCCGGTTTTGCCCGGCAACGACCAAATGCTCGCCGCCGGCGCCTGCCAGTTCTATCATACTCTTGCCGTCGCCCGGGATGCAGATGCCGCTCTGTTGCATGGGCAGGGGGCTGAAGTTCCCTTTTCCATCTCCTGCGAGCAGCAGCCCTTTCAGCGCATCGTGGCGACCCATGCTTACCTCGGCGCCATAGTCGTTGCCCGTGAGCAGCAGATCGGGAAAAACGTCGCCGTTGAAATCGCCCGTAATCATCCCGTAAACCGGGGCAACCTGGGCTTGCAGGGGCAGTTCGCTAAGCTCAAATTTTCCGTTGCCGAGGTTTTTCAGATAGCTCGTTTTTAAGTAATTGGCTTTCAGCACGAGCGGCTTAACGTCTGGGAAGTTATTCAGTACTTCCTGCATAGTTGCCTTGCCGTATTCCTTATGATAGAGGTACAGTTTTTTGACTTTGGTCAATTGTTTGTCCATATCAGATCTGCTGAAAAACGGAAATTCAGCAGGCCGGCCATTTTCGTCAGGAAACCAGATGGCAGGCAGCATATCGTAACCGGCGCTTTGGTTGAGGTCGGCAGCGGGGTTATCAGGATCTGTACTGTTAATATCAAAATCGGCAGCATACACGGCAATGGGGCGTTCATCGGTGGCTTTCAGGAGGGTGTTCAAACCGAGATTGCCCGCTACGTAGTCCATATCGCCGTCGAGGTCGAAGTCGGCAGCGACAAGGGAATTCCACCAGCCGATGGCCGGGGATGGAAGATTGGCGAAGGGCGATTGCGACGCGCCCAGTTTTCCTTTGTTATTTTTTAAAAAAAAGAGGGGCATCCACTCTCCGGCCAGGAGCAGATCCTGCCAGCCGTCGTTGTCGTAGTCGGTCCACAGCGCGTCGCAGATGAGGCCGATATCGTCGAGGGCGGGGGCGACTTCTTTGTTGGCAAGGGTGAACTTCGGCCCCGCTCCCTTTTGGGAATCGTTGCGGAGTATATAACTGCTCACGGGTTTGGGGTATTCATAGGGCAGCACGCGCCCGCCCACAAACAGGTCGAGGTCGCCGTCGCGGTCGAAGTCGGCGGCTTTAACGCAGGAACTGCTCGAAAGGAAGTGGGGCAGGGCATTCGGCGCGGGTACAAACCGCCCATTATCGTTCACAAACAAGCGATCCTGGTAAACCGTATCGCTGATGGGAAATTCATAACCGCCGCTGGTGAGATATAGATCCTGATCGCCGTCGTTATCCGCATCGAAGAAAAGGACGCCGAGTTCTTCCTCTCGTTTTAAATCGCCGTTGGGGCCGGGCAGCAGGTCTTTTTGTTCAAAATTGCCGTCGGGTTTTTGAATAAAAAAACTGCCCTTGTTGAAATGCGAGCCGCTTACGTAGAAGTCGTCCAGCCCGTCGGCATTTATGTCAGCAACGGCCATGCCGGGCCCGTATTGAGAAAGTTTGTGCATCAGGAGGCGCTGCACGTTAAAATCAATATAATCGCTTTCGGGGTGGGTGAAACGGAGCGGGGCGGATTGTACAAAAATGGGCGCTGAATATTTAGCAGGAGGCTGTTGACGGGGAGCGGCGTTTTTGATGTCGAGTGCCAATACCTGGTTAGCAGGCACGTTGGTGAGCACTTGCACCTTAGCCGGTGAATTGGGTTGCTCCGATTGCCAGGTGACGACTAAGCTGTCGAGGGTAGTCACGTTGCCCAATCCGAAGTATGCGCCGCTCTCTACGGAAGAAAGATAACCCCGATAGGGGGTGTTTTCCCAAAATTGATTTAGGTTTTTTGAATAAAAAATCTGTACGGAAGCGCCTAAACCATTGCGGTTTAAATCTCCACCTGCAAACTTTATTTTCAGCCAGTGGGTGCTATCCGGACGGGTTTCGACGAGCGTGTTTTTGAATACAAAAGCAGCGTCGTTGATATTGTTTACCACATAATCGAGGTCGCCGTCGTTATCGAGGTCGGCGAAGGCTGCGCCGTTTGAATAGCTGGGCTGGGTAATGCCCCATTGTTCGGTTGCGTTTTCGAAAACGGGGATAGGGGCTGAGGCCGCCTTTTGTGAAGCATGAGTGGTCGTATTTCGATATGCGTAGTTTTTGATTTTTACCGAAGGGATCTCTTTTAAGAGCTGGTCTTTGGTAAGAAAACTTCCTTTTTCAGAATTAAAGTCGATGAAGTCGCGGTCGGTTACGTCGTTGGGAAAGCCGTTGGTGATAATGATATCGCGGTAGCCGTCGCTGTCGAAGTCGGCCACGAGGGGCGTCCAGCTCCAATCTGTCGAGGAAATGCCGGCGAGCATGGCCGTTTCGCTGAAGTGTGGCAGGGGAGTTTCCTTAGCTGCGGGGGGTGCAGAAAAGGAACTCCCCTGATTAACCTGTAAAACATTCCGAACATATTGATATTGATAACCAAACTTCTCATTGTTGAGGTATGTGTTGTAATTGTTTGGTGGCAGCATAGTCTTTCTGCGCAGGTTGTCTTCGGGCAGCATATCCACCGCCACGATGTCGGCCAGGGCGTCGTTGTTGAGGTCAACTACGTCGTTACCCATTGCCGAGTGGCAGGTGTGATTAAACAGCGCGGGGGCCTGGTCGGTGAAGGTGATTGGCGACGGTGGGGCCGTATTTGAGCCGTTGTTAATCCAAAACAGGTCATTGGTCAGGTAGTCGTTGGTGACGTAGACGTCTTTCCAGCCGTCCCGGTTAATATCGCAGATATTGACGCCCAAACCGAAGCCCTCGATAGTGATGCCGGCCTCTTTAGACACGTCGGTAAATACAACGTGGTTATTTGGCCCAGGGTCGTTGCGCAGCAGCTTGTCTGTGCGGTGCGAAGTGCCGTCGGTGATTTTGTTGCGGTAGCGGTTGGGGATGGCGTTTTTGTCCATCTGATTGATGAGCAGGTAGCAGTCTAGATCGCCGTCATTGTCGTAGTCGAAGAAAGCGGCATTGGTGGTGTGGGTAGTGTCGGCGAGGTTATAGGCTTCGGCTTGTTCGGAAAAGGTGGGCAGCCCCTGTTGCTTGTTGTTGATGAACAGAGAATTAGCCCGGCGGCTGCCCGGCGTATGCGTAGAAGCGCAAACATAGAGATCGAGCCAGCCGTCGTTGTTGATGTCAACCACGGCTATACCGGTGTTCCAGCGATCCAAGGCGGAAACCCCGGCGGCTTCGGTCACGTCTTCGAACTTGAAATTGCCTTTATTCAGATAGAGTTTATTGCCCACCATATTGCCGGTAAAGAACAGGTCCTGCAGCCCGTCGTTGTTGAAGTCGCCGACGCCGACGCCGCCACCGTTGTAGATGTACTCGTAAGAGAGGATGTTGAAGGTGTCGTTTTCGGTGATTTGGTTTGTAAAGTCGATGCCGGTTTCAGCGGGGCTGAGTTGCTGGAACAAGGTTTTTTCCTTTTTGCCGCAGGCAAAAAAAAGAAAAACTACAGATAACCCGAAAAGTAGAAATTTCGTCCCGTGCATATTTTACATATCAGTTTTCAGAAGCTGATAAAATACCGCTTCCTCATCGTTTCTCGCTACTAAAATCCCGGTATGGTTTTTTGTTTTAAATACTGCCGCATCCCGTACCTCGCCAGGCAAATAGATACCCGATTCGGCAGGAGTGAGGTAGGTAAAAGCGCCGCTGCCGTTGCCTTTTAAAAAAACGCCACGGCTTGAATCGTGCCGGCCCACCTCGGGTTTTAGCCCGTAGAAGTTGCCGCCGAGCCAAATGTCTTTCACACCGTCGCCGTTGAAGTCCTCGACGGCAATGCCGAAAACCGGGGCAACTTGAGCTTCCAGGGGCAATGCCTCGAGGCGAAATGCGCCCTTGTCGTTCCATACGACGGCGCTTTGCAGCCAGTTGGCATTGTGCGGTACGGCGCCTTTTCGCTGGGTTTCGTCAAACATAGTTTCGTAGGTCAGGTGCGCGTAGTCTTCAAATTTCAACGCTTTCTTTTTCAGAGAGGGCACCTGTGCGGTCATGTCAAGTTTGCCGGCAAAAGGGTGGGGGGTAGCATCCAGGGGCGGATACCAGTTGATTACGATATCGCTTTTTTGGTTCTTGTCGAAATCTTTGACGAACATAGACAGGGGGCGCTCTTTGGAAGCTTTGAATTTGGTATTCAGCCCCCAGTTGCCGACCACAAAATCCATGTCGCCGTCGCCGTCGAGGTCGGCGGGTTCGATGCAGGTCCACCAGCCGGAAAAAGGGGTTTGGGTTTGTTTTTTTGAAAAAACGAAACGCCCGTATTGGTTTTCGAAATGCAGCACGGGCAGCCAGTCGCCCACCACGATCAGATCCTGGTCGCCGTCGGCGTCGGTATCATTGAAAACGGCGTCTGTGACCATTCCGCAGTTGCCGAGTTCCTGCCGCGTCACGTCTACCCAGCGGCCATAGCCTTCATTGAGGAGGAGGAAGCTGCGGGGCATCAGGCCGTAATTGCCGGGCACGGCCCTACCGCCGATAAACAGGTCGAGGTCGCCGTCGAGGTCGATATCGCCGGGGGTTATGCAGGAGACCATACCCTGCGCTGGGGGCGTTTTCTGGGGGATATTTCGGAGATTGCCCTTGCCGTCGTTATCGTAGTAGAGTAGCTTATAGTAATCAAAACCCCGTTGAAACTCGTTGCTGCCAACGCCGAGCAATAGGTCGTTATCGCCGTCGCCGTCGGCGTCGAAGATGGCGCCGCAGGTAGTTTCCTTTTCTTTGTCTGCTTCCGGCTGCCAATTGGCTACCGCCTCCCAGTGGCCGTTTTTTTGGAAAAACAACTTGGCGCCGTCGCCGGCAGCGCCGGTGAGGACAATGTCTTCCAGCCCGTCGCCGTTGAGGTCGCCCCGGATGATTTTCGGACTTTCGGTAGAGAGCATTCTCGGCAGCAGGCGCTCGTGGTCGAAGTCGTTAAAGCGATTTTCCCGGTGGCGCGTATCTCCGCGAAGCCATTCAGCGGTAGCATCCCTCAAAAGCGGCTCAGATTGAGGGCTGGCCGGTACAAATTTTTCAGTGGCTTCGGCTTGTTTTACTACCAGAGTTTGGTCGGCGGGGATATTTTGGAGTACCTGCTTTCGCAAGTCGGGCCAGATGATTTCGAGTTTATCGATTTTTGTCGCCTTACCCAGCCCGAACAACAGGCCCGGTTCGACACTGCTCTGGAATCCTCGTTGTGGAAAATGTTGTAAGACTTGTCGTTGGTCGTTTGCCCATATTTCCACTTTTGCGCCGACTCCGAGTCTGTTTTTGCCTTCACCTTCGAGTTTTATCTTTAAAAAATGCCCGTCCGATTGCTCATTGGTTTCGTTGCGGTACATAAAGCAGGGCATATTTACGTTGTTCACCACGAGGTCGAGGTCGCCGTCGTTGTCGAGGTCGCCGTAGGCGGCGCCGTTTGAGAAACTGGGTTCACCCAGGCCGAGTTCTTTTGCTTTGTTTTGAAAAGTGGGTATGGAGGATTTGTTATTGTCGCTCAATTGGTTCTCAAAAGCGTAATTAGGCAGTGGATTAGAGGGGAGATACTTGGCGAAATCCCGCCAGTCAAACTTGCCTTTTTCAGCTACTATCTTTTTAACTTCTTCTTTATCGTTTACAAAATTGGTAAAATCGAGGTACATGATTTCTTTGTAGAGCGCGTTAGACACGAAAATGTCCTTCCAGCCATTGTTGTCGAAATCGAAAATGAGCGCCCCCCAACTCCAGTCGGTGGCCGATACGCCGGAGAGGTTGGACAGTTCCTGAAATTGAGCCTTGCCATTGTTGAGTTGGAGGCAGTTCTGGAGGATCTGGTAGTGGTAGTCCGCCCGGTATTTGTAGTCTTCGAGGTGGTAGGGGTCGAAGGCCGTCATAGCTTTGAGGCGGTAGTTGTCGGCGGCTAACATATCGGTGCTGAATACGTCGCAATAGGTGTCGTTGTTGAGGTCGGCCACGTCGGCGCCCATACTGGATACGGAACAGAGGGAGGTACGAGAGGTGAGTTCTTCAGAAAACCTTCCACCCTTGTTCAGGTACAGATAATCGCGTTCCCAAAAGTCGTTGCTCACGTAAATATCGGGCATCATATCGCCGTTGAGGTCGCTGACGGAGACGCCCAGGCCGAAGCCGATAGCGCTGGAATAGATGCCTGCTTCGTCGGTCACATTGGTAAAAAAGGCGCCGTCATTTCTAAAGAGTTTATCACCCCCGAGGGAATCTTTCTGCAGGCGGGTGCTTTTAAATGGGTCAATTCTTTCCGGGTTTTTATAAGAGTTATTCAAGATATACGCATCGAGGTCGCCGTCGCCGTCGTAATCGAAAAAGGAGGTATGGGTAGTAAAACCTTTATCTGCCAGGTTGTATTCGGCGGCTTTTTCTGTAAAAGTGAGGTTGCCGTTATTGATAAACAACTCATTTTCCTTGTTATCCCCGGCCACGTCGCCGGAGTTGCAGACATAAATATCGAGCAGTCCGTCGCCGTTCACGTCGGCCATAGCCACGCCGGTGCTCCAGCTTTTAGTGCCGGCCACTCCCGCTTTTTCGGTGATATCTTCAAACTGCCAATTGCCTTTGTTGAGGTAGAGTTTATTGGGTTGTAAATTGGCGGTGAGATAAATATCCGCCAGGCCGTCGTTGTTGATATCGCCGATGGCTACGCCGCCGCCGTTGTAAAAATTGCGGTAGGTAAGAATATTGAATTGCTCGCCGTCTTCCACTTTGTTCACAAAATCAACGCCTGTCTGTTTCTGCGTCATTTTGATAAAGCGCACAGGCGTATCTGAGTTTTGGGCAGGATTACAGCCGGCCCAAAGCATTCCCAATGAAAATAACAAGTATAGATTTTTTGTCATACAACCCGTTTGGGGGTTAGAGAGGAGAAGCAGTCGCAAAACTGCTTCTCCTGAAATATTGCTGATTATGATTGGCAAATGAAAAAAGACAATGCGCAGTTTAGCTAAATCCAATCGCTCAACTGCCGAAGGGGGCACTAAGCCCTACTAAACAGGCACTAAAAATATTAATACCCATCGTTTTGTCTCAATTGTGGGGTACCATTCACCTTACTCAATTCGATTTGTACCGAAGGTAGCGGATAGAGTATATGCCGGTCTTCAAATCCGCCTGAGGCATCCAGGTAGGTGCGTTTAGTCTTTTCAACAGCGAGGTATTCGTTGTTGATCACATCTTTTGCTACACCCCAACGGCGCAAGTCGAAGAAGCGATGACCTTCGAGGGCGAGTTCGAGTTTGCGCTCGAAACGAACGGCGTTGCGGGCGCCGTCTTTATCCGTCCAGGGCGTATTGTAAAGCCCCACCTGGTAAGTCGCCCAGGTTATACCGGGGTCGTTAAGGTTAGTGGCGCCGCCATCGGGGCCCTGGGCGCAGCCAGCTGCCCGGGCGCGTACCATGTTTACCAGTTCTCTAGCCCTTTCGAGGCTACCTATTTCTACTTCGCATTCGGCAAGCATCAGCAGTACGTCGGCGTAGCGGATGATAGGCGTGTTGATCGTGCTGAGTTGCTGGTTGCTCCAACTGCTGGCGGCATTTTCGCCCGGGTCGTGGATAAACTTCTTGGCGCTGTAAGGACCAGCCCAGGCTCTTGCCCGAATCCAGGCGGGGGAGTGGTTACCATAAGTGAGGAAGGGCACGTCGTCGCGTCCTACCGTCCAGTCTACGCGTGGGTCAATCGGGTCGGATGCGGCGGCGTCGGCATTGTTGTAAGTAGAGATCATAGGCAAGCCGTTAGCGTCTACCTTGTGCGAGTTCACCAGGTTTTGCGAAGGCTGGTGGAAGCCGCAGCAGGAGAAAGTACCGCCACCGTTGGGGTACCTGAGGCGGTCGGCGAAGTTGCCGTTTTGCCCTTCTGAAGTACCGTCATTGACAGAGGCCTGGATAGAGAAGATCATTTCAGAGCCGTTCTCGTGTTCCTGGGTAAATACATCATGGAAACAGGGTAATAATGCGTATTTCCCGCTATTGACTACGGCGTCTAACTGAGTTTTTGCCTTGGTAAAATCGCCGGTATAGAGATACAACTTGCCGAGGTAAGCCTGAGCAGCGCCTTTGGTAGCACGGCCTACAGCGCCTTGCGTTTCGGGTAGGTTATCGATAGCAAACTGGAAGTCTTCGATCATGCGAGGTACGATATCCTCGGTATTTGGTTTGCGGAAATCCAGGTCGGTCTCGTTGTAGTACGGTACATTTTTCCATATTTTCCAGGCGTCGAAGTGGTAGTGGGCGCGAAGGAAACGGGCTTCGCCTTCAATTCTTCCCTGTTCCTGTATGTTTGCCGATTTCTTCATCAAATTGATGGTAGCGTTTGCACGAGCGATACCTTCGTAAAGCGCCCTGAATTTTACGTTCAGGTATACGTTACCGGGCGCCCATTGGAAGAGTTCCACTTGCTGGATTTCAAGCTGGTCGCCGGGTTCGGAGCCTTTGTAGGCTTCGTCGGAAGGCACGCTGCCCCATACCCAGTTACTGCCGGCGCCGCCCCAGGGTGGGCTGAAAGTGCCCCAGTCGTCATTCCAGCCGTCGAGCATAGAATAAGCAGAAATGAGCGATGCCTCCACGCCCTGTTGGTTGCCCAGCGTGCCCTCGTCGAGGGAAGCTTGCGGAGGCGCCTCGAGGAAATCATCGCTGCAAGCGACGATCATCGCCCCCATTAGGACCAGTCCGAGTACAATGAATTTAATATTTTTCATAAGTAGTTAGATTATTTTGATTGATTAAAAAGCAGCATTCAAGCCAAACATCCAGATTTTATTAGCCGGATAGTTGCCGAAGTCGAAGCCGTTCCATTGGTCGGCATTCAAACCATCTTGTACGCCAAAGTTAGACGGAGCGGGGTCAAGACCGGAATAACCCGTAAGCGTAAGCAAGTTTTGCGCTTGTACATACAAACGGAGGCTGCTGAAGATATTGCCGACTTTCGGGAAGGTATAACCTATCGAAATGTTTTTCAGGCGAACATAAGAAGCATCCTCTACGTAAAAAGAGCTGGGTACCTGGCTGAACGTATCGTCGATGTCGAGTTTGGGAATGCTGCCGCCGGTATTCGTTTCGCTCCATGAGTCCGTCAACACGCTCTTGCGAACGTTTGAGTTGAACAAGCCAAATGTATCAAAAAGTTTGTTGTATTGGAATATCTGGTTGCCCACAGAGGTAAACAGGAAAATCGACAGGTCAAAGTTTTTGAAATTGACGCCCAGGTTGAGGCCGCCCACGAAATCGGGGTGAGGCGAGCCGATTACGCCTTTGTCGGCGTCGTCGATTTTGCCATCGGGTACGCCGGTAAGTACGCCGTCGGCGTCAAAACCGTCAATATCTTTGAAACGAAGGCGACCAACTTCCGCGCCATCCTGTGTGGCGTGGGCGTCTACTTCGGCTTCTGATTGGAAGATGCCGTCGGCGGTGTAACCGTAGAAGGAGGAAATCGAGTAACCCAGTCTGTTGATGGACACCAGACCGATACGGGAGTCGAAGCCGCTGGAGTAGAAAGCGTCCGAGCTGCCGTCGATGGAGATGATTTCGTTCTGATATCTGGAAAACGTAAGACCCAGATCGAAGCTCAGGTCGGCATTAACCTTGGCCTTGTAGTCGAGGCCGATGTCAAATCCTTTATTTTCCATTTTACCAATGTTTACAAAAGCCGGAGCTGCCGTACCGGCGGTACCTGGCAGTGCAGCGGGGAAGAGCAGCCCGTCTACGGTACGCTTGTAAACGTCCAGTACGAAGTTAATTTTGCCGTCGAGAATCGAGAGATCCAAACCGGCGTTGGTGGAGACGTTTTCTTCCCATTTCGTATCGGCGTTACCCCTGTTTGTTAAAGCATAGCCCGTAGTAACTCCTGTCTGCTGCCCGCTGATGTCATAGAAGGTAGAAGAAGGGCCGCCGCCAAACCGGTCGAACGCATTGCCGCCGGGCACGCGCTGGTTGCCCGTGACGCCCCAGCCAAAGCGGAGCTTGAGGTCGCTGATAAAGTCAAGCTCTTGCATAAAAGATTCTCCGCTGACCCTCCATCCCACGCTGACAGCGGGAAATACGCCGTATTTTTCGTTGCCGAAGTTGGAAGACCCGTCGCGGCGGATGGTAGCGCTCAGGATGTACTTGTCGTTGTAGGCATAGTCCAATTTAGCGAAAGCAGAAGCTAAAGCCGCCGTGAAGCCGCCGCTGTATACTACCCTTGAGCCGGGATCGGCCAGGCCGGTGTTGAGGTACCAACCGTTGATGTTGGTAGAGAAATAATTGGCCAGGCTGCCGCCGATATTGCGGTAGTTGCCTTTGATAGCTTCGTAGCCCACCATTACGCCGAGGGCATGAGCGCTCCCAAGCGTTTTATTGAAAGCCAGCGTGTTTGTCCATGTCCAGGTGAGGCCGTTGCTCCAATCTTCAGTCCAACCGTTGGAGGAATTAAATTCCCGGTTTTCGAAGTTGGGAAAGTTGAAACCGCCTGTATAGTTCTGGTAGAAATCTACGCCAAAGCTGGTACGGGCTTTTAATCCGTCCAGTATGGTGAGTTCGGCATACGTATTTCCGAGAATTCTGTAGAACGTGCCTTTGTTGTCCTTTGCCCTGGTCAATGCAGCGATAGGGTTGCTGCCGTTGCTCATACCGGGCGCTTTGTCGCCGGCGAAGTTGCCGCCCACGTCGTAAACAGGGGTAAGCGGGTTCATCAGCGTTACCCAGGTCATTACGCCCTGCTCGTCCTGGTTGCCACCGCTAACGCCGTCGTTACCCACAGAAGTAATTCGGGAGAGCGACAGGTTTTCGCCAAGGACCACGCGCTTGCCTACGTTAAACTCCGTGTTGGCTCTAAGTGACATGCGCTTGAAGTAGTTGTTCAACATCGTACCCTTGTTGTCGGTATAGCTGGTCGAGAAATAGTAGCGACCGTTTTCGGTACCACCTGATACTCCTATGTTATGTTCAGTCAGTACGGAAGGGTCAAAAACCTCGTCAAACCAGTTGGTGCCGTTCGGGTTGCCTTTTACGATAATGTTATCAGGATAGCTGTAAGCTGATTCGTCTGCCGTATTGCCGGCCGGGAATGTGTAAGTAGGCAATTTGCCTCTGCCCTGGCCATAAGGGTTGGAAGCATCCACCGTTTTTCCGGCATTTTCGTATTTGGTCCAGATATAATCCGAATAGTCCAGCGGATTAGAAATGAGATAGTCCGTTGTATTGATGGGATTTTGCCTGCCCACATAAGCGTCATACGTCACTCTGGTCTTGCCCAGTTTCCCCTTTTTGGTAGTCACGATAACAACGCCGTTGTTGGCACGAGATCCGTAGATAGAGGCAGAAGAAGCGTCTTTCAACACCTGAATACTCTCGATGTCGTTTGGATTAAAGCCTGTACTGTAAGAATCCTCCACGGGTACTCCATCAATGACGTAAAGCGGGTCGTTGTTTTGAAACGAGCTGATACCTCTAATACGGATAACAGCGCCTTCTCCGGGTTCACCCGAGGTGGATACCGTGACGCCGGCGGCCCTGCCTTCCAGTTTTTGGATAAAACTGGTAGCGGCTACCTCGTTTAATTCTTCGGCGTTGACCACTGCCACCGCACCGGTAATATCCCGCTTTCGCTGCGTGGAATAGCCTGTTACCACTACTTCGCTAAGCGCGGTGGTACTGGGTTCCATGGCATGGTCAATCTTGCCGTTGTCGCCTACAACCACCGTATACGAGTTGTAGCCGGTAAAGGAGAATTGGAGTGTCACCCCCTTTTCCACCCTCAGCTCGTAGCTGCCATCAGCCTCGGTGACGGTCCCTGTGGTAGTGCCCAATACCAGGATGCTGACACCGGGCAAAGGTAATCCAGTTTCATCCGTCACCTTGCCACTAACGGTCATGGTCTGGGCAGAGGCGCTTGAACCGAACAGCAGTAGGAAAAAAAATGAAATGCCCACTGTTTTTAGCAAGATAAGCATCCCACGATGTTTAGATAAATGTTTACGCTTCATAGATTATTGATTAGTGTTAACAAAATGATATCCAAACGCTTATGATTGTTTATCTTAAGCGAGTATTCTTTTCATGACGATTAATTGGGGGGAGTCATGAATACCACTATGTTAATCTTGTCCAAATTTGTACCTGCCTTGACCTTGAACTTGCCACAGACTGGCAATAGGTCAGCATCATTGTCGCGATAGGTTTTTATTTGGGCGCTATTTCTTTGTTGTTGAAATATGGAAATGGCGGCCTTTGCTCTAAAGAACAGCTCCAAAAGTTACTGTTTGCTATGAACTTTTGTTGCGCGTGTTTTTTAAATTAAAAAATAAATTTTAAGCGTATCAAAATATGCAGAACAAAGAAAGGTAATAAGGTAGTTTAGACGAAGAAAAGGTATACTGCAAAACATCGTCAGCAGGAGGGAAAAACTACGTCAACGGTACGTCAGTTCATTTATAGCGCTCCAGAAACTCGCAGATACTCAGTCCGTCCTCGACACTTAATTTCTTTCTGAGACGGAAGCGGGCGGTCTCGGTGCCCCGCATAGAGAGGTGGAGGCGCTGGGCAATTTCTTTGGTGCTGAGGCCCATAATCAGGTAGGCGCACATTTTGAGTTCGGGAACAGAGAGGGTAGGGTGGTCGTTTTTTAATTTTTTAAATAAATCGCTGTGCAGCAGGTTGAAATGTTCTTCAAAAGCGGCCCAGTCGTCGGTGCTATTGAGGTGCGCATCCACCTTCGACACCAATTTTCGCAAGGATGATTTGAGTGTGCTTAGGTTATCGGCGTCGGAGGCGGATTGGAGTATATGCTTAAGTTCAAGTAGCAGATCATTTTTTGCCACTAATAAAAGGGCAGTAGAAGCCAAATCCCGGTTTTTTGTTTTGAGTTCTGCCTCTAATAGGCGGCTTCTTTTTTTGAGCTGATCAGTACCGGGGCCGGAGCCTGATTGTTCGTCCAGCGATTTTTCGAGGCAGGAAAGCCATAGAGAAAAAGCCTGGTCGTACAATCCTTTTTGGGGCTGCGGCTCGTGAATAATGGCAGGTTTAATGTTAGAGAGTGCCTCTTGCAGGTTGCGATATACTCCGATTGCGAGGCCTGCTGCTTTTGCCGCACCCACGGCGCCGGTGGTTTCCACCACCTCGATTTGGCTGCCGAGCATGGTTGCCAGGGTCGTCGAAAAAGTCTTTGACTGAAACATATTGTCGTTACCCACCCGGATAACGTCTGCGTTCAGTCCCATTTCCTTTAATATATTAATGCCATAGGCAAAAGAAAAAGCCACTCCTTCGAGCGCTGCCCGGTAGAGATGTCCCCTCGTATGGCGATTGAATTGAATATTGAAAACATGCGCATTGGGGTTGCGGTTATCGAGCATGCGTTCAGCGCCGTTTCCGTAGGGGAGCATACACAGGCCTTCGGAGCCGACCGGCACGGTAGACACCATGCGCTCCATATCGGCATAAGTATGAGAACCCCTGGCTACCTGGTGTTTTATCCAGCTATACTGTATGCCTGCTCCATTGAGGCAAAGTAATACCCCGATGCGGTTGAAAGCTTGTTCGTAGTTGACATGGGCAAAGGCATTCACCCTGGATTTGCTGTCAAAAACCGGCTGGTCGACGATGCCGTACACGACGCCCGACGTGCCGCAGGTGGCGGCTACTTCTCCGGGGTGCATTACATTGAGGCTCAGTGCATTGCATGGCTGGTCGCCTGCCCGGAAGCTCACGGGTGTACCTTCAGCCAGGCCGGTGCGTTCGGCAGCTTTTTTTGTTACGGTTCCTTGAAGAGAAAAAGTAGGCGTCCTGTTAGGAAGCAGGCTTTCATCGAGTTGGAAATAGTCGAGCACTTCTTTGGCGATCTCTTTTTTTTTGAAATCCCAGAAGATGCCTTCCGTTAAGCCGGGTATCGTTGTAGCGACCTCGCCGGTCAACATCATCGCGATAAAATCTCCCGGCAGCAGTATTTTATCTATTTTTTCATAAATGTGCGGTTCGTTGTCCTTCACCCAGCGGAGCTTGGATGCCGTAAAATTGCCTGGGGAATTGAGCAGATGTTGGAGGCAAAAGTCTTCTCCAATTTCCAAAAAAGCTTGTTGCCCAATGGGCACGGCCCTGCTGTCGCACCAAATGATAGCGGGGCGGAGCACCTGTTTGTCTTTGTCAATCAGCACCAGTCCGTGCATCTGATAGCTGATGCCGATACCTTTTATATCGTGGGGCGAAATACCGGTTTTTTCAATAAGTCGCTGCGTGGCCACGCAAAGGTCTTGCCACCACAGCTCCGGTTGTTGCTCTGCCCATCCGCTTTGCCGGGCCAGCATATCCATTTCTTGCTCGGGATAACTTGTCAGCGCCACCATTTGCTGGGTGTCGGTGCGCACCAAGGCGGCTTTGATCGTAGAACTGCCTATGTCGTAGCCCAGGAGGTACATTATCGAAGAGGGTTTAAGTACTTCAAATGTACGTCAAAATTTGGAAGAAATGCGGAGTGGCAGGATTTAATTATGGGGTGGGGGAGGGCTTGGGTGGAAAAAAGTATTATCTTTGAATAAAGAAATTGCGCCATGATTGTGACCAAAGCACACGAGGAAATCATCAATTTTATTGCTGCTGCCAATCCGGAGCAAGTCATAGCATTTCGCCCTTCTGAAACAGCCAATCGGCGATTTGAAGATTTAATAGCTAAAGAAAAAGAAATCGGACTAACATCGGAGGAGAAATCGGAACTTGAACAATACCTCGTATTGGAACATTTGATGCGTATGGCCAAAGCAAGAGCGTACCAATTGTTGAACGCCGCATGAATCGTTATTTCTCTGATGAAATCCGCCAACTAGTGACCATTCGCGCCTCCGGTCTTTGCGAATACTGTCGAATGCCGGATGAATTTTCTTTTTTCAGTTTTCACATCGATCATATCATTAGTATCAAGCACGGCGGGAAAAGCGAACCCGACAATCTTGCCTATTCTTGCCCTTATTGTAATCGAAACAAAGGAACTGATATTGCTTCCATTCTTTTGCCAGGGAATGAAGTTATTCGATTTTTTAATCCTAGGATAGATAACTGGCCAGCTCATTTTCAATTTGAAAATGCACGGATTCGACCGCTTACTGATATAGGTAAAGTTACATTGCTTATCCTGGGCTTCAACCACACCGAGCGAATCGAAGAACGTCAGATATTAATAGATTCAGGACGGCATATTTTTGAGTGAAACCTCTTGTTGGCTGTTTTGTATAAATGGACAATGGAGGTGTTTAAACCCAAATATAATGATCAAATTTTGTAATTGGCTAAATTCGGTTATTCCAAAACCTACCTCGTTTTATATCTTAGTTTTCCTTTTAGTTGCAGGGATTATTGTCTTTTTAGATGCATTATTTTTTCAAACTTGGGAAGACTGGAAAAATGTGTTGGTTGAAGCACATGGCCTGGTTTTCGATCTTTTGGTTTTCGGTATAATTCTAACGTTGTACGACCGTTATAGGCAAAGAAAGGAACGAATAGAACGCTATAGAGAAGAAATTGACGATTATCGGGGTTGGGATGAGAAGGAGGCTGCATATAGAATTGCAGGAAATATTAGAAGGCTCAATAGAGAAGGAGTAGGAAAAAAGATTAATCTGACAAATTGTAATTTAAAATTAGCAGATCTTCAATGCGTTAAACTTAATGGCTCACTTGTGGTAAACACTTCATTAGAAAATACTAAGCTAATCAATGCTGATCTGGTCGGTTCGAATTTCGTAGACTCAATACTACAAGGTGCCAATCTATCTGGTGCTGATTTATCGGGTACTAATTTATGTGATATCAATCTATCCAATACTGTGATGTATAGAACTAATCTGTGTGGAGCTATTCCTTACAATGCTATTTTTGCTAATGTTGACCTTGTAGAGGCTAACTTACATGATTGTGATGTTACTTATGAACAATTGGCAAGTTGTAGAAGTCTTTATGGATCGATAGGTATCCCCAGTAATATTTTATCTATATTACAAAAGGAGAAACCCGAATTATTCGTAGAGAACAAGCACCTTACTTTGATTGGTTTGGGAGGTACTGTAAGAACGTCACATCTACAAAATTGCCCCAAACACCACGCCAAACGCAACAAAATAAAAAAGGCAGCTAATTAATTAGCACAGAGTTATACTTGCGATGTGTCTGGGTGACAGAATATTGAATCCCGATTCCTGCGCAACCGGGACATTAGAGGTGTACTTCATTTCCCCCTAACTCCCATCACCTCCAACAATATTTTTCTGCCATTATCTGCTTCCTTTTTTTCGGTATTAGTTTCGATAATATCAAACAAGTGGTTGAGTTGCGCCGCTGTCATACCGAGATGTAGCGCAATAGCGATGTGGCTCTTTATCATAGGATCTACGCCGCCTAAATTGATAAGGGCGCTAATGGTAGCGATTTCCCGGTCCGTGTAGCTCAAAATATCCCGCCCGAATAGATCGGCGAATAAATGTTCTTTTAAAAATACGTCTATTTCAGGACTGAAACCGCCGTAACCTGATTTTGGAGGCGTGATTAAGGGCTGTCCGGTAAGGGCTTCCAATACTTTTTTGCCCTGCTCGTATTTGCTCAAGGTATCGGTGATGGGCGAGGCCGTTCTGCCCTGTTCATCCGCGATGCCTTGCATTTTTCTCGCTTCCAGCACCGCCATTAAAGTGTTTAATCCTTGAATGCTTCGGGGAAAACCGCAATAGGCGTATAGATGTACCAATACTTCTTTGATTTCGTTGATGGTCAAACCTGCTTCTAATCCTGCATTAATTACTTTTTTTAATTGTTCCAAATCTCCTTTTGCGGTATACGATGAAATAGCGGCAATATGCTGATGGCGGTTCTCTAAATCCTGGAGTTTGCTTTGTGCTTCCTGTTGCTTCGCAATGCCTACTTTATATTCTTCTTCGCTCACTTCATGGAGCCATAATACCCTTCCTTTGGGATGTTCCGTAGTAATGGCTACTTGCACAAACCAATGATCAAACGATGCGCCGTGCCAATGTGCTATATCGGGCGGACACCGCACCACGTCGCCTTTTCGCAGGATTTGCAGCGGCTTGCCTTCCTCCTGATAATAACCCACGCCATCCAACGCTATGAGTGTTTGTCCGCCAGGGTGTTTGTGCCATTTCGAGCGGGCTTTGGGTTCAAAAATTACATTGCCTATTGATGCATTAAAAGTACTGTCTGCCGGTAGGAGGGGTGTCACCCAAACCGTTCCCGTGAAATTGCCGCCTTGTATTTTATCGCCTATGGGAAATATGGTATTGAGCATATCGCTTGGGGTCTGTGCTGCTAATTTTAAATAGCATAATGTCAGCAGCAGCCATATATTAGATTTAATGTTTTTCATCGTCTACATCTTTTAATTGTAACTGTTTAGGTTATTTGCTCAACCATACCAAGTAACATGGCATTTTTTTTAACGCAAGGTTCGCGAAGGTTTCGCAAAGTACGCTATTGGTCAATAATAAAATTTTAGCATTAGCGACCATTGTGTTTCTCCTTGCGACCTTTGCGTTTAAAAATTAATCCAACCCTTTTTCTTTCAGAAAATTCGACATTAAATCCGCGATTTGCAGGTTGTTCAAATCTGAAAATGGAAAATGCGTATTGCCTTTGATGCCAAGCTCCGGCAGATGCACTACGGTTACATCGCCTCCATGTTTGTTAACGGCATCCCTCCACAACCTCGCCATGGCAAGACGCACCCGCCATCCGTCTGCGCCGGGGTTGGCGGAGGGTCTATCGGGTATGTTATCGCCGTAGTAAATAATGATCGGAATTTTAGAGAGCTTCATGAAGTCTGACATAGGCACTGCCGAAGCGGTGAGCGTGCCACCCGAGCTTTCCATAGGGGCAGGTACTTCTCCCTCAGGAAACAGAAAGCCGCTTCCGGGTTCATAAGAAACTATCGCCTTTACGTTTTGATTTTTAACTGCGGTAATCCATCCCATACCGCCGGAATGGGAATGGGTAACAAGTATTGCGGGGCCAATTTTATTAAATAGCGCCGAAGCCGCATCCGTCGTGACATTTATATCAATGGGGCCGATACTGGGTGTCATGGAGCGGAAATACTGGTTCAGCGTATTGGTGTCTCGGGCAAATTGTACGCCCTCAAAATAGTTGGGCCATATACCGACGCGGAAAACGCCAAACCATTGCTGTTCGTCGGGCGTCGGCGTGATATTGGCAGCTACCGTACTGCGGCCGGCATCACCGCGTCGTGGCTGGTCAAGGAGATACACCCCAAAACGGCGGCGCAGGAAAATATTTTGAAAACCTTCCCGTCCGTCCGGCGTTGTTTCCCAGGTTTTGGAAAACTGCCCGATGCCGTGCCACATGACAAGCGGGTACTTGCGGGCTTTGGCCGGAATTTGATAAAAAACATAGGCATGATCACCGCGAAAGGTTTGCCCGTCAGGAGTTGGCTTGTAGGGATCGAAGGCGCCGGGATTGCTGATCACCGTGCCGCCAACGGCGAAGCTGCCTTGTGTCTGAATAATTAATGGACTATTACCTGTGCCTTCTTTCATGGATGCACAGGCTGTCATTAAAATTGAGGTGGTAATTGATAACAGGACAAAACCTGTTTTTGGGTTTGTTTTTTTCATTTTAAATTCATTAAAAATAATTAGAGCTTATGGGTTGAGCAGCTTCGTAAACGAAAGCGAGCCTAAAACCCATTTTTCACCCTCCTTCAGATAGACTTCCGTCACCATAAACGGGTTGGTCACTTCATTTCCCCCGACTACTGCCAGCAAGGTGATTTTATTCAACAAGATAGCCGTATTGCCCATAATGTTTACGGATACTTCGTGGATGTCCGTTTTTTTGTAATGAATTCCTCCGCTTTTAATAATATCCAGTTCCTGCTCTTTCCCCCAGCTTCCGCCCATGTGGACGAACATGGATTTTTCGTGGAAGAGCTCATCAAGCACATCGGCATTTTTATCTGCCATCCACTGCCATTTTTGTTTGGAGAGATCGATGATTTCCTGTTCGGTAGTTTTGCTGAAAAGGTTGGCTTGATAAAAGCTAACCAGCTTATTTACCGCTTGTGATACATATTCGGGCTTCCAATAGGTTTCAATATGCGTAGCTCCGTTAATGAGGAATAATTCCTTTCTTTTTGCATTGGTAGCTTTGCTAAATGCATTATCCGTCATATAATAGGTATCGGCCTTACTTCCTGCAATCATTAACAGGGGTTGGTTTATCAAATCCATATTGGTACTTGCATCCCAGGTCATTAAATCTATAAGACTGCTCATTGTGTACCTGAATGTGGAATTTGGATGTGCGTGGGTTCTGTTGTAGTAATAGTGGCCCTCACGATACAGATCAAACGGCATTTTGTCCGCCATCTCATCACTCCATTCGGCAGTGGCAGCATAAAGTACCTCTCCTCCAGCTGCTTCTATTGCCCGTGCGTTTGATGCCTGCTCTAAACGCTCCTGAATTGTTGAATACTGTGAGTTCATAAAACCATTACGCCTTACTACACCTGAGTTGAACATACTTATCGTAGCAATTGCTTTGAACCGTTTGTCTGCCTGGGCTGCCTTTAAAGAATAACCACCACCACCACAAATACCGAGCAAACCCAGCTTTGCAGTATCAACACCTTTGTATTGGGCGATAAAATCCCCCATCGCATAAATGTCTTCAATGCGGTTTGCGGGTTTGTCAACATTACGCGGCGTCCCTCCACTGCCGCCCTGGTATGCGGCATCTGCTGTAATGGTGATATAGCCTTGCTCCGCTAAACGCTGGGCATATAAGCCTGCAACCTGTTCTTTTACGCCACCGTTGGGGTGAGCTATTACAATTGCCGGATATTTTTGGGCGTGGTTATAGTTCGGCGGGGTGTAAACGTTTGCTGCTATTGTAATATCCTTTATCGTATAGGTGACAGGATGAATGTTTACCTTGCCATCTACATTTTCGGCAATTGCGCCCTCATAGACCAGGGTAAAAGGATTTTTGTGTGCCTTTTGAGCATTTGCAATGTTTAATACTGTCACCATTGTTATTGCGATTGGTGTAAAGAAGGACAGGTTCAATTTCATCGTTATTTTTTTATGTAATTGTTTAGCTTAACTGACTAACCTGGGAATTGCCAACTCATACCCCTAACCCCTAAAGGGGAATCCCTCTCGCAAGCGGCGTTGGGAAGACTCCCCTTTAGGGGCTGGGGGTGTGGCAAAAATCGGGACCTTGTCCTTACTGCCTCTTCGCCTCCGCTGCTTTCTCCATCACATCCAAACGTGCCTTCCGTGTATCGGGAACGGCTGCCGCCGAACCGTCCGCCCGGAACTCAAATACCTCGTTTTTTGCAGGATTGAACGTCGGCCATTCCGGCAGCCCGACGCCATTCGGATTACTTGTCCTGGCGAAGTTGGCCCAATAGGTGTTCATCAGCTTCGCAACTTTGTGGTCTTCAGCCGGCACGACGGCCCCATTCCAACCCCTCAGATTGTCGAAGACATAAGCTATTTCGGATCCATGACCTGCGCCAAACCGCATCCGTTCTTTCATGGGAGGAGAGACATAGGAGAACAAGTAGAGGTAGGCCGGAGCGCCCTTTTCGGAAAAAGCCCTTGCAGTGAAACGGGCCGGTTCTGCCCATACATAATCGGTATTGACCAATGTGAGCATCAGCCCAAAATCAGTATTTCCGTCAGTGTCGAAAGCCTTGCTCAATTCGCCGCCCAAGTTCCCGTACTGAGCCAGCAGTTCTTCCTTTGAACCCGCATTGACGAAGCCCGCAGGCACCTCCGCACTGTTTGACCCAATCATAAGCGACACTTTCGGCTGATGCCCGGCCTCGTAGGCGCTTTGGGCGGTCTCAACCACGAGGTTACCGTCGAGAATCGGGCCGGAATAAATAGGCGGACCGCCAGGGCCGTCACTTTCATTACCCCCATCCACAATCTCCACTACACTTAGGGCACGCAGCTTGGCTAATGCATCCGCATCTGTGCCATGAATTCCGTGCCTTTTGGCGAAATTTATTCCAATAGTTTCTGCCGACACCGGATAATTGGCATCAATGCCGTCTTCCCGTATCGGTCGCCCGGTGAGCACGCCGTCCCGGCCGCCACCGGACTCGATGATTGCCTTGTGGAACAGTCCATGCGCAGCCGGTATTGTCAGGAGGGAATGCACCGAAACCCCACCCGCAGACTCGCCGAAAATGGTCACGTTGTTTGGGTCGCCTCCGAAAGCGGCGATATTCTGCTGCACCCATTTGAGGGCGGCTATCTGGTCCATGTAGGCGTAACTGCCCTTGGGTTCGTCGGGGTGCTCGTCGCTCAATGCAGGGAATGCAAAATGGCCGAGACGCCCCAGGCGATAGTTGAAGGTGACGAGAATGACACCTTGCCTGGCGAATTTTTCCCCCGAAAAGTCCGGATGCGAGCCGCTACCAAATACGAAAGCGCCGCCGTGTATCCACACCATGACGGGTAGCTTCGCCGCCGGCGTGGCGCCGGCAGGTGTCCACAAATTGAGAAACAGGCAATCTTCTGATGAGTTTGGGGCAATCTTCGTAGTGTCGCGCGGCCAGGTTCCGTGCGCACAATCTGCGCCGAAATTGCTAGCATCAAGTTCGCCCTGCCATGCAGATACGGGTTGCGGCGGGCGCCAGCGATATTCACCGACAGGCGCTGCTGCATATGGTATCCCTTTGAAACTGGAGACATCTCCTTGCGTTGAGCCGCGAACCAATCCCGAAGCAGTTTGTACCGTCGGGGCTGTTTGTTGGGCATGCAAGGCAAATGATGTCAATAATGCAAATGCGAATGCTAACTTTTTCATGGCGGTGGCTTTCATTTAGTGAAAGATCTTTCGACAATGCAAAGGTGCCGGCATTTTTCCGGCTGTCTGTTATACAGATTGCGGTTTTACCTACCAATATTCCTGATTTGAGCATGTTCGCCGGGAAAAGGGGGATAAAAGCGGTAACTTTGAATTAGTTAATAGAAGAAAAGGTTTAGTAGGGTTTAGTGCCTTCGGCAGTTTAGCGATTGGGTTTAGCTAAACTGCGCATGCACTAAACCCTATCGCTAAACCCTATCGCTAAACTGTTACAATTAAAGAACGACATGGATACGCTGCGACGTTTTGAGACCATCAGTGAATACAACGCATTCAACAACAATGAAACGCTTCACCCGCTGGTAAGCGTGGTCGATCTGTCGAAGGCAAGTCCCAGACAGGCGCCCACCATTTATTTCGGTTTTTACACCATCTTTTTAAAAGAGGTCAAATGTGGAGATTTACGTTACGGAAAAAATACCTATGACTACCAGGAAGGAACGCTGGTATTCATAGCCCCCGGACAAGTAGTGAGCGGCGATAGTAGTGGAGCGATTTACCAGCCGAAAGGTTACGCGCTTATTTTTCATCCCGATCTGATAAATGGAACGCCGCTTGGTCGGCATATGCAGGATTATACATTTTTTGGATATCAATCGAATGAAGCGCTTCATTTATCAGAACGCGAAAAGAATCTTGTGTTAGATTGTTTTTCAAAAATCGGGCATGAACTAGAACATGCTATCGACAAGCACAGTAAAAGGCTTATTGTATCAAATATTGAATTGTTATTAAACTATTGTATTCGTTTTTATGACCGCCAATTTATTACCCGTGATGTGGTACATAAAGGCATTTTAGAAAGATTTGAGCAATTAATGAATGAATATTTTCTTTCTGATAAGCCGCAAATTGTGGGGCTGCCTTCTGTGGCATACTGTGCTAATGAACTCAACCTGTCGGCCAATTACTTTGGTGATCTGGTAAAAAAAGAAACAGGAAAAACAGCTCAGGAATTCATACAACGCAAGGTAATCGATGTGGCGAAAGTAAAAATATTTGACAGGGACAAATCCGTTAGTGAAATTGCCTATGACCTCGGGTTTAAATACCCCCAGCATTTTACGAGATTTTTTAAACAGCACGTGGGGTATACGCCCAATGAATACAGGAATTCTTCCAACTTGCAAGTGTGAAGCGTTCTCTGTTCTCTGTTCTCTGTTTGGTTAGGTAGGGGTTGTGTAAAGAGTCCCGCCAAGGGCTCTTGCTGATCACGCGACCAATTATGTTTAAAAAACGACATACGTTTTCGACACAGCCCTCCAGGGTGCATGTGGGCACGATTTTAGGCCTCAAAGGG
>Ga0209573_1001394_pt1 | contig 37913 bp, 32 predicted proteins | sample TNRBio252014_DNA_FD_185870 | JGI IMG/M metagenome (GOLD analysis project Ga0209573, IMG submission 185870) | Wastewater treatment Type I Accumulibacter community from EBPR Bioreactor in Madison, WI, USA - TNR Reactor_6/25/2014_ DNA (SPAdes)... | ecosystem: Engineered > Bioreactor > EBPR >...
GATTTTGATTGCATGTCTTATTCACCTATTAAGTGTAGATCTGATTTTTAATTACTATGCAATATAAACGAATGAAAGGCTAGTTTCGTTGAATAATAATTGATTTTTATGAAAAATAATCGCGGAATTTAGGTAGAAATAACATAAGCATACTTAAACAAACCAATCAATAAATCAGAAGAGCCAGCAGCTTCTTTTTCAAAACCCAATGAAATGATTTCAGCACATTTGCGATTTTTATTTCGTAACTCGTTTAATTGTAAAGAATAATTTTCTTCCATCGGCAAACCAAGTTCTGAATCAAACACAATTGTTAATGTTGCCACTACCTTTTTTGTTGAAGTGTCTTTGGCAATTAGAGTTATAGTTTGAGCTTGTGCATTAAAAATGGAATACCACATCTTGCTTACATTTTCTTCAGCATAATTAATAGCAGGGTTTCGATATAGATCATACATTAGCTGGTAGGCTTCCTTGCGAGTTTTAAGATCCATAGCAATATCTATCTCATATTGTTTGCCGTTACTATTGATTATTGAAAAATCATCTGAGGTTTGATCTAACTTTTGGTCGGATTCACTTTTAAATACTGCTAAAATTTGCGATAATTTTGATGAATTCTGGTATTGTGACATAAGTTAGCTCCAACAATTTTTAATTGCATAGAAGACAACCGAAATTCAATAAAGGATTCAGAAAATTTAAAAATTTTAGAAATTGCGAAAATTGCTTCTATAAAATTCGCTTTTATGCATTTGGGAATTACTGGATATAATCCAATTACAAGCACTCTTGGTTTTCATATTGAAAACAACTTTATTTGTTAAAAAAATCTTTTTTCAGATGAAGTCTTTTTAATGGTTCAGTTGTCATAATCATTAAATACATTGGAATACAGCGATGGAAATTGTGCAAGATCAGCCTTTACACAGCAAAACAGACGAAGAACTTTTAAGTGAATTTACTTCAAAAAAATGCACGAAGTCTTTGGGAGTTTTGTTTGAGCGTCATTTGGCAAGCGCCTATCAGCTTGCAATGAAATTTATGCATAATCCTGCTGATGCAGAAGATGCTGTTCAAAAGGCTCTTATTAATATTATTCGATTTTCAAGTACATATTCAAACAAAGGTAGCGTTAAAAGTTGGATCATGCAAACGGTTGTTAACACTTGCAAAAATGAAATTAAACATTTAGTAAGGCACAGAAGACATATGCAAGAAAAACAGATTCAAATTTCAAGTAATTACTCTGAAACCAGTTTGGATGCTCAAGAAATCAAAACCATTTTACTCAAGGCCATTGATCAACTACCTGAGCATTTTAGAATACCGATTTGGTTGGTGCATTATGAGAATATGACCGTCAAAGAAGTTTCTGGGTCTTTGGGAAAGCCAGAAAAAACAATTCGTACTCAATTGACACGAGGTTTAGAAAAATTACAAAATATTTTAGGTAAGCAAAACGCAACTCTACAGGGGATTAATATTTCCGTTGTTTTAAGTACTGCTAAAAAAGCCGAGCAAATACCTCCGTCTTTAATTGAAAAAATCAAAAACATTTCAAATTTAAAATTTTCGAGAAAAATTGCGATACAACCTCTATACAATAAAGGTTATTTTTCATTGACCTTCAAGATTCTTTCAACAGCTCTATTAATAATGAGCATTTCATTTTTTATTGTATTTACAAGCATAACGACAAAAGAAAAGGATAGCTCTCAAAAACTTGTTAAAAACAATAATCCTATTGAAAATAAATCAGAACCTAGCAATACTGCGCCTTTTGAGTTATTCTGCGATTTTAGTCAAGATGAATTGCCTTCTTGGTGTACATTAGTCAGTGGCGTAAAAATGTTTGAAATGGATGATAATGGACAATGTTTAAAAGCGGATGGCCACAACATTTATATTGTAAGACTAAATGTGCCTAAAGATAAAAAATACTTTAAAGTGAGCTTTATGTTTAAAGTGGTTCGACTTTACAATCATTCATTTACATTTGCTAGCATTTATGAAAAAAATGAGGGTTGTGTTGGTTACACTTTTAAAATGAACACTAATTTAAATAATGACGATTGGAATTTCGTAGAGTTAGATGTTCAAGATAATATTTGTGTTCAAACAGTAAATAAGCGACTTTCTATGTTTTATGTTAAAACCAATAGTGTTGATACCTATACCATTCAAACAACAGGCATGATAGCGAAAATAGATAATTTAAGAATCCAAGAAACTAAAAAAAATGTAGATGAAGATTATTCAAACATTATTAATTTATCTAAAGAATTTAAAAACCAAAAATTTATAAAACCCATCACCATTCCCTCCCCCATACCAAAAATAACTAACTCAAATGCCACAGTTTACTGGGCAGATGAACCAGAAAGATAGTATAATATTCTCGTGGAGCCTCGTTTTTTTCTGTCTTTCCTATTTTGTATAACCTAATAATTTCTATTAACGGCCAAATTTTTATTAGCTAAAATTAAGTGTACATTTGTTGTTACAGATCGCATATTTACAAATTGTATAACCATCTCGGATTAAAAATGGCAGAGAAGTATCGTGAAATTTTAAATCAGCGGTTGATTCGTCAGCCAATGGGATTTATGGATGTAAATACAACGATGAAGCACTTAGCCCTTATTAATTACGCAGTGCCCAAAGAACGGATTGAGGAGTATATTCCTCTCGATCGGTTTGAGATACCAGAATTTGAAACATTGCGTGGAAAAGTTGCTTTTTTTAGTGTTGTGTTATTAATGAATAGCAGTTTTCATTTTCCAATGTTTTTAAAGTGGCCAAAGATTTCTTTTTATCAGGCAAATCACAGAGCGTATGTTATTGACAAGCATACAGGTGATAATGTTGTCTGGTTTTTTGGAACAAATTTGGGGACTCGATTTGTACATGCATCTCAATGGTTATGGAAGATGCCATGGAATTATACTAAATTTGATACTGAATACCGATATAACAAAGACCGCCAGATTTACGAGAAGTTTTGTTGTAGCTTTCGTTCGAAATGGTGTGATGGTGAAGTGGATATTGAAGATATGGGACAACCTGTAAATTCATTGGATGGCTTTTCGAATGTTGACGAATTTAAGCTGATTTTGACTCATCCTACAGTTGGGTTTACTCGCCGTGCTGATAAGCGGTTAGTGACTTATCATATTTGGCACCCAGAAATGCAAATAACATCTGCAACTTCTCGACATCTTTACTTTAGCTTTTACGAACGCCAAGGCATTTTATCACCACAGGAAATGAATAACCCGCATTCAATTTTCCTATGCCCAAAAGTTGAATTTGATGTGCATTTACCCCCGCAAGTTGTTGGCAATATCTAGTTGTCGAACTAAAGGTAGTTTTTGAATATTCACCATCCTTACCAGCGCCTAGTACCGTAACCAGTAAATCCCGTCAGTTTTTGGTCTTCTTTGGGGCACCCACAAGGGATGCCCCTACAAGACATCATTGGAGTTACCTAATTAAAAAATGGTCTGAAATGAATTTTCTTGTAGGGGCATTCGAAGCATCGAACCACCTTGTGGGTGCCCCTAGATGGTCTATGTAATAGACGGGTTTTCTTGGTTGCAGTACTAGTTTGATTTAGTGGTAGTTTAATCCTTTGGTATTTATTTGAAATGGATTATGACTATAAACCACAACATTTTCGTAAGTCCAAGATTATGATTTACCTTCCCGAATTTATTCATTGCAAAATAGAGCTGCACAAATTAGCAACCCAATTTTCCGTTTATTAAAAATTGGCCTGTACAATGCCACCATTATATTGTGCACTTTGAGGAGTGTATTCATGAATCTCAAAACTATTTCCATCAGGGTCTTTTAACCATGTTTGCCACGATTGGTCACAACCTAACTTTTTACTAGTGCATTCAATGCCTTTAGATTTCATTTCTAAAATGAACTTATCGATATTGCCCGTTTGCAGACAAAAGTGTGTTATACCAGTGTTAATTACTTTAAAATCAGGATTTTTTTCTTGAAATGCTTCTATAAACGAATTATTCCCCACCTGAAAATAAACCCCATATAGTTTCCCTTCTTTTTCAAAGGTAAACTTAATGGGCAAGCCTAATTTTTTATGATAAAAATCAATCGTATTTTCTAAATTAGAAACTTTTAAACAAACATGTGCTAATTGTAATACCATTTTTGCCTCCAAGGAATTAAAGATCAAAATTTCATTCTAAACCCACAAATACATTTTTTAAACTTATCACATATTCGTAATTTTAGAATTATTTTTACTTTTTCCTTCAGTTATTAATGGTTTCCCGTCATCGACATTGCCATAATCAAAAAAATGCATTGGACAATAATCAAAAATATTGAACCTACCATGCGGGGTTCGACGAAGCCCGAATTTATAGTCAAGATAAAATTACTGCACTACCTTTGGCACCATAAAACGGATATCCTATTTAAGACTAACAAAAACTGCTTGGTGTTTCTCTTGAGGATGGTTTTTGTTTTTCGATTTGTTTTGATAACCCGAAATATATTAGCTCCTCAGATGAAATGGGTTTGAATTGTTTTTCCAAATAATGAGAGACTAGATTTTCTTGTTCTGGTTTTAGAAAAGATGGATATAGCGATCTTTCTTTTTTGTGTTTATTAAAGGGGCTTGTGCATCGAACTACTTCTGAATGATATCTGCTTAGAGGCAAGTGTAATAAAATGGCTGGGGCATTTTGTACGCTAGGGCATGCCTTTTCTGTGCCAATTTCATCAAAACCTAATAGTGATTTATAGTAGTTTTTATGTCTTGGATTAACTTGGATAATCAAAGATGAATAATTTTTCACATGATAAGTATAAATAGCTAAATAATTCATTAACAATAATAAAACTTCCTTAGAACTGCGGTACTGGTCATTGATGACTAATCTTGAAATTTCAACCAAATTTTCCCCTTTGGTTTTTAGCTCATTTATTTCTTGGGCATAAATTTTTTCTGCGGGTAATATTGTGGTTTTGTTAAAGACAAGTGTTAGGGTTCCTGCAATATTTTTACATCTATCTTGCACAATTAAAATGACTGTTTCTGGGTGTGCATCATAACTTTGAACATGCAGCTTCGAATCATTTTCTTTAATATAGCCTTTTTCTAGGTATACTTGATACGCTAATTGAAAGGCAGCTTCTCTTTCTTCTAAAGTGTTTGCGACTTTTATAGTAAACTCTGAAGGAACTGGTTTGCTAATAATATTTGTGCCAGTCGAAAAAGAAATTATTGTATCGCGGATAGCTTCTGATACTCCTGTTTTCTTATCTCTTATTATCATGATGGCTCCTTTATTTTGTTTTTCGTTTTATAGCTTTTTTATTTTGCCCCATCTATTACAAGGTGGTTTTGTGTTACGGATGAAATTTCAGATAAAAAATCTACCCAGCGATTTTTTGCGTAATTATTACTTATTTTTAGACTTAAGTTTTTGACAGATTCCTTTTTGGTTTCATCATTTAACAAGTTTTGAATTTTACTTAAAATCGTATTTGAATTTGCTTGTGAAGGAGTTATTACTGAGCCATAATTCCCTTCTTTTACAGCCATTGCAACAAGGCCTTGATCAGGGTTATGAGGAAAACAAAGCACAGGAGTGTTGGTCAATATGCTTTGGTAGACTGTTCCGCTACCCCCATGGCATATAGTTAAGGCGCAATCTTTCAATATTTCTTCTGGGTTTATGAGAGGCTCTATAATGGCTTTTTGTTTTAAAGTAGGCACAGCCAATATCAGTTTTTCTGCCTCTGCTTGACAAAGACCCGAAAAAATAAGTTGACGATCAAGTTTAACGCAAGCCTTTGCTATTTCTAATAACACTTGGTTGTTGCCACTGCTGCCCATTGAGATGTAGATGCAGTTCTTTTTAGTAGTTGTGACTTTTTTAGTTGTACGCGGAGACCAAATCACTGGGCCTAAAAAGGAATGGCGAAAGGGCGGATGCTCTAATTTGATGAAATCAGGGTGATCCATATATAATGTATAATCACCAGCCGTATAGTGGGTTCTAAAGTCATTAACATGGCTTAGTTTATATTTTTTTCGTAGTAAATTTAATGGTTTACCAAATGTTTTAAATGCAATAGGGCGTAGCAAATTGAAAAATTTATATTTTAGATTTTCTGGCATCCAATTTAAAAAACCAATATGAGGTGGTTGAAATTGGCAATCATAAAAAGGGCTCCAATAGGCATTTGACAAATTAATAAGCGGAACTTCCATCACACGCGCCGAGATTGCTGTTGTTAGGCGAAAATCAGAGACTATAAAATCCGGTTGAATATTTTTTATTACTTCGATTTCTGATTCTACATATTGCTCCAACTCAGTTGGGGTGTAAAAAAACTTGCCTTGATTGACTCTTTGATAAAAGTCTTCACCAGAGATGGAAAAGATTTCAGTATAAGGTATTGAAGGCGCATTTTTTTGTAGGATAGCAACGCCTTTAGGGCCTGTGGCAATGTGAATATTGTAACCTTGTTCTTTTGCCCATTCTGCCAAAACCAAAGGGCGGCCGATGTGGGCTAGTGAAACTGATTCGGCAAAGAAAAGTATTGTTTTCATTGTATTCTCCGTGATTAGTATGTGTATGTTTTTAATAGCAACATATAAGCCAACTAGTAAAAATTGAAAAAAAACGATGTAAGTCATTGATAATAATGAATATAGGAAGTTTTTGTCTTTACAAAGACAGTGCGTGTATGTATAATTTGTTGCTAATATTATTGCTAATCTTTTTAGGTAATTAGGATGCATAAAATCATTAAAGAGTTTGTGGAGACCCACAAAGCCATTGGTGAAATTGTCAAGGAACATGTAGACAAGGGTCAAGCGGTTGAGGTTGCATTTGACTTGATTTTGAGATATTCATCAAGTGACTCGGGGTTTGCTATTGAAGATGTCAATAGAGAAGTGGATACTGCCTTAGAAGTTGGACACCCTGATGACGATGTGTTTTTGTTGTTTATTGCTTATCTAATTATTACTTTTAGTCGCAAAAAAATGTATGCAAAATGCGAAAGCATTTATCGTATTTCAAATAGTTTTTCGATCTCAAAATATCAGCCAATGGTGCAAGCTAGTTACTATTTCGCAGTATATTATTACTTCTTTGAGATAAATAATAATGCAAAAATTGATGAAATGCAGAAATTAGCGTTATCCAAAATTCCTAAAAATTCTTTTCGCTACCCTAATATGTTGTCAAGAATATCTCAAATCATGGGAGTTTTAGGTAAATTAGGTGATTTGCCTAAAGAAGATTTTGTCTTGTTGGAAAAGCTTTCAGAGTCGGAATATGCAGCGCTTGGGGCAATTACAGATAATGCTCTATTTGTTGGTGATATACAATTGATAAATAAATATACATCACAATTATGGGGTCGATACAAAGAGAATAACCCAGAATGGTTAGATATTGGTAAGAGTATGTTGCAGCTTTACGAAGGTAATTTTGAGGAGAAAATAAATGTACCGGAAGATTTTCGAATATGCTTGCAATATTATAAAGCATTAAAGAGTAGAGATCTAGGTCGCGCCAAAGAAATTTATAAGAAGATAAACGATGCTTCGCTTTGCAGTATATTTTTATTTGTTAGCTATCACCATTCATTTGTAACGGGGCGTTTTGAAATTTTGGAAAAAATAATAAGGGAAAAAGCTGACGCAAGCTTCCATTACATGTTAGATTTTTTCATGGCCCGGTACTTTTTGATTAAAAACAATAAGGACTTGGCTAGGTTTTATTATACTCGCTTATTGAAAAGTTGCGAAAAGCACAATGCGATTCATCGGTTAAAATTTGAAATGCAATTTGCGGTTGAATTGACCCCTGAGTCTTTTTTTGAATTAACTCAGCCCATTCAAATGGCTATATCAGAAGAAAATAGCAAGGTCATAGCCGCTGAAATTGTTTCAAGCGATATGGCCACTAGTGGTATTAACAGAATAGTTGGTAAATCGAAAGCAATCAATGCCATTAAGAAACAAGTTGAGCAATATGCTAATTTACAAAGACCTCTTTTAATAGTTGGTGAGACGGGTGCTGGTAAAGAGGTTGTTGCTAAAGCTATCCATGAAGAATCTATAAACAAAGCAGAACCATTTTTAGCGATAAATTGTGGTGCCTTAACAGATACTTTACTGCAATCGGAATTGTTCGGCTATGAAGTGGGTGCTTTTACGGGTGCGGTTACTGCTCATAAAGGAATTTTTGAAGCGGCTGGCAAAGGTGTTGTTTTTCTTGATGAATTCGGTGAAATGTCACAAAAATTGCAGGTTTCGCTTTTAAGAGTGCTTGAAAACAATGAGATTAGACGAATTGGAGGAACCAAAGCAAAAGCCATCCATTGTCGAATTATCGCCGCAACTAACGCTAACATAGAAGATTTGATATCGCAAAAATTATTTAGAGAAGATTTGTATCATCGACTAAAGCAATTTACAATTCAAATACCGCCTTTGCGTAATCATAAAGATGATATACCGCATTTAATTAAATTTTTTCTGTTGGAGAAAAATGGCCAAACTCAAAACTTTTCCGATGATTTAATAGCCTTATTTCTAGATTACCAGTGGCCTGGGAATATACGCGAATTAAAAAATGAAATTGACCGCATTAAAGTTCTTTGTGGGTATAAGCCTTTAATTGAAGTAAAGGATGTTGAATTAGCATGGGTGAAACACAGTGTGCCAGAAACACAAATTGTGAACAAAGCCTCAGCAATGCTTTCTAAAGAAGAGCAAATGCATCAAAGGTTGCTTGATAGAAAAATCAGTTCGGGGGATAAGCGTCGTCAGCAAATCATGAAATTATTTCATCAATATAAGGAATTAACCCGTAGCCAAATTACCGATGCTTTGGAAATATGTTCCTTGACGGCTACGAAAGATTTGCAGCAATTGTGTAAGGAAGGGCGGTTAACAAAAGTAAAACCAACCCTTTCCCCAAGGTCGCATTATTTCAAGCTTTTATAGGTAGCTTGGTTGAATTCTATTTATTGGTAGGTTGGGTGGTGCCTACAATTTGTGTGTAAAACTTCTTTTGTTGCATTTGCCACCATTTTTGCCACATATCCGCTGGTGCATCAAATGGGGGGTGACCAAAATTGTTTAACATCATTCGCAAAACATTTTCAGCTAGTTTTCGGTGAAAAATGGTAGTGTTGTTGGTTTGCCATAATAAGGTTTTATCTACACAAATAAAGCGTTCTTGTGGTGATAAAATACAGCGATCTAGAGTTAAAACCCCCATTTTTTCTTCTTTACCTAAAGGTTTAAGTAAGCAAGAAATCAAGGTGTTGGAATCACGCTCAATATTTTTAATTTGGCCAATGGGGGTATCGTAGCGTATTTGCATTACACCCGCAAGATATAAGTAGGCCATTAGGCTTTTTAAATCTGCAATTTCTTTTTCAACAGGAATTATTTTTTCAAATAATTTTTCGATGTCTTTTTCTTGTTTTAGACGCGCTTTTTTAATATCTTTTGCTGATTGAACATGTTTTGGGCTAGAAATGTCTTCAAACTCTAATAGTAATTTTTGGTGTTTTTCCATCAATTTAAAAAATTTGTTTAGGTCTTTTTCTTTGACGATTGCGCCTAAGATTTGATCAGTATCAATCATGCCGAGAGCATTGAGAGGTACTCCTTCCCATGAATCTTTAACGACAATCACAGGTTGTTCTGGTGGCACCCCAGGTAAATAGCCAGCTTCTGTGACAAAACCATGCAAAATATTTTTTTCGTCTTTAGTGATTGTGCCTAAAATTACCATTTTGTTTAATACTTCTACGGTATATGGTCCTGGAAACACCTCTAAGATTCTTTGGATAAGTGATAAAGGAACATTTTTTTCTTTTAATGCTTTTTCAAGATCTGGAATATTTATTATGCCTTTGCTGTCATGTTTAGTGCTTAAGATGGCGCCTTGAGTTTTTGAAATGATTCGTAGAAATACAAGCGCGCTGATTTTTTCTTCTGTGATAGGTTCGTATTTCTTTAATATGATTAATTTCTCACGAGTAAAAGAAATTTCTTCATAAGAGCCAGGAATTGCATTTTTTTCGAACTCTCTGTTGTAATCCGATCTTGTTTCGGTTTCCTGACTTAATAAAAAGGAAGGTAGTAGTGTTAGGAGTAGTGTGATTAAAATTCGCATATATATTCCATCATTTGTAGAGGGGTTTTAACATGTCTAAGCCCATTTAGCTTAGGGTCTAATTTTTTAGCTTCTTTGTAAGCATCAATAGCATTGTCTAACTGATTCGTTTCTAAGTATAGCAGAACTAATTCTTTTAAAAATTTTGCTTTTTCTTGATTTGTAAACGAAATGTGAGAAAGCAATCTTAGGTAACATTTTATGATTTCTGATTTACTTCTTGATCGGCAGGCTTTGTTTTTGAAAATTTTTATTATTTTTGCCTTAATTTCTTTGGCTAAGTCTCTTTTATGTAACAATATACGAATGTGCTGATAGTAAATGGTGTAGTATTCCATTGATTTTAAATAGCGCCGGTCTTTTTCGAGGGCTTCTGCTAATAAGTAGCAGGCGTCAAAATAGTTATTTGGTTCTAGCAGAGATAGTGGATCAATGTGTACCATTTCGTCTACCATTTGATCATAAATTCTGAGGCCTTCCTTGTAATTTTCTGTTTCTAATTCATGAAGCATTAGAAGGACTTTTTCATTTGGGTTTTTGCTGTTTTGTATGGATCGCCAATAATTTGGAATTTGAGACTCATAAAACTTGAAGCTTTCTGAATTGTAAAATCTGCTAATGCCTTCAAACTCTGATGTAATTGGCGATTGAAATTGGTCGACGAGTAGGCGATAAGCTTCTGAGACTAGTTTGAATTTTTCTTCAGCCCATTCTTTATCTTGGGGGTTTTTGTCTGGGTGATATTTACTAGCTACTTTTTTGTAGGCAATCTTGATTTGGTCAATATCAGAAGTGGGGGTAAGTTCCAATATTTTAAAATAACCTGCTAGCATTTTGCCCTTTGTGAAAATTTACCATATAATGTTAAGAGGAATTGCTAGTTTACATTTGAATACCTGAATTTCAAATTGTAAATAATCAAAAAGTGGAGCGGAACTACTAGCAAGCCCAAACTTTTCGGATAGTTCTCAATTAGAAAACTTGCAAAAAGAAAAAAAGTGTAAGGTTTGTGCTTTCTAAATGCTTTTTAAGTGCCATAATGGTAGCAAAGTCAGGAAAGGATGCTAATGAGCAAGGGCAAATTTTATACAACGATTGCGGCTGGTATTGCGGGTGGCAATGAGATGCCATCATTGCCGCAGATTATCATCAAAGTGCAACAAGCCACAATGAAAGATGATACGAGTGTGCAAGAGTTAGCCACCTTGATTTTAGATGATTTGAGTCTGACAGGTAAGGTTTTAAAATTAGCGAATTCTGCTTATTACCGTCGTTCAGAGCATTATGTGTCGACTGTCACCCAAGCTATTATTATGTTAGGTTTTGGTGAAATTCAAAAAATGGTAACGGCAATTAGTGTCTATGAGTTTTTTAGCCTCATGACTAAAAAAAACTGTTTTAGAGATATTTGGAAGCATTCCATTTGTGTTGGGTTATGTTCCCATCGTATCGCTGTTGCAATGGAGTTAGAATCCGCGGAGTCGTATTTAGTGGGTGGCTTGCTACACGATATTGGTAAATTCGTAATGGGGCAATATTTCTCTGAAGAGTATGAAAAAGTGATTGAAAAAGTTCGTTCTACTGGTTTAAAATATGAAGATGTAGAAAAAGAAATTTTTGGGTGCAACCACCACGAAATAGGTGTATTGATAGCCAATCATTGGAATTTGCCTATGGAGGTTTGTAAGACGATAGATGATCACGATTTTGTCAGCAAATCGGATTTAAAAACCAGAGATATGATGACTAAAATAATTTCAATCTCGGATTTGATTGCAAAAAAAACATGTGGTTTTGAAACTGAGCAAAAGCAAATCAAACTATCTTCTATTTTGGGTATGGCTGAAGAAGTTATGCAGGTTAAACAAGATGTGTTAATGGGCATCATTAGTCATTTGAGTGCAGAAATATACGGTATCGCCCGTATGCTCGATTTTTCGATGGATGATTTAAAAATAGATTTGCCTGGTGATGAAACGGTGTATGACGATGATGTGGAAAGCACCAAAGTGCTTGAGACGACAGTTCCAATACGCTCTCGCGAAGAAGTGCTTTTAGAGATAACATTAAAAATTCAGGATTTTGCATTTTCTACAGATTTGGATTTTAATAAAATTTGCCATAAATCTTTGTCGGAGATTAAACAGGTTTTTGAGTTTAAGTATGTGGGTGTATTTGTTAAAAATGAACAAAGTCAATTAACACCGATTTCATTTCAAGGGCCAGAAATTGAAAAAATTGTGCCTAAGCTAATTTTTCATGCAGACCATCAAACTATGCTATCCTATTCAATGGAACAAAATAAAATTGCGATATTAAGTGCTGAGTTACACCGACAGCTTTCTTTTAATTCGATGTTGACAAATGCCGTAGGTTCTAGCAAAATTGCAACTTTTCCTTTAGCGCTTGGCAAAAAAGTTTATGGTGTAGTTTTGCTTGTCAAGGATCAGCATTTTGCCCCCATTACGGAGTTAGAAAAAAAAGTGTTAGCGAGTTGCATTCATTTTTTAGCTTCCGCTTATGAGGCAAAAAAGAAATAATTTTTTATTCATTCCGTTATTTACATTTCGTCTTAGACTGTGGAAAAGTTTCGTTATTTGTTAAAAATAATCTAGCTCGACCCATGCTGCTTTTGCTAGAGTTATTCTTTATTTTTACCATAAACTCGCAGCCACAAGCCATTTAAATAGCGATATAAATTTCATACTTTAAGGTTTATACCTCTAGCATAAATAATTGTTGTGTTTTTGACTTAAGAAGGTTGGAATGCTGGTGGTTATTGGTTATAATCGGGCGTTTTTTGAGACTTCATATTTGGAAAGGCAAATCGGTATGCATCGTGTGCAACGAGCTATAATTAGTGTTTCGGATAAAACAGGTATTGTTGAATTGGCAAAGCAATTACATGAATTGGGCATTCAAATTTTATCGACGGGTGGTACTTCGACGGTGTTAAAGCAAAATGGCATTCCCGTGACAGAAGTTTCTCAATTCACAGGTTTCCCGGAAATAATGGATGGGCGCGTCAAAACCTTGCAACCTAAAATACATGGGGGTATTTTGGCTGTTCGGGATAACCCTGAACATGTACAGCAAATGAAAACCCATAATATAGAAGCAATTGATTTACTAATTATAAATTTGTACCCTTTTGAAGCCACCATTCAAAAACCAGGGGTAACTTTCGAGGAAGCTATTGAAAATATAGATATAGGTGGCCCTGCTATGTTGCGTTCGGCAGCGAAAAATCATGCTTTCGTGGGAGTGGTTGTAAACCCAAGTCATTATGAAAGATTGCTAAATGAGTTAAAAACGAATCAAAATTCTTTAACAGCTGAATTTAAAAGAGAGCTAGCTATAGAAGTTTTTGAAACGACCTCAATGTATGATGGCATGATTGCGGATTATTTAAAAAAACAAAGTAATCTTGAAGGTTTAAGAGACCACATATCACTTGGCCTTAAAAAAGTTGTGGCCTGTCGTTATGGTGAAAACCCCCATCAAGAAGGTGCGTTATATGAGTTAAAGCAATCCTATGAATCTGGTTTGTTAAGTGCCGAACAATTAGGCGGTAAAGAGCTTTCGTATAATAATCTAATGGATCTTAGTGCTGCTTTTTCGATGGCACGCGATTTCGCTGAACCAACTGTGGTAATAATTAAACATGGCAACCCTTGTGGTTTGGCTTCTGCGTCAGATATTGAAACGGCGCTTTTAAATGCTTGGTCAGGGGACCCAATGTCAGCCTTTGGTTCTGTGATAGGCATTAATCGCAAGGTAACTGCATCTTTAGCAGAAAAGTTAGGTAGCCGTGAGTTTTTAGAAGAATTGGTATTGCCAAAGTTTAGAAAAGAATCGGGGTTAGAGGTCAATGTTTTAGCGGCATTTGTTGAAGCTATTATCGCCCCTGATTTTGATTTAGAGGCATTAGATATTTTGCGCCGCAAAAAGAACTTAAGAATCATGAGACAACCGAATTTTGTGCCACAAAATATTGAAAAAGCTTTACAGTTTCGTAGTGTGCCTGGTGGAATGTTAGTGCAGAGTTGTGATTTTGGTTTAGTTAAGCCTTCTGATTATAAAATCACGACTGAATTAAGGCCAAGTGCAGAGCAGTTAGAGAGCTTAGCATTTGCGGATAAAGTGGCGAAACATGTTAAATCGAATGCAATTGTCTTGGTGCAAGGTACAACTTTAGTTGGGGCTGGGGCTGGGCAAATGAGCCGATTTGATTCTTGTAAAATAGCTGCAGAAAAAGCAGGCAAACGGGCGAAAGGTGCTGTTTTAGCAAGTGATGCTATGTTTCCATCGCGTGATGGTGTTGATGCAGCTGTTCAAACAGGCGCAATTGCTATTATTCAGCCTGGCGGTTCTATTCGCGATGAAGAGGTGATTGCAGCGGCTAACGAATATAAAATCCCAATGGTTTTTACTGGTATGAGGCATTTTTTACATTAATATTGTAATTGTTGCTACAAGAAATGATGTAGTAAAAATATAACGCTTTACAAAAATAGGAATTCTAATGAAAACAGTAAATCTTCTTTTTATATTGATTCTATTCGTATCCTTTTTAAATGCCCAAGAAGAGGTTAATAAGGCAAAAGAACCAGAAGTTACCGTAAACATAGATATTGAAAAGAAGAAGATTTCTTTTCCTGTGCAATTAATTTCGAGTGATCAAATGCTAGAGGTGTTCGCTTGTACAGAGCAAGGCCCAACTCATGAAACGGTTTTGTTGATAGAACCAATTGGAATCAAATTGCATAATGCGATTAAGTCTTTGGGTTTAACAGAGGCTTTACATTGGCAATACCCATTAGAAGATGGGTTTCAGATGGCGATGGGCGATAAGGTTGTTATGAAAATTTACTTTGAAGGCAGTAAAGAAGAGGATGCTGTTTTTGTAGAGGATATATTGGTATATGATACAACGGAAACCCCTGCTTTTTTAAGAGGCTGGTCTTTTAAAGGTGATCAAGAAACGATTGATGGCAAAGTTTCGCCTATGGCAGATACTGAAATTTCGCTTGTTAATAAAGGTCGCAATAAAAGCCCCATGACATTATTATTAAACCCATCTAATTTTTTCATGATTGATGAGCCTGAATATAAGGTAGCCCCGAAAATCAAACCTCTACTAAAAAAATTAAATGAACCGAAAAAAACCCAAGGTGTTATCTTTTTAACCCCTGCAACTGAGGAATTTATTGCAAGGGAAAATGCAAAGCGTTACAAAGATAAAGATGGTTTATTGTCACGAAATATAGATTTGGCAAAAAAAATAGATGAGTTAAAGAAAAAATTTATTGGTGAAACGCGAAAAGGTTTAATGGATACCATTAAAAAAGGTAGTGTGCCAGATATTAGCGAGACCGATAAAGCGGAATTGGTACGAAAGCATCAGTTCTTAGCTTTAGAGGCAAGTGCCATTCTGCTAGAGATTAATTATCTGTATCACCAAATGGCTAAAAATGAAAACGAATATTTGTTGACAACAATGCCAGCAAATTTGGCGTCTACCAAAACTTTTAAGATTTTTGCTATTGCATTAATTGGTTTTTTAACCCAAGAAGTAAGTCATAAGTTGCAAGCTAAAAACGAAGAGATCTTAGCTTTTAACGCTAAAATACAAGCTGATGTGATTAGAAAGCATGAAACAAAGAAAAATATTCAGTTGATGATGGCAGATTTACAGCCATTGCTTTTTAGTCAAGTTAGGCTGCAAGATCAGATTGATGCTGAAAAAATTCGACTTAAAGAGCCTGATGTAGCAAATAGTAAAATAATGGTTGATACATTTGAAAAGTCTATTCAAAGAGCTGAGTTAGAAAAAAACTTTTTTAAAAGTCTAGAGAATTATTACTTGAAAAAAATTCAATATCTTCAAGATACCATAAAAGAAGGCGTTGACCCAGCGAAAATTTCTGATGCTATTCCATCGGGTGTAGACACTAAGGTTAGTATTTTGGAAGCTGTGAATCAGAAGTTTGCGATATTAGAGTTTGCACATAAAGACCGCATAAAATCTTTGAATGAATTTATGCTAGATGACAAAAAAGAAGCTGAACATTATAAGAAAAAAATTGCCGAAACTCAAGTTCTGTTAGAAAATGTTCAAAAGGCTAGTGGTGAAATCAAAAAAATCATTGAAACGAAAGCTTTGAGCATGTCGATTGAAGATCTTGAGAAAAATTACAAAGGGCATTTGACCCCGCAATGAATGAAGAGTTAAAGCTATAAATATGAAAGCCCTATTAAAAAGTTTACAGGATAAACTTATTGTTTTAAATGATTGGTTGAATCAAGAAGAAATTGAAGGGTATCGTTGGTATGACCATGAATTAGAAGAATTTTCATTTTCTATTGATGTTTATTTGGATAATTTACATATTCATTTGAGTAATGATGCTAACGATACAGAAGTGTTTAAGAAAAAAATCAGTCAGTTTTTTGTGAAAGAGTTTGAATTTGACCTAAATAAGATTTTTATTAAATCTCGAAAGCAACAAAAAGGTAAAGCTCAATATAATAAGTTTCAAGCTTCCAAGCAGCGTTTTATAATTCAAGAAAACAAGCGCCTATTTTATATTAATTTGACCGATTATTTTGATTCTGGCCTATTTTTAGATCATCGTAATGCCAGAAAATGGGTAGGGGATAACAGCAAAGGCAAATCTGTTTTAAATTTATTTGCTTATACAGGGGCCTTTTCGGTTTATGCTGCGCGTGGTGGTGCGACCCGAACTATCACAGTAGATACATCCAATACTTATTTAGATTGGGCAGAGGATAATTTTAAACTCAATAAAATATTAAAAGGTACTCACGAATTCATTAAAGCCGATGCGATTAAATATTTGAGTGATGCGAGTAAAGTCAAATCAATGTTTTTTGACTTAATAATAATTGACCCACCTACTTTTTCCAATAGTAAAAGTCGCGAAAATGTTTTTGATGTTAAGCGTGATCATGTAACACTTATTAATAATGCCCTTGCCATTTTAAACCCTGGTGGCGTAATACTTTTTTCGACAAATTTCACCAAATTTAAGCTAAAAACAGAATTGCTTTACTCGAAGGCTATTAAGGATATAACTGCAGATACAACGCCCTTGGATTTCAAAAACAGTGCTTTTGTTAGGTATTGTTACTTAATCGAAAAGAAATAGGCATTTTATCTATTAACAATTTTTTGTTTTTAATTACAATTCACTTTTAAATTATTCTCTTTTTCTATTTGGACTTCTTATGTGGGAAACACCTGAAATTATTTTAGATGATTTAGTGCGCCGCCGCCCAGAATTAAAGAATTGCAAACAAAGTATTCAAGAGGCCTATCTAATGCTGCTAGATACTTTACAGAAAGGCGGCACTATTTTTACCTGTGGTAACGGTGGTAGTGCTGCAGACTCTGAGCATATTGTTGGCGAGTTATTAAAAGGCTTTATGAAGGGCCGTCAATTAAATCTCGATGAAATAGAAGCAATTGAAAAGTTGTACCCTGGTGAGGGTAAAAAGATGAGTCAATCCTTGCAAAAATCAATTCGAGCTATTGCCCTAACTTCGCATATATCCTTGATGACTGCCTTTATGAATGATGTTAACCCGGCGTTTGTTTTTGCCCAACAATTGCGAGGTCTTGGCAAAGCTAATGATACATTAATTGCTATTTCAACCTCTGGGAATTCTGAAAATATTATCAATGCTTGTAAAATTGCAAAAGTGCAACAAATTAAAACAATAGGTTTATCGGGTGCTTCAGGTGGTAAATTAAATCATCATTGTGATTTGGTTATAAAAGCTCCTGAGACTTCAGTGCCGCTTATTCAAGAGTTACATTTGCCCATCTATCATGCGATTTGTGCCATGCTAGAAGTTAAATTGTTTTCATGATTTTATTGTTTTGGTTTTTTGCGATTATGTTCATCGTAAAAATATTTTTCGTTGCGCATAGTTTGTTCCGCCCAAAGTGGCACTTCGCCCTTCCATAAAAAAAGCGGATGATCCAATAAATTAATCGCCTTTTTACCCCGCATAATATAAGATTTTGTTAAATCAACACGAGCAAAACCTGATCTTTGAACAAGATTTAAACAGATTTCAGGTACATAAATTGTTTTTGTGGCTTCGTCAAATTCCCAATAAAATGGAATGTATCCTTGATGCATATCATATTTTTCGGCACTTATAGTTACATCCCCAAAGTAAATATTGTATTCAAATGAGTCAATTTTTTTGGTCGTTACCTTTACATCTAATAATTCTTTTATTAAAGGTATTTTTGGTCGTGAAAACTTTTGATTTAAAATAGCATCGGATTCAAATTTCCAGCGATCGTTCACCCATTTGATTTCGTTTGCTCTAAATTGTATGTTAGGGTTTTCGTTTCTTAAAAGTAAAATTAAACGGTTTGTTCCTACTCCGTTCACAGCCGCAAAATAAATCATGTGTTCTAAATTGATTGTATGATAAATGATTTTACGAGAATTTTTTTCAACTAGGGTAACTAAATTCCCACGAAGACCTTGATCCATTGCATCTTTGTATTGTAGGGCGATATCTTTAAAAGTCTCAAGTGGTAAAGGTGCAGCCCCTTTCAATTCAACTTTTGGGTCAATATTAGCTTCATCCTTTGGTTTATCTTTGCATGACAAAAGTGAAAAAAATGCGACGGAAGTCAAAAATATGATACATTTTCTAAAGATTGATTTATGATGCATGTTACTAATGGCCCTTTGGTAATTTTTTCAACATTATAGCCATAAAATCAAAGTAGTTCCATAGAAGTCTATTGCTTTCATCAAAAATACTTTAATATGTTGGCATTATTAACCAGATTTATGCAAATGAATAAAAAAAATAATTCGAAAATTAAGGCTTTTCCCGATAAAGCCAAGGGTAATAAGCAAGAAAGCCAAGCCAAGCCTAAGGCAAAGGAAGAAAAAGCACAACTCAAGGGTTGGGTAGTACCTGCTTCAGCTACTGGTACACGCTTACCAAATTTTATTGCAGAAAAACTTCCCGATCAAAAGTCGATGAGTTTAAGGCATATCAAAACTTTGCTTGAAAAAGGGGCTTGTAAGGTAAATGGCAGAATCGAAAAATTTGCTAGCCGAAAGCTAATTGCAGGTGAAATTGTTTCGTTTAGTTTTGATAAAGATGTTGTGGCGCCTATCAAAGAACGCGTTGTTTTATCAAAAAACAGCATTGTGTACGAAGATGATAGCTTGATCGCTTTTGACAAACCCGCAGGTCTTGCTTGTGGTCCGATGGAGCATGACGAGCATAATAATTTGCGAGTATATTTAGAAGAATTAATTAACCACCCAAAACTAATTATGGTGCATCGACTTGATAAAGATACAAGCGGTATTATTTTGTATGCAAAAACGGTTGAGGTATCTGAAATTTTATTAAGTATGTTTAAAGAGCGTGAAATTCAGAAAACTTACGAGGCAATTGTGGATGGGTTAGTTGAACAAGAGAATGGTAGTATAGACAGAAAAATGTTTTTAAAATCAAAAGGTCAAGGCTGGGAAAAATGGGGCGTTACGAGGAGCGAAGGGGGCAAAACTGCAATCACTAGATTTCAACTTGTTAAAACCATTGGTAAATTTGCTTCCTATTTAGAGCTGAAACCTCTCACGGGGCGTACCCACCAAATTAGAGTTCATTTGGAATCCATAGGTCACCCAATACTTGGCGACCACTTTTACGGTAGCAATTTTAAATGCCATGTGACATTTGCGGGGCATTTATTGCATGCTAGGTCTTTGACTTTTAAGCACCCCATATCCAAAGAAAATTTGGTGTTGAAAACAGAAAAGCCCCAACGATTCATCGCAGCAGAGCAAAAAATTGTCAAGAATCAGTTGTAGAATTCATAAGTTTTGTATGGCGTAAAAGTAATCAGTTTTAGAGAATTAATATTTGTAAATAAATGTTAGAGAGTTCTTGGCTTTATGTTTAAGTTGTTGTTTTTTGAGATGTTAAAAGGCAAATCGCTTTTACGAACATTAACCAATCAATGGGTTTCTAAAATAACTATTTCTGGAAATGGAATTGATTTAGGGGCAAGAAATAACAAGTCATCTTATTTTAGGTTTATTAATAAAGGTGAAAATTGTCATGTTTTATACTGTGACTTAGACCCGCAAACTTCTGATGTTATCAAAGTTAATTTAGAAGAAAAAATACCAATAGAATCTGAGACTAAAGATTTTTTATTGTTAATGCATGTTTTAGAACATTTGTTTGACTACCAAAATTGTATTGATGAATGTCATCGCATCTTAAAACCAGGCAAGCCTCTTATAGGTTGTGTGCCTTTTTTATACCAAATACATATGGACCCCGATGATAATTTTAGATATACCGCTAGCGGACTTTCTAAGATTTTTGAAAAAGCAGGTTATTCCAAAGTAGAGGTTTTCCCTTTGGGTTTTGGCCCCTTTAGTGCTGGCGCAAGTCAATATGCTGGTGTTTTTAAAATAAAAGTATTTGTATTTTCTATCGTTTATGTATCCGTTTTAATGGATCGGGTTTTAAATAAATTTATCCCCAATCACCATCGCCTTAAACCAGCTAATTTCCCCTTGGCCTATGGGTTTATTGCAACCAAATGACAAATTGAATTCGCGAAAAAAGTTTCCAGGAATTATCTTTAATAAATATTTGGTAAATTAATGCCAAAATAGAAGTAAGTTATTGAGTTTTGTGTTTAAAATGAATATAATTCCTGCCTTTTTAGAATTCGATATTTGATTTAGGCTTATGTTGCGAAAATTATCTTTAATTGAGGTTATTTGCACAATCATTGTGCTATTAGTACTTACCTGCATTGCTTTGCCTATTTTTTTTAAAGTAAAAGGGATGGCGGGGAGTGTCGGCTGTACTTCTCATTTGCGAGGTCTTGGTTTAAGCTTTGCCCAATATACCGCTGATAATCGCAATACCTTGCCTCACCATGATGATGGTTCCGATGTTCCACCTACAGGGTTTGTGTGGTATAAAAAAGTATTGCCCTATCTGATAGCAGAAGATGCTGAAAATACGAAATATCGACAAGAGGTTGGCGTAGATGTAAATGCAAATGAATCAGATATTAGTAAAGTGGTGTTTTCTTATAAAATGAATAGTCATTTGGAGGACTACAAAGGCAAGAAAAATTTTTTCTCTCCGCCATTTCGCGAAATTTCAACGATTCAATTTCCATCGAAAACTGTTTTAATATTTGATGGACGAACAGATAAAAAGCCATATTCTAATCAACCTTACGGGCCGCCAACTTATGTGGAACCTCGACATAATAATCGGGCTGGTATTTTGTTTTTGGATTGGACAGTTAAAATGGTTGATGGCGAAACCGATGAAAGCACTGGATATTGGAAAAATGGAAGTGGAGCTATTTGGGACCCTGATATTGAATACTAAAACGGAAAGAGAAAAAAGTGAAAACAGCAAATAAAATATATTGTTTGATATTAAGTAGTCTTTTGGCTTTATGCTTTGTAATTTTAGTGCCTGCATTTTTTTTAGTGCGTTATGAATTTTTAGAATTAATTCGTGATCGTCTAATCGCAAATGCAACTGCCGCCGCTCTTGCCTATGATGGTGATTTGCTGGAGACTATTGCTGCGACTAAATCTGCACAACATACGCCTGAAGTTCAAAGTATTCAAAAAATAAATACGCGTCTTGAGAATATACATCCTGATATTAAATTTGTATATGTGATGAACAAAAATGAAGTGGGTACCGTAACCTTTTTAGTAGATTCTATCACAGTAGATAGAAATAATGATGGCGTAATAAGTGATAACGAAAAATCCGCTGAAATGGGTGAAGTGTATGGTAAACCAACGAAAGAAATGCTAGAAGGCTTTTTGCGGCCTTCAGCCGATAAAGAAATAAACCACGATAGATGGGGTTCTTTTTTGTCTGGCTATGCCCCCATCTACAATTCCAAAAATGTAGTCGTGGCAATTGTTGGTTTAGATATGCAAGCGAGCACAGTGCAAAACAAGTTATATGTCTTTTATTTAACCAGCATTTTCGCTGTGGCCTTGGCTATCGTTTTAGCCTTAGTTTTATCAAGCTGGTTAAGAAAAATTCTTTTAAAACTTACAAAACCTGAATAAATATATGAAGTTTCTAAAAAATTTAGCTGCACAAAAAAAACAAACAATTGTGGCCTACGGCACAAGTTTAACTGAAGGTGGGTCTTGGGTTAAAGAATTAGCCGATCAATTAGACAAAACCTTTTTTGGGTTAACTACTGTAATTAATAGCGGTGGTTCCGGGCAGTGGTCGCGTTGGGGGGTAGAAAATCTTGAAGAGCGTGTTCTGCAAAAAAAGCCAGATTTAGTTTTTATTGAATTTTCAGTTAATGATAGTGTTACTCGGTTTAATAGTTCAGTAGCTGAAGCGCAATCGAATTTAATTAATATGACTCAACGAATTTTAAAAGTAAATAGCCAATGTGAAATTATTTTGATGACCATGACCCCAGCAGATAAACACCCGATAGGTCATTTTTCTCATCGCACCAATATTGAAAGCCATTATGAAATGGTGCGAAAGGAAGCCGAAAAACACCAATTTTTATTAATTGATCACTATCCAAATTGGAAAGCACTACAAGCTTCAGAAAAAAAACGATTCGATCAATATGTGCCCGACTCCATTCACCCGACAGCCGAAGGAAATTCTAAAATAGTAAGCCCATTAATTTTTAAGACATTAAATATATTGTAAAAATAGGGTGAAAGATCTCCTAAAAATACTCTAAGGCAAAATAGAAATTTCAAATAGTGATATTCCGCCAGTATTTTTAAATTTAAGGGCATCAAAGCTAGCCATTTTTAATGATTTGATACAATTTTTAACGAATTTCGTAATTGTTGAGAAACCCTAATTGGGCATCTCGTTTGCTCGCATCTTTGTATGCAAAACTAAGCCGAGCAGTTACCTATTTTTGTATAATTTTCATAAAGGCGAATGATTGAATCAGGCTGCTACAATAGAACCAGAAGTTCAAACCCAAGGTCGATTTGGTACTTTTGGCGGGGTTTTTACACCATGTACTCTTACGATACTTGGCGTAATAATGTTCCTAAGACTAGGGCAAGTTGTTGGTAATGCCGGTTTATGGCATTCTCTACTAATTTTGCTACTGGCTGTTTCTATTACAACCATTACAACCCTTTCGTTATCTTCCATTGCAACTAATACAAAGATACGAAGCGGTGGTGTTTATTTTTTAATAAGCAGATCTTTAGGTGTAGAATTTGGCGGTGCCATAGGCTTGACCTATTTTTTAGCCCAAGCAATAGCAATAGCTATGCATGTGATTGGTTTTACGGAAGCTTTGGTCAATATTTTCCCTAGTCTAAATCATTATTATAGAGAGACTGGAACAGTTGTAAATTTTTTTGTTTTTATTTGTGTATATATTGGTGCAGGTTGGACAATCAAATTACAATATTTTATTTTAGGTGTGCTGATGATTTCTGTTGGCGCATTTGTAATAGGCGCATTACCTTTATATGATGTTAATACATTAAATGAAAATTTAGACCCTAGCTATTCAAACAATGAAAGTTTTTTAACAATGTTTGCATTGTTTTTCCCTGCAGCAACGGGAATTATGGCAGGTGCAAATATGTCAGGTGATTTAAAAGACCCTGAGAAGTCGATACCCAAAGGAACTTTAGGGGCCATATTGTTTACAACTTGTATTTACGCTTTATTTATTTTTCTGTTTGTTATTAGTAGTAAAAGAGAGGAGTTATTAACTGATAATTTTGTAATTTCTAAAGTTTCCATAAGTGAAGCCTGTATTATAGCGGGTATTTTTGCTGCGACAATTTCTTCTGCATTAGGGGCATTAATGGGGGCTCCCAGAATTTTGCAAGCCTTAGCAAAAGATCGCATTTTTAAATTTTTATCTCCTTTTTCAAAAACTTCTGGTGTTAATCATGAGCCTCGCCGTGCCATCATTCTTTCATTTCTCATTGCTCAAATAGGGATATTCTTAGGTGATTTAAATGCCATGGCTCCTATCATTACAATGTTTTTTATGATTACTTATGGAGTTTTAAATTTTGCAACATTTTGCGAGTCTTATAGTGGCAACCCCAGTTATCGTCCAAAATTCAAATGGTGTAATTGGGTCGTTTCTTTAGTCGGCACAATTTTATGTTTTGGTACTATTTTACTGATTGAACCATTATGGGCCATAACGGCTATTATTATTATGGCTGTTTTATACCGTCATTTAAGCAAACAAGAAATTGAAGCCACTTGGAGCAATGTAAATAGCGGAACTTCTTTTGAAAGAGTGCGTCGCAATTTGTTATTGCTAGAGAATGAAAAATTTCACCCCAAAAATTGGCGTCCTGTTATTTTAGCTTTAGGTGTAAGCCAAGACGAACGACTCTTCTTGGGCTTTCAGGGGCGATTGCTTGCTGGTCGCCATGGTATTTTAATATTAGGTCGTGTAATTATTGGTAATTCCCAAGAAATGCTGCACAAACATCGTGAGATTGCGCGTGATATACGAAAACTAATTTCAGATAAAGAGTTGGAAGCATTTCCATCTGTTATTATAAACCCAAGTTTGACAGAAGGTATTTCTACTTTAGTGCAATGTAGCGGTTTAGGTGCTTTAAAACCTAATTTGGTGTTGTTTGGCATGAATGAAACCGCTAAAACAAGAAATGAATTTATACAGAACATACGCGTTGTAAACATCTTAGGTAAAAGTATTGCCCTATTAAAAAGTGAAAAAGAAAAAGACGACCCTCTCGAAGTGCCAAAAGGCACAATTGATGTCTGGTGGTTAGGTGAAAAAAATGGTAATTTAATGGTGCTTCTCGCCCATTTGCTAAGAAGTAACCCCGCATGGAAAAACAAAAAAATTCGCCTTCTTAGAATGATCGAAAACGAAAGTGCAAAAGAGGAAGCAACCCAGCATTTGAACCAATTAATCACAGCTGCAAGAATTGATGCCGAGTGTTCTGTCTATATTCATAATGATTTTAAATCAATGGTACAAAGTATTAGTTATCAATGTGCACTGTTGATTCTCGGTATGCCGGACCCTGAGAAAGATTATTTCCCTGCCGCACTAGAAAATGTGCAGCTTATGGCCAGCCCCTTCCCGCGTGTATTGTTTGTCCATAGTAATGGCGACATGACCTTAAAGGATTAACGACAATATGCTCGATGTCTAATGTGAGATTTATATTTCTATATGGAGACAAGAGTTTGCAGAAGAAAATAGTTTTTGTAAAAAAATTACTTATTTGGCTGAAAAAGACAAAAAAGATATTGATGGCAAAGTGATTGAAAAAGGCGAAGACCCCAAAAATACCCTAGCACAATTTCGGAATAACTATTACCCTCGTATTGCTGTAACTGTGGATATGATTGCCACTGGAACAGATGTAAAACCATTAGAATGTTTGCTTTTTATGCGCGATGTTAAAAGTAAAAATTATTTTGAACAAATGAAAGGGCGCGGCACTCGTACCATTTCACTGGATGATTTGAAAAAAGTTACGCCTACGGCAAAAATTACCAAAGATCATTTCGTTATAGTCGATGCCATTGGTGTTACCAAAAGTTTAAAAACAGATAGTCGCCCATTAGAGAAAAAGCCAGGTGTGCCACTTAAAGACCTATTGCAAGCAGTTGCCGTTGGTGCTAGAGATGAAGAGCTATTTACATCTTTAGCAAGCCGATTATCTCGCCTCGATAGACAATTAACGGAGAAAGAAAAAAGTCAATTTACTGAAAAAGCTGGAGGCAAAAGTATTTCCCAGGTAGCTAAGGAATTATTAAATGCTTATAACCCAGATGTTCTTGAGGAAATAGCCACTAAAGCAACAACTGATAATAAAGATTTGTCGGCTAACGATATTGCCATAATCGTTAAAAAAGAAACCGAAAAACTACAGAACTCAGCGGCTAAATTTTTTAGAGGTGAATTAAACGAATACATTGAGAATATTCGCAAATCACATGAACAGCGCATTGATTTAATGAACCCAGATGAAGTCATTAATATAGGGTGGGATAAAAACAATAAAAATAAATCAACTCAATTGATAAAAGACTTTACACAATGGATGCAAGATCATAAAGAAGAATTAGTAGCATTACAAATTTTTTATAATCAACCTCTTCGCAGAAGAGAATTGACTTACAATAAGATTAAAGAGGTGTCAGAAAAACTATTAGTCGATAAGCCCCTTCTTGCTCCTAAAAATATCTGGCGAGCCTATGAATCGCTTGAACAGTGCAGTAAAGCGCCAAAAAGTGAGCTTATTGCGATAGTTTCTTTGATTCGCAGAGCATGTGGAATCGATAGTACACTTACGACCTACGATAAAACAGTTGACAAAAATTTTCAATCTTGGGTTTTCAAAAAACAAGCTGGTGCTGCAACTAAATTCAACGAGGAACAAATGAAATGGCTCCGCATGATCAAAGACTATGTAATCAGCAGTTTTCATATTGAAAAAGACGACTTTGACCTAAACCCATTCAATGCCCAGGGCGGCTTAAGCAAAATGTGGAAACTTTTTGGCGACCAAACAGAAACCATTATTAACGAATTAAATGAAGAATTAGCTGCTTAAGGTATTTTTTTATTAGAATTCTTTAGGCTTTTTCTTGAATAATTTTTATAAATCTGTTTGTTTTTTCTTTTCAATTCATCTATTTATTTGTATACTTGCGATACATTCAAGACAAGCTTTTTTAATTGAAATCAATAAATTTAAGTAGTTCAAAATGGTGAATACAAATCAATTAAAAGCTGCAAAAAAATTCCCATTAAGTTATTTCATTAAAGAACAAATGGCTTTACGGTCATGGTCTAAAGAAGATCTAGCAATGTCGATGGGGCTTTTTGCTTGCCATACAAGCAACATTTTAAATGGTAAAGAAAAACTAACTTTGGAAGTAGCTCATAATTTAGGAAGAATTTTTAATACTTCATTTGAGTACTGGTTGAATCTCGACAAAGGTTTTAAAATTTAAAATAATTGTTTTTGGTTGCTTTATGAGAAATAGGTTATTAACCGTATTAAATGAAGAATTGATCGCAAAAAAATGAGCACTTATCCTTTACATGATCTAAATGATTCTCAATTTGAGAGTTTAGTCACTCTCATTTGCACTAAAATTCTGGGTGAAGGTGTTGTGCCTTTTGCTAAAGGCAAAGACGGGGGTAGAGACGGTAGATTTCATGGTAAAGCAAATTGTTTCCCTAGCCAATCAAAACAATGGGAAGGTAAAATAGTTATTCAAGCAAAACACACTACTAAAGTTAATGCTAGTTGTTCGGATTCTAGCTTTCAAGCTATTTTAAAAAACGAAGTCTTGCCTGCAATTAAAAGACTAATAACCGAAGAAAAAATAGATTATTATTTGCTTTTCACAAATCGCAAATTAACTGGTTTGCAGGATGAAAAAATTGAAAATTTAATTGCTGTGAACACAGGTATTCAGAATTTAATAGTTGGAACAGAAAAAATTCAACAATGGTTGCAATTATATCCAGAAATTGTTAGAGCAGCAAAACTTAATGACTTGCTAAGACCTTTGCAGTTTGATGAAAGTGATTTGAAAGATCTGATAATTGCAATACATGATAAATTGCCAGCAAAAGTGATGTTGCAAAAATCTCAGAATGAATTTGATTTTCCTGACAAGGAAAAGAAAAATGAAATAAATAAATTGAGCAAATTGTATTTTGAAGAAGTAATTAAAAAAAACTACAATTATTTTGATACAATAAGCACCTTTTTAAAAGATCCAATTAACCTAAAATATAAAAATTTCTATGAAGACGCAATTGCTGATATTAATGCTAAAATTGTTTTAAAAAAAGATGATTATTTAGCTTTTGAGAATATGTTAGAAGATTTCTATGATTATGTTATATCAAATAACCCAGATATAAAAGGCAAAAAAAGATTAGTTCGTGTGTTTTTGCATTATATGTATTGTAACTGTGATATAGGTAAAAAAGAAGAATGATTACGCCAGATAAACACACAGATGTTAAATATTCAGTAATTTATCTTTCAGGCTTAATTCTTAAAGAAATTCAAACTAGTGGTGTAATTAAGTTTGATGAATTAAAATCTGCTATCGAAAGTAAGGTTGGCATAAAGGCGAGAGATAATTTTACACCAGCATTGTCTTTTTTATTTCTAATCAATAGAATTATTTACAATGAAAAGTTAGACGCATTTTTATTGGAATCAAAATGAAGATTGTAAAAATATTCTCCAATAAGAATTTTAAAAACATTGAATTTCACAATCAATTCAATGTTGTAATTGCAAATATATTTGACAGAAGTAGTAAAAAGAAAAATACTCATGGGCTTGGGAAAACCTCTTTGATTCATGTGATAAACTTTCTGTTGTTAGGTGGCTTTGATGAAAAAGTTTTTGGCAATAAATTGTTTGAAGGCCAAACTTTTTATGGCGAAATTGAATTAAATTCTGGTAAATATCTAATCATTAAAAGGTCAATCAATAGTCCGTCTAAAGTTTCATTTAAGCTGAATGCACATAAAATGATTAGTTTTATAGCACCAGAAGCTTGGGATGTTGAAGATTCACCTTTTGATAAGGCTAAAGAAGCTTTAAATAAGCATTTGAACTTTGATGTTTTAAGTAATTCACTTTATCGAAAGGCTATTACTTATTTTTTACGGACTCAACAAGATTATTTAGATGTGTTTAAGCTTGGTAAATATAAGGGCAAAGACATAGAATGGAAACCGTTTGTATTTGAGTTGCTTGGTTATGATGGTGAATTAATCAACAGAAAATTAGATCTTGAATCAGAAGCGGCTGAATTAAGAAAAAAAATTGAAATATTAAAAGCAGAAGCAAATATTAATATTGATGAAAAAGATAAATTAAATGGTTTGCTTGATATTAAAAAGCAAGAAGTCGAGAATGCAAGAGCTACTATTGATAAATTTAATTTTTATGAGCATGACCGTTCAATAAATACTGAAGTAATAGAAAAGATTGATTTTCAAATACAAGCCTTAAATTCCGATAGATACCGTATTGAATATGAAATATCCAAAATAGAAGAATCATTGAGCCAAACAAATAAAGAGTTAGATATTGAACAATTAAAAAGTCTTTTTTCAGAGGTTAAACTTTATTTCCCAAATGAATTAAAGAAGCAGTTTACAGAATTACTTCAATTTAATAAATTGGTTTCAAATGAAAGGCAGAAATACCTGTCAGAAAATTTACAAGACTTAAAAGCAGTATTATTAAATACCAACCACCAAATCAATGAATTGGAAAAAGATAAAAGTGATAAGCTTTCCTTTTTAACAGAGAAAGATACCTATGTAAAATTCAAAGGCTATCAAAAAGAATTATCGCTTGTAGAAGCTGATATTAGTAGACTTGAAGATAAAATTAATGCAATTGACCGTTCGTTAGAAATTGAAGATCAAATTAAAGTAATAAAAGATCAGCTAGATTTTAGCATATCTGCCATTAAAAAAGCTGTTGCCTTAAGAAAACATGCGGAATTAAATAAAATCTTCAACTCAATAATAGCTGAAATTTTAGGTGCAAATGCTGTCATCTCTATTAAGCCAAACAAGAACAATAATATTGATTTTGAAGCAAATTATGAAAACCCCAATGATTTTGTCGCAACGGCAGAAGACAAAGGCACTACATATAAGAAGGTCTTATGTATGGCATTTGATTTATCACTTTTAATTTATTATGCCAAGAATTCATTTTTTAAATTTGTTTACCATGATGGAATCTTAGAAGGCATGGATGATCGAATTAAAATTAGATTGTTGAATAAAGTAAAGGTCGTTTGCCGCGAATACAATATTCAATATATTTTATCTCTCATTGATTCAGATATACCTGTTCAGAGTGATGGAACTAAATATCCCATTACATCAAATGAAATTTGCCTTGAGTTACATGACAAAGATGATTCTGGTAAATTATTCTTGAAAAGCTTTTAAATATGAATGAAAATATACCGAAACATTGGCAAATTAAAAAGTTAGGTGAAGTTTGTAATGTATTGGATAATTTGCGTAAACCAATAAATTCGACTGAAAGATACCGAAGAGTTGCTGATAAAGATCAAAATGAACTTTGTCCTTAATATGGCGCCACAGGGCAAGTTGGTTGGATTGATAGCTTTATTACAGATGGTGAATATATATTGGTTGGTGAAGATGGTGCACCTTTTTTAGATTTATTCAAAGATAAAGCGTTTTTATTTTAGCTTTTGCTTTAGTTCCAATGGGTTAACTTCCCTAAAGGCATTGTTCCTTTATATTTAGTTGGTAGAATGCTTTTGCTATTTATAGTAAGGAGTGCATTTGAAGTTTTTATTTAGCCTAATATGCATGTGTTTAGTGGTGCCGATTCTTGCCCAAGAGAAAAAGCAACAATCCACAAAAGATACATTCAAACAATATTGTTTTGATTGCCATGACAATGACAAACAACAAGGTAATATTAATTTCGAAACCCTTTTGACGACGCCTCAAAGTGAAAAAACTTTGGAGCACTGGGTAAAAACTTGGGATGTTTTAAAAAATGACTTAATGCCTCCGGCGCATAAAAAGCAATTATCTGATGCAGAAAAAGCCGCTGTCATTGCATGGATTCAAAAAGTAGAATTCAAATATGACCCATTAAAGCCGGACCCAGGTAAAGTTGTAATTCGGCGGCTAAATCGTGAAGAATATAACAACACTATCAATGACTTATTTGATATTAAAATTAACTTAAAAGAAGAATTCCCTTCTGATGATACTGGTTTTGGGTTTGATAATATTGGTTCAGTCTTAACGACTTCGCCATTATTGACAGAAAAATATATCAATGCCACAGAAAAAATTTTAGAAAGATTGTTTCTTGCAGATAATCCTGAATCCACGAAAAAAAACATACCCCTTTCGCGATTCAAAGGTGATCTTTTCCCGGGAGGTGGTGATATCACAATCGTTTCTAATTATGAAATTTCCTATTTGGATGAAATTGTTTATGAAGGAGACTATGAGTATACTGTATTCGCAAGTGGAGATCAGGTAGGTGCCGATTTGGTTAAAATGAAAATAGGGGTTAAAGATAATAGTGAATCTGAGTATACAGTTACAACTAAAAGAGGGGTAAAAGAAAAACATGTTTTTAAAGCGAAGCTGAAACCTGGCGATGCCCCATTTTTTGTTGGTTTTATAAATGATTTTTATCAACCAAATGACCCAGACCCTAAAAACCGAGATCGAAATTTGATTGTGCATAGTGTAATGCGTACGGGGCCAATAAACCCTAAAAAAGGGCAAAAGAGTGCTTTTGAAGAGTTTTGGTTAGCTGAAATAAAAAATGAAAATAACCCCAATCTAGTCGCCAAACTTTTTTTAACTAAGTTTATGCCTAAAGTTTATCGTCGTAATATTACGGAAGATGAGCTACGAAGTAAAACAGCTTTTTTTCTTTCTATTTATGAACAGACAAAATCAATGAAAGAAAGTTTAAAGTGGACAATTCAATCCCTTTTACTATCCCCTCATTTTTTATTTAAAGATGAAACCATTAATCGACTGCCGCCTAGTAATGGTGGTGCTTATTTGATTAGCGAATATGCTTTAGCAAACAAACTGTCTTATTTTATTTGGTCTAGTATGCCAGATGAAAGATTGTTTGAATTAGCTCGCACAAATCAACTTAGAAAAAATCTGAAAGCAGAAGTTTTAAGACTTTTGAAAAGCCATAAAAGCATTAGTCTCACCCAAAACTTTTTAGGGCAATGGTTACAACTTAGAGACTTAGATTTGAAATCACCAGCCTATTCGGCTTTCCCTAGATTCAATCGAAACCTAATTAAAGATTCTCGAATGGAAACAGAAGAATACTTTTCCTATATAGTTTCAGAAGATCGAAGTGTGTTAGAGCTGATCGATTCTAATTATACATTTTTAAATCAAAGGCTTGCGGAGCATTATGAAATCAAAGGAGTGAGAGGTAATGAATTTCGAAAGGTTGAGTTAACTGATAAGCGCCGTGGAGGTTTGCTAACGCAAATGAGTATTCTATTGGTTACATCTTACCCTACGCGAACCTCTTTGGTGTTGAGAGGTAAGTATATTTTAGAAAACTTGCTAGGGTATACGCCACCTAACCCCCCGCCAGAAATGCCCAGTTTAGCTGACAAAGAGAATTCCAAAGACAAAACGCTTCGCGAACGCATTCAGCTACACGCTGCTAATGAAACTTGTGCATCTTGTCATGCTAAATTTGACCCAATGGGGTATGCGCTAGAGAGCTTTGATGGGGTTGGTAAATGGCGCACAGAAGATAATGGCTTGCCCTTAGACACAAAAGGAAAATTGATATCTGGCGAATCATTTAATGGGGTTGTAGAATTAAAAGAAGTATTGCTTAAAAACAAAAAAGATTTATTTACTAAATGTTTGATTAAAAAGTTAATGACTTATGGTTTGGGTAGAGGTCTACAATATTATGATGAGGTTGAAATTGAAAATATTTTAGCTCTTGCGATTAAACAAAATTATAAGTTCTCTGAAATAATATTAGCAATTGTGAATAGCACTCCTTTTCAAAAACATAGGGACAAAAATGAATAGAAGAGATTTTATTAAACACTTAGGTATTGGCGTTGCCATACCACTTTTACCATCCCTATTGCCTAGAGCTTTATGGGCAAATCAAAAAATCAATCAAATGCCAAAACGATTGGCTTTTGTATATTCTCCAAATGGCAAAGTCATGAACCATTGGACTCCTAAAACATTTGGCAGAAACTTTGAATTGCCTCAAACTTTAAGGCCATTTACATCACTCAAAAATCAAATTCAAGTTTTATCAGGGTTGGCACACTTAAAAGCTTTTGCAAATGGTGATGGCGCAGGCGATCATGCGCGCGCTAATGCTACCTTTTTGACCGGTTGTCAAGCTAGAAAAACGGCTGGGCCAAATATTAAAATAGGTATTTCAATTGACCAAGTGATTGCCAATAAAATTGGTTCTCAAACCTTATTGCCTTCGATGGAATTAAGTTGCGATACCAAAAGAACATCGGGAAGTTGCGATAGTGGCTATAGTTGTGCCTATCAATTTAATCTATCTTGGAAATCAGAAACGACACCAATGCCGCCAGAGTCAAACCCTAAATTGGCATACCAGCGATTGTTTAATGACCCCTTTGGTGAAAAAAACTCAAAAACGGCAAAATTGAAAATGAGTTTATTAGAAGAAGCTTCAAAAGAAACAAAATCATTTAAAAATAAATTAAGCACTTCGGATAAAAATAAACTAGATGAATATTTGGAATCATTGTATTCAATTGAAATGCGTATTTCAAAAATAGATCAAATGCAAGGTAGTTTGCCAAAGGACCAATTGGTATTTGATATGCCTGAAAATTTTCAAGATCATATTCGTTTGATGATGGATATTATGGTGGTAGCTTTTAAGGCAGATGCGACACGCGTGATTAGCTTTATGCTCGCGCATGAAGGCAGCGATCGTTCGTTCCCCAATATTGGTGTTAGTGAAGCTCATCATCAGTTATCGCATCATAAAGGCAATGCAGATAACATAACCGCACTTCAAAAGATAGATTTGTTTTATTCAGAGCAAATGGCTTATTTTTTAGAAAAAATGCAAGGCATAAAAGAAGAAAATGGCTCGTTATTAGATAATAGTATGGTGATTTATGGTTGTGGTATTGCTGATGGCGATAGTCATTCCCATCGAGATTTACCAATCATTTTAGCTGGCGGCAAAAATTGTGGATTGCAGACAGGGCGCCATGTTCAATACCCTAAAGATACCCCAATGACTAATTTGTATCTTTCTTTAGCAGAAAAAATGGGAGTTTCCCTTGAAAAGTTTGGTGATAGCACTGAGAAGATTAAGGATCAATAGTAAGCAAATCTGAAGAAATAGAGGTTAATCATCAGACTAACCTCTTGTGGGCGATTTTAGTTTTGCGATTGCAAAGCAAAAATTAATGGGTCAAATAAACGATCAACGGTATCGTTTAGTCGTTTCGGCTGTAAGTGATCAAAAAAATAGCTTTTGTATTTTTCTTTTAAAGCAATAGTTTGCGGAATTAACTTCTCTTTGCTTTTGATGTCGTTGGCAAGAATTGACAAGCCAGCTTTAGCACGATTTAAAAGATTGTTGGCTGCGATAAGCCAAATGTTGATTTCTTCTTTATTGTGGCTTGGCACTTTGCCTAGTTTTTCAAGTATTTGAATAGCTTCTTCTAGTTTTTTTTCTTGAGTCGCAATTGTTTTTGTCAGTTCCTCTTTTGATTGCTTTGTAAGATATTTTTCAATTGTTTTTAAAATTGCATCTTTAGGGGTTACAAAATTATCCTTGCTATGCCCGATGTCTCTAGTTAATGCAAGTGGTAAGGGTTCGCTTATTAACTCAATTGCTTTCCAGAATTGATCGTGTGCAACACCAACGATATTTTTTGCGTACCAATGTTGATAATCTGAAAAATTACCGTTTGGGTTAGCTAATAGATATTTATTCATTGCAAAGCAAATGTTTTGTAGTTCCCATGGTAATAAGTGAACTGTCCAACTGGTTAACAAAAAACCTTCTAAGTGGCTTTCTGTTGATTTTTGTATAAAATCGAAACAGTTCTCTAAATGAAACCAAACGGGTGCAAAGACATTATCCCCGTAACTGCTAGAAGCAGGGCAGATAACGGTTTTAAAATTATTTTTTGTTAAATAGGCAGCAGTATAGAATGAATCGTTTTTGCTACTGTTTTTAGGAAATATAAATGATTCAAATGTTTTTTTGCTTCGCTCATCTAGTTGTTGTGGCTCTATTAAGCCAACACCCCATACATTGACTTTGGAGGTGCTTTTGTTGATTCGATAGGACCAATCGTAAATCATAATTCTTGTATCTAACTTATGCAAAGCTTCGTGATGATGCAATATCATATCTGCCCAAATGATAGGCGTTATTTTTTTCTTTAAAATTGGCTCTATCACCAAATTGATGTAATCAATATATAGTTCTGAAAGGGAAAAATCTTGTGATTTCTTTTGGCATTTTGGGCAGAAGCCTAAATCATATGCTTCATCCGCGCCAATATGAAAGTAACGGATGCTCCCAAATAAATCCAAATATTCATTTATCCAAGTATGTATAAACTCTAAAGCTGTAGGGTTTAAGGGGCAGTATTGTCGGTGTTCTGCTATATTTTCAGCAATGTGATGATATTCTTTGTTTTTTAAAACATACTCAGCATGTCCGATAGTTTGAAGTAAAGGTATAGATTCTAGGCCAATTTCTCCTGCATATTGTAATAAATCTTTGAAATCTTTTTTTGAAAGGGCATCAGAGTCATTGCATTCAGGGCAGGTATCCCATTGCACTCCATTTTCTAGCTCCCACAAAACGGTATCGTAACCATCTTCTTTTAGTTTAGTTAACCACTGTTTTAGGTATTCTTTTTTAAATAACAACCCATTCATATCAATGTGAAAACCTCTCATTTGTTACTCCTTTTAGAATAATTGATTAATTTATAAGATAGGTTATCATGCTTTTTAGCGTAAAATAGCGTAATGTTGTAGAAAAAGGCGTAATTTTGTGACTAGTTCTGTTGTTAAAATTCCAAAAGAAAAGAGTTTCGTTAGTCGTAATGTTTATCGCCCTCTGTCAACACCTAATATTCCACTACCTTTTGGTTTACGAAGTGTAGGCCATTGTAAAGCCAAGAAGGGTTGGCAAGATGCCCCGTATAAAAAAACTTTTGTGCAATTATTTTGGATTATAGAAGGGTCTGCGGAATTTGTTTTTTGTGAAGAGAAAATAATGCTTCGGGCAGGGGAGAGTTTTGTATATTACCCCAATCATACTCATTTGATTACGGCTAAAAGTGATTTTCTAGAATACCGTTGGGTTACACTAGATGGTGAGTATGCCGAGCAAATCGTTAGGAGTTTTGGAATTGTTGAAAAGCCACTTGTTATAGGTGTATGCCCAGTATCTGATTTTGAATTATTAGAAACCGATATTTTGGATGCAACCCCTTTTGGTCAAGCAAAATGCTCTGAAAAGGCATTTTCACTCTTAAGTAAATTTGCAGGTATTGAAAAAATTCATCAGCATTCACCCGTTATAGAAGATTGTCTTTTAATAATAGATAAAAATTTGCACATGTCAGATTTAAATGTGAATAAGTTGTCGAAAGATTTGAAAATTCATAGAAGTCAATTGACAAGACAATTTAAGAAAGAGCTTGGTTTGTCACCAGTGGAATATTTAATCAGTAGAAGAATTCAAAAAGGTCTTAATTTACTAGAAGAATCGCGATTGACAATTAAAGAGATTGCCAGTAAGTGTGGTTATCAACAACCCGATTATTTTGCCAAGGCCATTCGCAAGATGACGGGTCTACGGCCAGGGCAAATTAAAAAGAAATAAGCAAAAATTCATTTTTGGCAAAAGGTATGCTTTTTTGGTCAGACCTTTTTATGATATATCGTAAAATGGTCTGGACTAATTTACGATATATCGTAAAATGGTCTTTTCAGGATGAAAATTTCGTATAAATAATAGTAAAAGAGGCTCAAGCGATGAAACGAATCTATGAAAACATGCTTAACCTACATCATAGCGATTTAAAACAAATGAGCTTGGTATCGGGGCCTAGACAGGTTGGCAAAACTACAGTAGCGAAAAGTCTATCTGCCGAGGCTGCTTATCTAAATTATGATATCACTGAGGATCAGAAATTAATCAGAGGTAATAGTCATCTGTTAAATCAAACCTTGGGGCTTAATCAGTTACTAGACCAAAAAAAGTGGATTATTTTTGACGAATTGCATAAATACAATAAGTGGAAATCTTTTTTAAAAGGATTTTTCGATGAACATTCTGAAAAGGCGAACATAGTTGTTACGGGTAGTGCTCGACTGCAAATTTACAAAAAGATGGGCGATAGTTTGTTGGGTAGATATTTTAATTATCGAATGCATCCATTGTCAGTTGCCGAAATTTTACATGCCGAACGCAGACCTCTTGATGTAGAGATAGTAAACCCCACAATTAATTCGGCTGACGATATGGAGCATTTGTTTAATTATGGCGGTTTCCCTGAACCATTTATAAAATCAAATATGTCATTTAATAATCGATGGAATAAGCTACGAAAAGATATTTTGTTAAAAGAAGATGTAAGAGATCTCGTGCAGATTCAAGATATGTCAGCAATACAAGTTTTGGCAGATATTTTAAGTCAAGAAGTAGGTAGTTTGATAAATTATTCAAAACTTGCTAGCGATATAAATGTCAGCGTGGATACAATCCGTCGTTGGATTAACATTTTAGATTCGATATATTATTTATTTATCGTAAAACCCTATAGTCGAAATATTAGAAAATCATTAATAAAAAACCCTAAAATATATTTGTGGGATTGGTCTGCCATTCAAGATATCGGAAAAAAAACAGAAAATTTTATTGCATCCCATTTATTAAAAGCGGTGCATTTTTGGACGGATATGGGTTTAGGAGACTATGATTTATTTTATTTACGCGATAAAAATAAGCGGGAAGTTGATTTTTTAGTTACTAAAAACAAAAAGCCTTGGTTTCTGGTAGAGGCAAAACATGGCGATAA
>Ga0209573_1001395_pt1 | contig 37912 bp, 29 predicted proteins | sample TNRBio252014_DNA_FD_185870 | JGI IMG/M metagenome (GOLD analysis project Ga0209573, IMG submission 185870) | Wastewater treatment Type I Accumulibacter community from EBPR Bioreactor in Madison, WI, USA - TNR Reactor_6/25/2014_ DNA (SPAdes)... | ecosystem: Engineered > Bioreactor > EBPR >...
CTGAGAATGACCCGTAACTCGTTTTCCTGCAATCGGGTGACCTTGTGAAATACCCGCGCGCCTTCAAACACGATCAGTGTGTTGGGTGGGGTGGGTATCGTCACCTCCCGGTCATCCTGGCGGATCACCAGTTGCGCCGAGGACCATCGATTCTCCTGAAGATGGCGATTGACCAGGGGCAGCAGCACCGTGAAATGGCGACCATGGTAAAAGTTGTAGTCGTAGTGCCAGCCGATATGATCGCGCGGTCGATCATAAAACAGCAGCGAGCAGGAGCTTTGATCATTGATCGGTGTGGGTAATACGGGTTCGCCGATCACTGTCGTACACAACCGGCGCAGGTAGTCTGACTGATAAAAGGCGACCATTTCCGGGGCAGTCCGATGCAAATCCTCATAGGCGATGGTCCCGCCCTGCTTATGGACCGGGAAGTAGCTGCGCTCGATCTGCCTGAAGCGCAACGCGGTTTCCCGCAGCGTGGCGAAAGCAGACTCCGGCAGCGGTTCGGCGACGACCGCAATCCGCTGCTGAAAGTCAGGCAACGCCTCGGGCAGGCGATCGGGCAGGTTCAACGTAGCGCCATGCTGGACGATGAAGTCGCGCTGGCGCGCCTGTAATTGACGATATTGATGTTGTTTGCGCAGCTTGAGGCCCGTGAAGGCCAGTGCGCCAGCAGCAGTGGGAATCAGCAGAATTTCCGGTAACATGCGACGCTCCGGTAGCGATCAAAGGAAAAATTCAGGCAGGCGCGCCAGCGATTCAAGCCGATCCTCCTTAAAAATCGACGGTATTGAGATCTTCAGGGCGTGGCGTTCCATCAGCGATGCCCAGGGCGTCCAGCGCAGTCCGCACCGCCGCCAGCACGCCCTGCATCTGTTCCGTGAATAATTGACCGATGCAGCCGATGCGGAAGCTCTCCACTTCGGTCAATTTGCCTGGGTAGATGATGAAACCCTGACTCTTGATCAGGTCGTAGAAGGTCGGAAAATCGAAACGGGGATCGCCGGGGGAGTGGAAGGTCACGATGATTGGGGACAGCCAGCGGTCCGCCAGCAGGGTATGGAAACCCATGGCCCGCATTCCAGCGACCAGTTGATCACGGTTGGCGGTGTAACGGGCTAAACGGCCAACCACTCCGCCTTCCGCTTCATGCTCGTCCAACGCTTGAGCAAAGGCGGCGACCACATGGGTCGGCGGGGTGAAACGCCATTGCCCGGTACGTTCCAGGTAAGTCCATTGGTCATACAAATCCAGGCTGAGCGAGTGCGCGTTGCCGGCGCAAGAACCCAGCGCATCCCGGCGCATCAGGGAAAAGCCAAATCCCGGTACGCCTTCAAAGCATTTGTTGGCGGAAGCCACGACGGCGTCAAAGGGCAGTTCACGGGCGTCAATCGGCAAGGCCCCAAAGGCGCTCATGGCGTCAATGATCAGTCGCCGCCCACGCTGCGCGACGACCCCGGCGATTTCTTCAACCGGGTTGAGAATCCCCGAGGATGTTTCGCAATGCACCACGGCAACGTGGGTGATGGCGGGATCGGCAGCGAGCATCTCATCCACCTGGGCTGGCGGCGGCGGCAAATAGTCGCCCATATGGAGAGTCACGAACGGGCGGCCCAGATAACGGAGGATTTTGGCCATGCGCTGACCATAAGCGCCGTTCATGAGCACTAGCGATTTGCCAGTGCGGGGAATCAGGGTCGCCAGCGTCGCCTCAATAGCGTAAGTGCCACTGCCTTGCAGGGGAACGCAGGCGAAATGGGCGGCTTCAGCGTGCGCGACCCGGAGCAAGCGGCGACAGATGTCGGCGGTGAGGTCGTTGAAATCATCGTCCCAGGAACCCCAGTCGCGCAGCATGGCCTGCTTGGCAGCCAGCGAGGTGGTGAGCGGACCGGGAGTCAGCAGGTAGGGTTCTCGGGTTGGGTTCATAGCAAGGGTATCCGCAGGCGATGTCGGGTTGCCAAATAAATAATCATCGCTGTCGTTTGTTATGGTTTGATTAACATCAATGGTTCGGATAGTTTTGATTTTTCAAAACCCTAGCAGCCTGTCGGATTTGAGGGTGTTGGCGAAGCCAAAGGTTGATCTGGTCCTCCGGGCGGGGGCCCGGCTGGGGGGGGGCTGGTGTTCCTTCCCGCGCGGCGGCTTACCCGTGGCGGCCAGCGTGGCCTCATACACCGCCTGCGCGCGCCAACCGCTCCTGAGCCCGCGCCTCGATCGTGCCTTGGGCTGCGGCAATCGCCGCCCGCCGGGTCTCGCGCCGCGCCAGTTCGTCCGGCAGGTTCATCCCCTCGGGTAGGCCCGACCGGTCCGCCGCGTCCGCCTGCTGCAGGAGTTCCGCCACTTCGGCTTTGAGTTGGGCTTCGATCTTTTCGGCGTGACCCTACGATAAGGCACTGTTCTTACTGGCATGAGCGTGGATCTTGGTCCCGTCCAAACTGACCGTGCCAAACCGCGAGAGTGGGTTCTCTCGGGCCACTTGTAGAACCTGGACAAACGCCGACTCGAACTCAGCGCCAAACCGGCACCGGAAGTGGGCCCGCGTGTCGTGATCCGGGTGCAGGTTGCAGGCGATATAACGAAACGCCAGGGAATCGTAGGTGGCCCGTTCGATCTGGCAGCTGGAAAAGGTCCCGGTGGCGTAGCCATAGATCAGCAGCGACAGGAACATCGCCGGGGGGGTAGGCATCGTAGCCCCGGCCCACGTAGGCCCGCTCCAGGGCCGATAAATCAAGTTGCTCGACGATCTCCACGACGTAACGGGCCAAATGGGCCTCGGGTAACTACTCTTGGATCGAAGGGGCGAGCAAAAAGTCCGTGGCGTGGTCAATCGGGCGAAAGCGACTTATCGATCAGCATCCTCTGGACAGGTTCCGCTATTTTACAGGACCCTGGTCCGACAGGTTGCTAGCGGTTCACTCACCCCGGAAATCGAAAACGCCGCTTTCGATCTCCGGGGGGGCCATGTGGCACTGCAATTCAGTTATGCAAAATCTGACTCAAAAACAACTGCGTCCGTTCTGACTGAGGATTGGTGAAGAACTTCTCTGGGGTGTTCTGTTCAATAATTTCCCCGCTGTCCATGAAGATCACCCGATGGGCCACCGTCTTGGCGAAGCCCATTTCGTGCGTGACGCAAATCATGGTCATGCCGTCTTCGGCCAGCGCCACCATGGTGTCCAGCACTTCCTTAATCATCTCCGGGTCCAGCGCCGAAGTCGGCTCGTCGAACAACATGACTTTGGGATTCATGCACAGACTGCGGGCAATCGCCACCCGTTGTTGCTGACCGCCGGAAAGTTGCCCCGGATATTTTTTCGCCTGTTCGGGAATCTTGACCCGCTCCAGATATTGCATGGCCAATTCCTCTGCCTGTTTGCGCGGCGTCTTGCGCACCCAGATCGGCGCCAGCGCACAGTTTTCCAGCACGGTCAGATGCGGGAATAGATTGAAATGCTGGAATACCATGCCAACATCGCGGCGAATCTGTTCAATGAGCTTGACATCGTTGCTCAGTTCCTTGCCATCCACGACAATCCGCCCGCGCTGGTATTCTTCAAGGCGGTTGATGCAGCGGATAGCAGTGGACTTGCCGGAACCAGACGGGCCGCACACCACAATGCGCTCACCTTTTTGGACGGTCAGGTTGATGTCCTTGAGGACGTGAAAAGCGCCATACCATTTATGGACGCCTTCCATCTGGATCATGGACTGTTCGGATAGCGGGGCGTGGGCGGTGGACGGTGAGTTCATCGAATCGGATTCCTAACGCTTGTGACCGGTATACAGGCGTTTTTCCAGGTTTTGGCTGTAACGGGACATGCTGAAACAGAACAACCAGTAGACTGCGGCGGCGAACACATAGCCTTCAGTGGAAAAGCCCAGCCAGGCCGGGTTGGTGATGGCGTTGTGGACCGTGTTCATCAAGTCGAACAAGCCAATGATCAATACCAGCGAGGTGTCCTTGAACAGAGCGATGAAAGTATTGACGATGCCAGGGATGACCAGTTTCAGCGCTTGCGGCAGCACGATCAGCGCCATGGCTTTCCAGTAGCCCAGCCCCAGCGCCGCAGCGGCCTCGAACTGACCCTTGGGGATGGCCTGTAAACCGCCGCGCACCACTTCCGCCATGTAGGCGGCCTGGAACAGGGTGACGCCGACCAGCGCCCGCAGCAGCTTGTCGAAATTTATCCCTTCCGGCAGGAACAGCGGCAGCATCACCGACGACATGAACAGCACGGTAATCAGCGGCACTCCGCGCCAGAACTCGATGAACGTGATGCATAGCGTCTGAATGGCCGGCATCTGCGAACGCCGGCCCAACGCCAGCAGCACCCCCAGCGGTAGGGCGGCGGTCATGCCCACTCCGGCGATCACCAGGGTGAGTAATAAACCGCCCCACAGGCTCGTTTCCACCTCTGGCAGACCGAGCAGCCCACCTTTGAACAGCACAAACGCGATGATCGGATAGAAGACCAGCAAGCCCAGCCCCAGTTTCACCTTGACCGGGTTGGGCATCGTGCGGATGAACAGGGGAGCCGCGCCCAGGATCAGCAACAATAGGGCGATATTGACTCGCCAGCGCTGCGCTTTCGGGTAGAAGCCATACATGAACTGGTCGAGGTGGACCCGGATAAACACCCAGCACGCGCCGCTGCCGCCCTGACAGGCTTCGCGGTCGTCGCCGCTCCAGGTCGCATCAAACAGCGCCCAGTTCAGGAGCAGCGGGACCGTGATCCACAGCAGGTAGGTCGCTAGCGCGGTTAACGCGATATTAAACGGCGAGGAGAATAGATTGCGGCGCATCCAGCCGAGCGCGCCAATCGTGCTGGGCGGCGGCGGCAGGTCGGGATGAGGGAGGCGGGATTGAGCCATACGTCAACGCTCCACCAGAGCGACCCGGCGGTTATACTCGTTCATGATGAATGAAATGAGCAGGCTGATCGTCAGATAGACCGCCATGGTGATCGCAATGCATTCAATGGCCTGGCCGGTTTGATTGAGCGTGGTGCCGGCGAAAGTCGCGACCAGATCCGGGTAGCCGATGGCGGCGGCCAGCGAGGAATTTTTGGTCAGGTTCAAGTACTGGTTAGTCATCGGCGGAATGATGACCCGCAACGCCTGCGGCAGGATGATCAACCGCAGGGTCATGCCGAAGTTGAGGCCCAGGGAGAGCGATGCCTCGGTTTGGCCATGGCTGACCGCCTGGATGCCGGCGCGGACGATTTCGGCGATGAAGGCGGCGGTGTAGATAGAAAGCGCCAGCAGCAGCGAGGCCATTTCCGGGATGATGACCAGACCGCCCCGGAAATTGAAGCCTTGCAATTCGGGAACTTGCCAGTGGAGCGGCGCGTCGGCCAGCCAGAAAGCGATGAGTGGTAGACCGATCAGCAAAGCCAGGGAGGTGGAGAGTACAGGAAACGGCTGGCCCGTGGTCATTTGCCGCCGCCGCGCCCAACGTCTCATGACGATGACCAGCACGATGGCGGCGCCCAGCGCCGTTAGCACCCAGCCGAAGCCCGGCTGAAATTGGAGCGCAGGCAGATATAAGCCACGGATGTTCAAAAAGAAGGCATCGCCTAGATTCAGACTCTGGCGCGGCGCCGGCATGGCCCGCAGCACGGCGAAATACCAGAAAAAAATCTGCAATAATAGGGGGATATTGCGAAAAATCTCGATATACGCCAGCGCCAACTTGGCGATCAGCCAATTTTTGGACAACCGGGCGACGCCAATGATGAAGCCGAGCAGGGTGGCGAACACAATGCCCAGGGCAGACACGAGCAGGGTGTTAAGCAATGCGACCCAGAATACTTGACCGTAGCTGGAAGCGGCGGAGTAGGGAACGAGCGTCTGGATAATGTCAAAACCGGCGGGCGAAGAAAGAAAGCCAAAACCGGAGGCAATGCCGAGTCTCCGAAGATTATCCTGAGTATTTTCAAAAATATAAAGACCGAAAGCAACGGTTGCGACCAGCGCCGCTGCTTGGAAAAAGATGGCCCGGAACTGTGGATTGTTCCAGAACGGCGGCTTGACCGGGGGAACGGAAAACTCGGTCATGAGGATTCCTGGAGCGCCCCTCTCCGGTTGGCGAGAGGGGAACTTGAGGGGTTAACGAATCGGCGGCGCGTACTGCAAACCGCCCTGATTCCACAACGCATTCAGACCACGTTCGATCTTCAGCGGGCTGCCCGCGCCGACATTGCGGTCGAAGACTTCGCCATAGTTGCCGACCTGCTTGATAACGACCGCCATCCAGTCATTGGCCAGGCCGAAATCCTTGCCCCGGTCGCCTTCGACGCCCAGCATTCGTTTTACATCGGGATTGGTGGATTTCTTCATCTCCTCGACATTCTTGGAGTTGACGCCCATTTCCTCAGCGTTGACCATGACGAAGAGGGTCCACTTGACGATGTCGAACCAGTCGTCGTCGCCATGGCGGACGACGGGTCCCAGCGGTTCCTTGGAGATCACCTCCGGCAATACGATATAGTCATCCGGCGCGGCCAGTTTGATGCGCTGGGCGTAAAGCTGTGATTGGTCGGACGTCAACACATCGCAGCGGCCCGCTTCCAGCGATTTGGCGCTTTCGTCGGATTTGTCATAGCTGATCGGGGTGAGCTTCATCTTGTTGGCGCGAAAATAGTCGCTCAGGTTCAATTCGGTGGTGGTGCCGGCCTGAACGCAGACGGTGGCGCCATCAAGCTGCTTGGCGCTTTTGACGCCCAGTTTTTTGTTGATCAGGAAGCCTTGTCCGTCGTAGTAAGTGACTCCCGTGAAATTCACGCCCTGGGCGGAATCGCGGCTGGAGGTCCAGGTGGTGTTGCGCGACAGCACGTCGACCTCGCCGGATTGCAGGGCGGTCAAACGTTCCTTGGCGGTGAGCGGGATGAACTTGACTTTGGCGGCGTCGCCGAAGACCGCAGCGGCGATAGCCCGGCAGACGTCGACATCAATGCCGCTGTAGCTACCCTTCTCATCGGCGTAGGAAAAGCCAGGCAAACCATCGCTGACGCCGCATTTGATAAAGCCGTTTTTCTTGATAGCGTCCAGCGTGGCGCCGGCATGGACAGCGCTGGTTACGGTCAACAGCAGAATGGTGGTGGTCAAGGTTTTGAACTCATTCATGCGATGATCTCCTCACAGCGTGGTTAAACGACTGTTTTTTGGGTTTACCTGGATTGCGCTAAAAAGGGTAGCAGAGCGGTGGTAAAACTGGGTCACTGAAATTGTGACTTTTTGATGAAGCAAGACTTGCGCCAATGAAAAATATTATATAAAAATTTATATTATTTTCAATTTTTTATATGACATATTGTAGAATAATGGCGACAGATGCAGGATGAAAAGAACGTAGTTGCGCCAGGATAGCCGCACCATTTGAGGGCGTATCGAGTTTTTATCCCCTGTAAATTTTCTTGTAGCGGCGAGGTTCGCGGCGTGGGGTTCGATGATCAACTTCATTCAGTGATAAGCGGGTGTAATGGACATAAGCCTTTTCAAGGAACAGGAGAGCTATAAACTCGCCGCGCTGATCAAAACCTGGGGGCGGGAACTGGGTTTCCAGCAGGTCGGAATTGCCGACCTTGACCTCGGTGAACCCGAGATCCGGCTACTGGATTGGCTGGCGGCGGGGTTCCATGGCGAAATGGGCTACATGGCCCGCCATGGCGTCAAGCGCAGTCGTCCGGCGGAACTGGTTCCCGGCACAGTGCGGGTCATCGCGGCGCGGATGGACTATCTACCGCCGGACGCCGCCGATCCCTGGCAGGCGCTGCATCAGCGGGAACGGGGTTATGTGTCGCGCTATGCGTTAGGCCGGGATTATCACAAGGTTCTACGCAGCCGGCTGCAACGGCTGGCGGATCGAATCGCCGCAACGATTGGCCCCTTTGGTTATCGAGTCTTCGTGGACAGCGCCCCGGTATTGGAAAAGGCGCTGGCGGAAAAGGCTGGGTTGGGCTGGATCGGCAAGCACAGCAATCTGCTGGATCGACAGGCGGGTTCCTGGTTCTTCCTCGGTGAAATCTATATTGATTTGCCGTTGCCGGTCGATAAACCGGCCAGCGCGCATTGCGGGCGTTGCGCCGCCTGTCTGGATATTTGCCCGACACAGGCCATCGTCGCTCCCTATCGGGTCGATGCCCGTCGCTGCATTTCCTACCACACGATCGAACTGTCCGGGCCGATTCCCCGGGAATTCCGCCGTGCGCTCGGCAACCGGATTTATGGCTGCGATGATTGCCAACTGGTCTGTCCGTGGAACCGCTTCGCTCGTCCATCAGTGGAAGCGGATTTCCGCGCTCGGCATGGGTTGGATGCGCTAAACCTGGTTGAATTGTTCGGCTGGGATGAAGCGGAGTTTTTACGGCGCACCGAGGGCAGCGCCATCCGCCGGATCGGTCATGAACGCTGGTTGCGCAATATCGCTGTGGCGCTGGGCAATGCGCCGCATTCACCAGAGGTTGTCACCGTTTTACGGGCGCGGCTGAGCCATTCATCGGAATTCGTAGCGGAGCATATCGCCTGGGCGCTGGCGGAACAGGGCGCTATTCCTCATCGCTAATCTGGTATTCCTTGATGCGGCGTTTCAGCGTGGATAACGGGATGCCGAGTTCTCGGGCGACCGCCGCCTTGTTATGCCGGGTTCGTTCCAAGGCATCAATGATCATCTGCCGCTCCATTTCCTTGAGATGAGCGCGGGCGTCGGCGGCGCCCGGTTTGGGAATGGAAACAGGTTCAACGGGGACGGACGGCGCCACAGTCGAAGAGACCGGCGTCCGCTCATGCGTGGGAGTCCATGTCGGCGCTGAAGCGATTTTAGGCAGCCGCAAGTCTTCGGAACGGATTTCCCGGTCGCCACACATCACCGCCGCCCGTTCCAGCACGTTACGCAATTCCCGCACATTGCCGGGCCAGGAATGGTTCTGCAACGCCTCCATGGCTGCCGCCGAAATTCGGCATTTCAACTGCAGTTGCTGGCATAGATGCTCGGTCATCAGCGGGATGTCCTCACGAATTTCCCGCAGCGCCGGCAACTCAATCGGCACCACCGACAGGCGATAGAACAGGTCAGCGCGAAAGGCGCCGGTGTGGACCATCGCCGCCAGATCGCGATGGGTGGCGGTAATCACCCGCACATCCACCCGGCTCGATTTGTCCGAACCGATGGGCGTGACCTCACGGGTTTCCAGCACCCGCAGCAGGCGCGGTTGCAAATCCAGCGGCAATTCGCCGATTTCATCAATGAACAGGGTGCCGGTATGAGCCTGGCGGAACGCGCCCTCGCGGGCGCCGGTCGCGCCGGTGAACGCGCCCTTGATATGGCCAAACAGGTCGTTGCGCACCATTTCCGGGTCCGCCACCGAGGCGTCGAACACCATGAACGGTCCTGACCGGCCCGAAAAAGCGTGCAGGGTGCGGGCGACCAGCTCCTTACCGGATCCCGATTCGCCATGCAGATGAACCGTGGTTGGGGTGGGGGCCACCGCCCGGATCAGACCATACAGTTCCCGCATCCGCTCGCTCGATCCGACCAGTTCACCCAGATGATCCTGACGCGGCACTGCGACCTTTCGCTCCTCGGTGCATTGACGGATCAACAAGGTCGAATAACCCAGCCGGCATTCCGCATCGGGCGGAATATAGGCCTCGGTGATGCGCACATCGTTGATAAAGGTGCCATTCGTCGAGCCTAGATCGCGCAGCAGCAGGCCGTTGGGCGTCATGCGGATTTCCGCGTGCCGACGCGAAACGGCCCGATCGGTCAGCACCATATCATTGTCCGGGGCCGCGCCAATGCGCACGTTAGGTAGGCCGAGGCTGATTTCCAGCCCGGCGTCCGCGCCAGCGATCACTCGTAATTCAATCGCCTCGAACTGAACCCGTAACCGAGACTGAGCCGACGTAACAATAATTTCAGTACCGTCGCCGGAAAAAGTGGATGAAGCCATGCTGTCACCGGGAAAGTCATAGATAAAACGATTCTATATCAAATGAGTCAGTTTTTGGTTCATATCCTATAAAACCGCGATTTGCTGTTGTACATCGTTTATCTCGACGCCTTCCGCCGCCTTGACTACACTTAATGAAACCCTAACAAAACCGTGGAAAACCACTATGCGCCGAGTCATCTTTAATCAGAAAGGGGGGGTGGGCAAATCCACCATCGCCTGTAATTTGGCCGCCATTAGCGCGGCGCGGGGCCGGCGGACCCTGCTGGTGGACCTGGATCCGCAGGCCAACGCCTCTCGTTACCTGTTGGGCCAGATGTTGGAGGAGCAGAAGAAAACTCTGGCGCATTTTTTCGATGATATTCTGGCCTACAAGGTTTTTGGCGCTAAACCGGTTGACTATATCGTGCCAACCCGCTTTCCCAATCTCGGCGTCTTGCCCTCTGATCCCCGTCTGGAAGATTTACAGGTCAAACTGGAGTCGCGCTATAAGATGTACAAGTTGCGCGAGGCGCTGGACACGCTCAAGGAAATTGACGAGATTTTCATCGACACGCCGCCGGCGCTGAATTTTTTTACCCGTTCGGCGCTGATCTCCGCCGATGCCTGCCTGATTCCGTTCGACTGCGATGATTTTTCGCGCCGCGCCTTATACACGCTGATGGACAGCGTCCGCGAAATTCAGTCTGATCACAATCGTAACCTGCGTGTGGAAGGCATCGTGGTCAACCACTATCAAGCCCGCGCCAATTTGCCGGTGCGAATGGTCGAGGAATTACGCACCGAAGGTCTGCCGGTGCTGGAAGCCTTTCTGTCGGCGTCGGTTAAAATCCGCGAATCCCATGCCCAGGCGCTGCCGATGATTCATCTCGATCCCCGGCACAAACTCAGCCGGGAATTCGAGGCCCTGTACAACCTGCTGGCCGCCTGATCCCATGACCAGCGTCTATTCCGCCTAGCGAGGTTTGCCATGCTGAATCCGCCTGATCCCGCCCTTGTGGCCCGCATTGCCGAGACCCTGCGCCGCGCGCGCCGGTTGCTGTTCATCACCGGCGCTGGCATTTCCGCTGAATCGGGCCTGCCGACCTATCGCGGCATCGGCGGGTTGTACAACAATCAGACCACCGAAGATCAGTTTCCGATTGAAACCGCGCTGTCCGGGGCGATGTTGGAAGCGAATCCGGCCATCACCTGGAAATACCTGCATCAGATTGAAAAGTCCTGCCGGGGGGCGCGCTTCAACGACGCTCACGCGATCATCGCTGAATGGCAGGAGCGATTTGAGGTCTGTGTGCTGACCCAGAATATCGATGGCTTTCATCGCGACGCCGGCAGTCGTAATTTGATCGAGATTCACGGCGACATTCACGATTTGCTCTGCACCCGCTGCGACTACACGGTCACCGTGCCGGATTACAGCGAACTGGAGATGCCGCCGTCCTGCCCACGGTGTCAGTCCCCCGTGCGGCCACGGGTGGTGCTGTTTGGCGAGGTGTTGCCGTCCGGGGCGATTCAGCATCTTTATCGGGAACTGGATCAGGGCTTTGATCTGGTGTTTAGCATTGGTACGACCAGCGTATTTCCCTACATCGCCGGGCCGGTCGTGCAAGCCAGCCAGATAGGCATTCCCACTGTGGAAATTAATCCTACCGACACGAACGTGACCCACTTCGTGGGCTACAAGCTGCCCTCGGGCGCGGCGGCCAGTTTGCGAGCCATTCGTGAGGTGTTGATCAACGTATGACAGATCAGATTGCGATAGAGATGCGTGGTGTTTAACTTCTACGAATTTTTCGCCGGCGGCGGCATGGCGCGAACGGGTTTGTCCCAAGGATGGCGATGCCTGTTCGCCAATGATATTGATGAGAAGAAAGCCGTTGCTTACAAAATCAATTTTAACGGCGCTCCCGAATTAAAGGTTTGCGACGTCGCCGCCCTGACGCTTGACGATCTGCCGGGGATCGCCGATTTAGCCTGGGCATCGTTTCCCTGCCAGGATCTTTCGCTGGCGGGTAACCGCTGCGGCCTCGGCGGTGAGCGCTCTGGCGCTTTCTGGCCATTCTGGGGCCTCATGCAGGGCCTCATGATCGAGAATCGCGCCCCACGCCTTATCGTACTGGAAAATGTCTGCGGCGCGCTGACTTCACATGGGGGTCAGGATTTCATGGCCATCGCTGATGCGTTCACTCAGGCTGGCTACCGTTTTGGAGCGGTGGTGATTGATGCTATCCATTTTTTACCCCAATCACGCCCTCGTTTGTTCATGATTGGCGTCAGAGCCGATGTAGAGATTCCATCAGAGGTTAAAAATGCGGCGCCGGACCCGCTTTGGCATTCTGCGGCGATCCGGGGGCGAGTTGTGCAATTTTCGCTGGAGGCGCGGCGTCATTGGATTTGGTGGCGACTGTCGCCGCCGCCGCCGCGCACTACTGCTTTTGCCGATTTGGTTGAGAGCGAACCCAAAGGCGTTGACTGGCATACTTCGGAAGAAACCCATCGTTTACTCAGCATGATGTCAGAGGCCAATCGCGCCAAGGTATCCATGGCGCGCACGGCGGGGCGACGGATGGTTGGAGGAGTTTATAAGCGCACCCGCCACGGCGCGCAACGCGCTGAAGTACGGTTTGACGATGTCGCCGGATGTTTGCGGACGCCTTTGGGCGGCTCCAGCCGCCAAACCATTCTCATGGTGGAAGGGGAAAATATCCGTTCCCGACTGTTATCTCCGCGCGAAGCGGCGCGGTTAATGGGTCTGCCAGATAGCTATAGACTGCCTAAGAAATATAATGATGCTTATCACTTGGCTGGCGATGGCTTGGCGGTCCCAGTCATTCGGCATTTGGCGGCTCATATTCTGGAGCCTGTGCTGAGTTGTATTGAGCCATTCGCTGCTTCCCAGTCCGATATTTCTTCCTATCCACAAGTAATGGAAATTGCTGCTTAAAATTTGAAAGATTGAGAACAATGCAATTAGATACCCGAATCCGCCGCCATTTGGCCAACCAGAGAACTGATGCGGTCGCTATGTCAGGATGAGCCAAACCGTAGCGACGATGATGACTGACCCGGAACGATCCCGGATCATGCGGGCGGTCAAGGGACGCGATACCGCCCCGGAAATGACGATTCGTCGTGTGATTTTCTCCATGGGCTACCGCTATCGGTTGCATCGGAAAGATCTGCCCGGAAAGCCGGATTTGATTTTTCCCGCCCGGCGAAAAGTTATTTTTGTCCATGGTTGCTTTTGGCATGGACACGATTGCCGGCGCGGCGCCCGAATTCCTAAAACGAACCGGGAGTATTGGGAAAGGAAAATCGCCCGCAACCGGGAACGGGACGGTCAGCATTACGCAGACCTGGAACGGGACGGCTGGGCGGTTCTGACGATTTGGGAATGCCAGATTCGGGCGCTTGACGTTTGCGCCGAACGGATTCAGGAATTTCTGGAACGCGATCATCGCCGAAGTTGACGCCAGAGCGCTTTTTCCAGTTCCACCAGCAGGAACACGGTGAATCCGGCGAGGGCGAACAATCCCCAATCGGCGACGCCAATCGGCGCGGCGCCCATCAACTGTTGTAGCGGCGGCCAGTAGGTCAAGGCCAGTTGCAATACCAGCAATATGGCGCTGGTGACCAACACCGGACGGCTGCCCAGCAGACCCTCCCGGGACAGTGACGACTGATGCAGATAACGACTGTTGAACAAGTAGAAAATTTCACCCACCACCAGCGCATTCACCGCCACTGTGCGCGCTTCCTCCAGGGTGGCGCCCCGTCCGGTTTCCCACAGGAACAACCCCAGCGGCGCGATCACCAGCAACACCGACACAAACCCGATCCGCCAGAGCATGAAGCCGGTCAATAGCGGTTCATGCGGATCACGCGGTGGACGGCGCATCACCCGGGCTTCGGTCGGTTCAAACGCCAGCGCCAGGGCCAGCGTGACTGCGGTGACCATGTTGACCCAGAGAATCTGTACCGGGGTGATTGGCAGGTGGGCCATGCCGAGCAGAATGGCGGCGATGATCACCAACGCCTGGGCGCCATTGGTCGGCAGGATGAACAGAATCGCTTTGCGCAGGTTGTCATAAACCGTGCGGCCTTCTTCCACGGCATGGGCGATAGAGGCGAAGTTGTCATCGGCTAACACCATTTCCGACGCTTCCTTGGCGGCTTCAGTGCCTTTCATTCCCATCGCGACCCCGACATCGGCTCGTTTGAGCGCCGGCGCATCGTTGACTCCATCGCCGGTCATCGCTACGACCTGCCCTTCCTGTTGCAGGGCCTCTACCAGCCGCAGCTTATGTTCCGGGCTGGCGCGGGCATAGACATCGGTGTCCAGCACCACCGCCCGCAGCGCCGCTTCATCCAGCGTTTCCAGTTCCGGCCCGGTCAGCGCCTTTTGCCCATCGCCGATGCCAATCTGGGCAGCGATGGCTCGCGCCGTAACGCCATGATCGCCAGTGATCATCTTGACGCGAATACCGGCTTCCCGAGCTTTACGCACCGCCTGAATCGCTTCCTCGCGCGGCGGATCGCTGATGCCCAGCAAACCCAGCAGGGTGAGGCCGGCTTCGACATCGGCAAAGGTCAGCTCGCGTTGGGTTTTGGGGACCGGACGAAACCCGACCGCCAGCACCCGTTGCCCCGCTGCCGCCAGTGTCTCAATCTGTTCGCGCCATTGATCGGGATTCAAGGGATGCAGACCCTCGGCGTGCTGCTGGTCGGCGCACATCGCCAGCACCCGTTCCGGCGCGCCCTTGACGTGGATGATATGGTCGCCGTAGTGATCATGATGCAGGGTCGCCATGAAACGGTGTTCAGATTCAAAGGGAATGTTGTCCAGCCGCTGAAACCGGGTCTGTTCATCGGCGAGATCGAGGCCGGCCTTGCACGCCAGCGTCAACAAAGCGCCTTCCGTGGGATCACCGATCATCCGCCACTCGCCCTCGTTTTCGGTCAACCGGGCGTCGTTGCACAGGTGAATAGCGCGGGCCAGGGCCTGCAAATGAATGGCGTCTTCCGGCTGAATTGACTGGCCATTCACGCTGAAACCGCCGACCGGGGCATAGCCGACGCCGCTGACGGCAAAAGTTTGGTCGGCGGTCGCCACCTGCTGCACGGTCATTTCATTGCGGGTCAACGTGCCAGTCTTGTCCGAACAAATCACGGTAATGGCGCCGAGGGTTTCCACGGCGGGCAGGCAGCGGATGATGGCGTTGCGCCGAGCCATGCGCTGCACGCCAATTGCCAGAATGATGGTCATGATCGCCGGCAGTCCTTCGGGAATAGCGGCGACCGCCAGCCCGACCGCCGCCATGAACATAACGTCCGGTTCCATCCCGCGCCAGAACACCCCGACTAACAGAGTGAGTCCCGCTATCAGCAGAATTGCGGCGCTCAGCCAACGGCCAAATTGCTCCATTTGCCGCAACAGGGGCGTGACCAGGCTTTCGACCTGTTCCAGCATGGTGCTGATGCGGCCAATCTCGGTGGCTGCGCCGGTTGCGACGACCACACCGATGCCCTGACCGTAGGTGACCAGGGTGCTGGAATACGCCATGTTGGTACGGTCGCCGATAGCTGCGTCAGGCGCGACCGGATCGGGCGCTTTCTCAACGGCTTCGGCCTCGCCGGTGAGCACCGCTTCCTGAATCCGCAGGTTCTTGACCTCGATCAGCCGCAGATCGGCGGGGGCTTTGTCGCCGGATTGCAGGATCACCCAATCGCCGGGAACCAGCTCCTCGGCGAGGATTTCCTGGCGCTGGCCGTTTCGTAAAACCATGGCGTGCAGCGAGAGCATTTTGCGGATAGCGGCCAGCGCCGATTCCGCCTTACCTTCCTGCACGAAGCCGACGATGGCGTTGATCAGCACAACGGCCAGAATCACGCCGGTATCGATGGCATGGCCCAGCAGGGCGGTGACTGCCGCCGCCGCCAGCAGCACATAGATCAGGATATTGTGAAACTGGAGGAGGAAGCGCACGACCGGCCCGTGACGTTGGGGAGGGGGCAGGCGGTTGGGGCCGTGAGTGTCCAGACGCTGGGCGGCTTCAGCATCGCTCAGGCCGCCAGGAGCCGTTTGCAGTTCCTGCAAGACCTGTTCGGCAGGCAGCGCATGCCAGGCGGTGGAAGGCGTCGAGGGATTCATGGTTTGTAACTCCTTGATGGTGTTGTTCCAGGGTATGGAAGCACGATCAGTGCAGGATTTTTGACAATGATGCAGCGCAAAAAAGTCCAGCGATTCGCTCAAATCTCGGAACTTTGAGGCGCTCCCTCTCTTGATGGGGCTTTCCCGGAAACTGCCGCAATCCCTGCCGGGAACAATCTGGGAAACAACATTTCAGCGCTTCAACCTGCTTTATCGGAGCCAGGGAAGAAAAACTCCGGCACAAGCATCAGTTGACGCTTAAAGCCGGAAAAATAGAGATTACCCGCGCGTTGTGATAGGCCTGGTTTGCAAGATACTCACTTTGCCATGATCAATACCAAACTCAATATCTTGAGATAAAGCATAATGTTCTTCCAAAGCCATGGCTAGCTTAATCTTAATATCCTCTTCACTTAAACAAGGGACATCACGCAAATCATTATCCACAGTTTCTATACATGTTCCCTTACCAGAAGGATGCTGTATAACCTTAAAAGCTTTCTTACCGATATGGACATTGATCACCGAACCATCAAATTTATTCACATAATAACGATCCACATCGACCAATCCAGAAACGACTCCTTCTCCAAGCCCATATCCCGCTTCAATCACAATCACATCTCTATCACTGACAGGGTCCGTTGTAAATATCACCCCAGAGACCTGTGAATTAAACATTTTCTGTACAACGACCGCCGGTTTAATAGATCCTTGCTGAATAACCCGGTCATTCCGATAAATAATTCCCCTAATCAACCAAAATGACATCCACACTTTTTTTATGAACTCCAAAAGTTCAGCAGAACTAACATATAAATAAGTTTCCGCCGCCCCAGCAAATGAGGCTTCTTCAGTATCCTCCTGTAAACCTGAAGACCTTACACTTAAGTAAGCATCTTTTAAGCCATAACGATTGACTGCCTCCATAATTTCATGGCCTATTCCTGTCGTAGAGTCTAAACAACCTTGGAGGATCAAATCTCGGATTCTATCCAATAAATCGACAATTTTTCCATATCGATCCTCATGAGAAATTTTTTTAGCTATTAAAGCAGCATCAATAGCCATCATAATTTCCGTATAGGTCTCCAACAGGCTATTCTCTTCAAGGAATCGCTGGAAAGCAAAAGTTGTCACCATCAATGCCTGCGGGACTGTAGCGCCATGCTGTTTAACAATCTGCGCAATTTCTCCGAGATTGGCGCCTTTCCCGCCAACTAAATCAACAAAATCAGCATCAACATCTTCCAGTGGCGCAAGAGTCCGTCCGGATTTGGCAATCCGCTGTCTCTTCGTCTTGGCGAGTTCATTGGCCTTAATCTGTAAATTTTCAACCATCGCCTTCGCTAAAAAACCTTCTTCCCTCATGCGCTTAAAAACTCCAATCAAACACATTTTTAATTCTTGCTTTGAGCGGCGATAGGCGTCTTCCAATTGGCCAGCCGGGTCTTTGATATCACCGATCTCTCGGACATTCCCATAATCGCTTAGCAGGAAAATTTTACCTATGGAATGCGGGTATTTCTCTTTCAACAAGTCTACATGAAAAGACTCCATTGCTAAAATGATATCAGATTCCTGAATATCATTTTCTGTAATTTTTTTACTACGGTGATTTTCCGCATATATGCCATCTTCCGATAAAAGCAAAGCTCGGCCTATTTCAGACATAGGGCTATTTTCAACCGCTGCTACCCCACGCGAAAAAACCTCAATACCACTCGTTTTTTCATCAAAGAGTATTTTCTTCAATAAGAATTCAGCCATCGGGCTACGGTCAACGTTAGCTGTACATACTATTAAAAATTTTGGGCATTTACCACGACTATATCTATAACCAAGACGACGCAGGATCTGTCGAATCAGCGGTAAATCATCCTCTGTTAAATTTTTTTCTGTCAATACTTCAGCTTCATGAAGGATGGATGCTCTGAGTAAAGCCATACGTGGATGATAACGCAGTTTATCAATGCGTTTTTCAAGCATCTTCAACCGCTGATTTGATAAATTCAGACTATTTGTTAAAGTCATGACTTGCATCCAATGACGTTCAGCTACCGCAACAATACTTAACGCCCTCCACAGCACATTAACCTTAGATATATTATGCTCGATTTCTGATAGCAATCCTTCAAGTTCTGTCAAAATATTTTCAGTCAACTGTTGCACCATTGTATTGACATAAGCAGAACTCTTTTCGGGAAGCCTGACAAGTTTACCGTCTACGCATATTCCTGTACAAAAATGCTGTGCAACATTAATAATTTTTTTACGTATATCTGGACTAACCCGTCTATCCCATAATGCTTCGGCTAATACTAAACCAATAATATCAGACTTTGTCTGCTCATAACCGTTTTGCGCATTGATGCTTAGTAAAATATTAGCTAATTGATGTTCAAGATCAACAGCAGTATTTTCACCCGATATGATTCCCTGGATCAAACCATGTACTTGTTCAAGATGATCTTCACCCATGGGCATAATTGACACGACTCCTTGTGATGCCCAAACCAGAACCACATCGCCTTCACGCACCTCTACTACTTCAGAGACCATCGAGTCACTTACCCAAAATCCCTCCACTGTTTTCTTCATCTGGCTCGGATGACGCTCTTCAAGACGAACTACAATACCTTCTGATGACTGTAACCATTCAGCATGTGGAAGAATCATAGCAGGGATGGCAAATTCCCGCGTGGTCACTCCAGTATGACTTAATAGACCACCACCAGTCACCAGAACCGCCTCAGCAGACCGAATGGCTTCAATATCTTCAGGAGTTGTAAATTGAGCTAATAGAACCCGTCTGTCGCGAGTCTGCGGATTAAAATAATAATTGCGGTTAAAGGTAATGCGTCCAACACGAACGGAACCATCGCCAACTGAGGCTGATAACCCTCTGACAGATGTACCAATAATCTTGATTAGTTCGTGCGGTTGTCCAATTAACAAGCGATGAGAAACTACTTTTTGAAAGCCAGGAACTTGAATCTTGCCAGGTACAGCATAACCAGATTTACATAATACTTTTCTGAGGGCATTAACTGAGAGCCATTCTCCATTCCACTGCGCTGTCAAGTGCTGACTAAATGCATAAAGTATGGCGCGATTTTCTTCATCGGCTAAACCATACACTATCAACCATTGATTAGGCGCAATCTCTTGTTGCGCTCTTATCAGCGTAAGTTGGTCAATACTACCAATAATACTGAAGTCAAAATTCAAGTCAGCTTTCTTCAAAAGAACCGCCATTCTCAACGCTTCATTTTCATGCACGATAACCTTACCAATAATTTCTTTAACTGGTTGATAATCGGGGTTCTTATCGACAAATCCCCAACTATTGATCCTGAATTCCCTACGACCTAATCCATTCCGCAAAGGTTTATTAAAATATTCATCAATCACTTCCTGTCCTACTCCACCTTTACCGGGTTGGATAATAGGCAGCTCAACCGCACGTAACAAAGCGTTAATCGTAAAATATAGGCGATGGCGAAGCATCCGCTGTTCATTGGATTGATAAGCCTTAAAATCTAGAAGGACTCTAGGTCCTTTATATTCACAATAGGTAGTTAATGGCATACCTTCGCCTCCATATGAAAGTGGAATTATTCCTTCGACTAAAAACATACTCGCAAATGAGGCCACAAATTTATTAATTTCATTGGCATCTATCTTACCTACGGCGCTATTAGAAATAATTTCCTGGGAAAAAATATAAGCCATGGCATAATCTAAATCACGGAGAGAACCGATCAATCGCAACACAAATATAACAGTTTCTTCAATTTGTTTATGAGTCCGCGCACCATGATCTTTGTCCAATATACCCGCCACCAGCGAATCGACTAAACCCTCCTGTTCACGTTTGACCACCAACCCTTTTTCTTGTAGAACCTTTGCGACAAAAGCCCCGCGTAACTGTTGCTCTATTTCTATGCCGCCCTGATAACTCTGTAATCGAACAAAGCCTTCACGATCTGGATGTTCAATATTAGCGGAAAACTCTGCACAGTGTTCTCCAAGTTTTACACTATAAGTAATGTGATTGTTAATCACAACAAATGTACCGAGTATCGGCACCGGCATTTTCCGATAAGCTCGTATAATCGCTGAAATTGCTCGATGCCGGATCAAACCATTGACTATGATTGGCATATCATCCAGTTTAGCTAATCGAATTTCTTTTATCTCATCAGACCCGATGCAACCGATAGCTACTGTTATACTTGCCCGCGCCGAAATCATTTTTCTCTCTAATGCCTTATTACCTGCTTCATGCAGGAAACATATTAAAGAGTGAACGCTCTCTATTTCAGAAAGAGACGAGTCTTTAAGACTTGTAATTTTTCTCATTAAATCATTTGACAATTCATCTTTTTCAGATAAGTGTTCCCAACACTTTTCTATTTTTTTTCGGATTAAATTGTATTGATTGAGTGCTAAGTCGCCCTCAAAAGAAGATGCGATTTTCTGGTAGGCGTCTACCATTTTTTTAAGCAATAAAAAAATTGTCTGCGCCGTCATTTTAGTCATTTTATCGGCATGAGCGACAATCAGTTGAAGGGCATCATAGTTTGGTTTAATCAGGTTATTCTGAATATTAGTATAATGTTCTTGTAGTTCTTTCCTGGATTTATCATTAAATTCAGGATTAGCTGAATTATCGAAGAGCAATATATAATTTCCTGTGTCATCATTGATTTCACTTTTTAATTCACCTAAAGTACTATCTTGCATCCAAGGCGGCAGATGTAACTCAGAATATTTCAGCGGATAATTTAATTGATATCCACTAAGGTTAAACCCTGAGTTGTGTATATCCAAGACAGCTATAAACCGTAGTTTACTTAAATTATCCCAAGAGGCCGTAATTTTAATAAAATTCTGTTTTCCCAAAGCGTTCTGAGTTATCGTCAAATTATCAATCAGCATTATCAAGCCATCCCTGTCTTGTGCTATGGATTTCAGGAATCCTTCACTGCTGATTCTTGTTAAATCGAGCAGTCGATCGAGTTTAGCAACATTTCGATGCCCATATAATATAGTAAGAAAACTATATGCATCTGGATAACGCGCCTGCAACTCTTCCTCAATAACCACCTTGATGAATAGGTCATCTGTTTGTTTTTTCAGTGCAGTGACTAAATCACACGTTAGCACCGGTTCATACTGTCCTTGAACAGATACTGTAATAGGGAGTTTTAGAAGAATATGAAGAAGGCGGTTGCTTTCATTTTTCAAACTTTGAATATGAGTCGCTTGGGTAGCATGGTCAGGAGACTGTCTTATAAGATCGATTTCAATATTTTTTTGATGCCATAACTGTTTCAATAATTCTGGATCGTCTTCGGAAATATCTGTAGGCCATTGATGTCTATTAAAATGTTCTTCTATTTCACGAATATATTTTTCAATGATTTCCTGTCCATCGGATTTTAATTTTTTTGCTAGGGAATCCTGCAAAAGAGATTTTGTACGGGCAAGTAAAAATGCATGCAATATAATCCGCTCTTTATCGGAATCACTCCAATAGATCAGATCCAATTTATGTCGTTGAATGTTGGAAACGACTTCTTCTATAATATTTTTTTCAAAGCCACATTCCTGCAAGGCTTCCATCAAGCGCAAAATATATTTTTTCATATAAAAATCCTATAATGGCTGTGAAATTATAGTCTATTCAATAAAGATTAAGGCATGGCTTAAAATAAAAATATTTATTTAGCTTTCAGTCGCCAACTCAGTGTTTCACCGGCCCGCAAGGGAATCAGTTCATCCGCGCCGAAGGGAAAAGATTCCGGTACAAGCGTTGGTTGGCGTTGCAAGGTAATGGTTCCGGCGTTGCGCGGCAGGCCATAGAAATCCGGGCCGTGGAAGCTGGCGAAAGCTTCCAGGCGATCCAGCGCCCCGGCGACGGCAAACGCTTCCACATACAGCTCCAGGGCGGCATAGGCGGTATAGCAACCGGCGCAACCACAGGCGATTTCCTTACCGGAGCGAGGATGCGGCGCGCTGTCGGTGCCGAGGAAGAATTTGGGGTTGCCACTCGTCGCTGCTTGAACCAGCGATTGTCGATGCCGTTCGCGTTTGAGAACCGGCAGGCAGTAGTAATGCGGACGGACGCCGCCCTGAAAAATGGCGTTGCGGTTATACAGCAGGTGATGGGCGGTGATCGTCGCCGCGACCGTGGCGGGCGCGTCCCGCACAAAGTCCGCCGCGTCCTGCGTCGTGATATGCTCCATGACGATTTTCAATGCCGGGAAATCACGGATCAGCGGAATGAGAACCCGGTCGATGAAAACCGCCTCACGGTCGAAAACATCGACTTCGGGATCGGTGACTTCACCGTGCGCCAGCAAAGGCATTCCATGCGCTTGCATCGCTTCCAGGGTCGGCGCAAGCCGGTGGATGTCGGTGACGCCGGAGTCAGAATTCGTGGTGGCGCCAGCGGGATAAAGTTTGCAAGCGACCGTGTGGCCGGACTCTTTGGCGCAGCGGATTTCAACAGGCGGCGTGTGATCGGTCAGGTACAAGGTCATCAGCGGTTGAAAGTCCAGCTCCGGCGGTACGGCCTCCAAAATCCGCGCCCGGTAAGCCAGCGCCTGGGCGGTCGTCGTCACCGGCGGGCGCAGATTGGGCATAATGATGGCGCGGGCGAACTGGCGGGCGCTGTGCGGGATAACGGCGCGCATCGCTGCATCGTCGCGGACGTGCAGATGCCAGTCGTCGGGGCGGGTAAAAGTGAGGGTGTTCATAGCCGGTTCCACTGAGGTGATGAAAGACGTCATAGCGAATTATACGCCCGGCTTGCCTTGACGCGCCGGGGCTAACCATTAAGCTAACGAGCTTGTGCGGTTCGGGCCAGCAGGGTTTGGGCCGGTCAAGTTGAAATTAATGAATGAACATGAGGAATGTTATGTCGGACGTGAAAAAAGTCGTGCTGGCCTATTCGGGCGGGCTGGATACCTCAGTGATCCTGAAATGGTTGCAGGACGTGTATCAGTGCGAGATTGTGACTTTCACCGCCGATCTGGGCCAGGATGAGGAGCTGGAGCCGGCGCGTGGGAAAGCGCTGAAAATGGGCATCAAGCCGGAAAATATTTTCATCGAAGATCTGCGCGAAGAGTTCGTGCGCGATTTTGTCTTCCCCATGTTCCGGGCCAACGCCATTTACGAGGGTGAATATCTGCTTGGCACGTCCATCGCCCGGCCGTTGATCGCCAAGCGGCAAATTGAAATCGCTGTGCAGACCGGGTCGGATGCGGTTGCGCACGGCGCCACCGGCAAGGGCAACGATCAGGTGCGCTTTGAACTGGGCGCTTACGCCTTGAAGCCGGATATCCGCATTATCGCCCCTTGGCGGGAATGGGATTTGCTCTCGCGGGAGAAATTGCTGGCTTACGCCGAGAAACACGGCATCCCGGTCGAAATGAAGCGCGGCGCCAAATCGCCGTATTCCATGGACGCCAACCTGCTGCATATTTCCTATGAGGGCGACATTCTCGAAGACCCCTGGAATGAGCCGGAGGAGGCCATGTGGCGCTGGTCGGTCTCGCCGGAGAAGGCTCCGGATCAGCCGCGCTCTATCGAACTGAGCTACCGCAATGGCGACATCGTGGCGATTGACGGTGAGGCGCTCAGTCCGGCTGCCGTGTTGACCCGACTGAATCAACTGGGCGGCGAGCATGGCGTTGGCCGGCTGGATCTGGTGGAAAACCGCTACGTCGGCATGAAATCGCGGGGATGCTACGAAACCCCCGGCGGCACGATCATGCTCAAGGCGCACCGAGCCATGGAGTCGTTGACTCTGGATCGGGAGGTGGCGCACCTCAAGGATGATCTGATGCCGCGCTACGCCAGTCTGGTCTACAACGGCTACTGGTGGAGTCCCGAACGGAAGATGTTGCAGACCTTGATCGATGCGTCACAGACTCCAGTGAACGGGGTCGTGCGGGTCAAGCTCTATAAGGGTAATGTCATTGTGGCCGGCCGCAAATCGGACGACAGCCTGTTTGACATGAATATTGCCACGTTTGAGGACGACGCCGGCGCTTACGACCAGAAAGATGCAAGCGGCTTCATCAAGCTCAACGCGCTACGGATGCGGATTGCGGCATCGAAAGGGCGGCGGTAAATCAGCAAGCCGGCGAGTCCCGGTGACGCGCTGGCTTCAACCACTTATTCCTGTTGTTCAGAGAGAAAAATCATGCGCATTCTCCACACCATGCTAAGAACGGGCAATCTGGATCGTTCGATTCAGTTTTACACCGAAATCCTGGGCATGAAGTTGCTACGCCGAGAAGACTATCCCGGTGGTGAGTTTACCCTGGCGTTCCTGGGCTATGGGGATGAATCCAACCATACAGTCATCGAATTGACCTACAATTGGGGCGTAGATCATTACGAGATCGGCGCCGGTTATGGGCATATCGCGATTGAGGTCGATGATGTCTACCAAGCTGCTGCGGAAGTGAAAACCCGGGGCGGCAAAATTTTGCGTGAAGCCGGACCCATGAATGCAGGGATAACGATTATCGCGTTTATCGAGGACCCTGATGGCTATCCGATTGAGTTGATTGGAAAAAAGTAAACATCGAAAACCACTGTCAGGAGAATAGCTTGGCTAAGCCTAACTACCAGTACGAAAAGCGCCAGAAAGATCTCGCCAAGAAAAAGAAGCAGGAAGAGAAACAGCAAGAGAAGCGCCAACGCAAGGACAAGAGCAATGTTTCGCCGGATGAGACGCCAAACCCGGAATCGTCGCCGGAAGCGTGAATTGCAGGTTGATAATAAAAAGCCGGCTTGCGCCGGCTTTTTATTGACTGCTAAAGCGTGGCTTTAGCAGCCACGCTGACCCAGGCTTCAGGCTGCTTCAGCAACTTTCCACAGCTCGGGAGCCTTTTCGACGCGCTTCCCGAACTCCTGGCGCTGAGCTTCGAGTTCCGGCGGCAACTTCTCGCCAAACTTCTCGAAGAAGCCCTTGATCTCCTCGATCTCACTGGCCGCTTCGGCGCGGTTGATGTTGGTGATCGCTTCGAACTGCTCCTTGGTGAAGGCCAGACCTTCCAGGTCCAGATCTTCGTAGCGCGGCATCAGACCGAACGAGCTTTCCACAGCGCCAACCTGACCGTTAACACGTTCCACGATCCACTTGAGAACCCGCATGTTCTGACCGTAGCCGGGCCAGGCGAATTTGCCATTAGCGTCTTTGCGGAACCAGTTGGTCCGGAAGATCATGGGCAGTTTGAGGCCGGGCTTCTTGCCCATGTTGATCCAGTGGCCCCAATACGCCGCCATGTTGTAGCCGCAGAACGGCAGCATGGCGAAAGGATCGCGCCGAATGCCGGTTACGCCGATGGCCGCTGCGGTGGCTTCGGAACCCATGGTGGCCGCCATGAACACGCCGTGGTTCCAGTCATAAGCCTGGTAGACCAGCGGGAAGGTCTTGGACAAGCGACCGCCGAAGATGAAGGCTGAAATCGGCACGCCGGCGGGATCTTCCCAGGCCGGGTCGATGGTCGGGCATTGCCCAGCGGGCGCCGTAAAGCGGGAATTGGCGTGCGCGCCCACCCGACCACAGTCCGGCGTCCAGTCATTGCCCTGCCAGTCGATGCCGTGCGCCGGCGGCTCCACGCCCATGCCTTCCCACCAGACATCGCCGTCGTCGGTCAGCACGACATTGGTGAAGATCGCATTGGCCTTGATTGACTCCATCGCCATGGGGTTGGAATCGTAGGAGGTGCCGGGAGCGACGCCGAAGAAGCCGGCTTCCGGGTTGATGGCGCGCAGCGAGCCGTCGGCCGTGGGCTTGATCCAGGCGATGTCATCGCCGACGGTCAGCGCCTTCCAGTTGCCAAAGCCCTTGGGCGGGACGATCATAGCCAGGTTGGTCTTGCCGCAGGCGCTGGGGAAGGCCGCTGCGACGTAGGTCTTGTCGCCCTTGGGCGATTCGAGACCGAGAATGAGCATGTGCTCGGCCAACCAACCTTCGTCGCGCGCCATCGCCGAGGCGATGCGCAGCGCCAGGCACTTCTTGCCCAGCAGAGCGTTGCCGCCGTAACCCGAACCATAGGACCAGATTTCACGGGTTTCAGGGAAATGGACAATGGCTTTGCGGCCGATGTCCGGCTCGCACGGCCACGGCACGTCTTTCTGACCGGGAGCCAGCGGCGCGCCGACCGAATGCACGCACGGCACAAAAAAGCCGTCGCTGCCTAGTGCGTCGAGGACCTTGCTGCCCATGCGCGTCATGATCTTCATGTTGACCACGACATAAGCCGAATCGGTAATCTCGATACCGATTTGGGCGATAGGGCTGCCAATGGGACCCATGCTGAAGGGGATAACATACAGAGTGCGGCCCTTCATACAGCCGTTCATCAGCTCTTTCAACTGCGCCCGCATTTCATCCGGCGGCGCCCAGTTGTTGGTCGGGCCGGCATCTTCTTTGTTCAGGCTGCAAATGAAGGTGCGGTCTTCAACCCGCGCCACATCGGACGGATGCGAGCGGGCAAGAAAAGAATTGGGCCGCTTCTCCGGGTTTAGCTTGGTGAAGGTTCCAGAAGCAACCATTTCGGCGCACAACCGATCGTATTCTTCCTGCGAGCCGTCGCACCAGACGATACGATCAGGCTGGGTCAGGGCGGCGATCTCGTCGACCCAACTCAACAATTTGGCGTTACTGGTCCGATTTTTACCATCGTGAGTGATTGCCATCTTATAGACTCTCCTCTGTTTGTTTAATCAAGCGTGGTGGGTTTGAAGAGCTGCTGAGCGGGGGTGTGAAGCCACAGTCTGCGCTGGATATTGACCGGGCGCGACCCTGGCCGATCCGGTTCCACTATGCTGCATAAGGTTATCATCAAGCGGGCCAGGTTGCTACCGGGATGATGGGGGTTGAGACAGAAGCCGTAACAACTCGCTTATCCAATCCACTGGTTCAGTGTAGAATCTTTCTGTAATAATTAACCAATTTCAACTTGGAGGGCGCTCCCGATGTCTCCCGCATACCAGCCGCTTGCATTTCATCACCTGGAATCCGGCGCCGGGTATTTTCGCCCAAAGCAATCCCTCCCTGATCAGGTCACCACCGACGATCCCGCCCTGTCGGTCATGACCGATCTCAGCCGGGTGACCGCTTACGCTACTGAACTGGCGACTCCACTGAGCAAGGCGCTGGAAATTATGGTTAAGCGTGGAGTGCGTTTGTTATTGGTGCAGGACGCCGACCGACAAATCATCGGGTTGATCACCAGTCGCGACATTGAAGGGGAAAAGCCGGATCGCATCCTGACCAAGGCGGGCGGCGCCTGGGAAGATTTGTTGGTCGCCGATATCATGACCCTGAAGCCCAAGCTGGAGGTGTTGCTGATGGAGGACGTGGCGGAAGCGCGAGTGGGGGATATCATCGCTACCCTGCGACAAATCAACCGCCAGCACGCGATGGTGTTAGATATCCATCCTGAAACCGGTCAACCAGCGGTGCGCGGCATCTTTTCATTGTCGCAGATTGGTCTGTTGTTGGGATTGGATATCGATCCGGCGTCGCATCCGACAGTTTTTGCCGATCTGGAGCGGGCAGGGATTGATTACCCCATCGCCAGCGCTGATCTGTTGCCGTAGCCTATCGGGCTTTCAGCGTTGAAAAAGCGCCTGTTCCAGCGTCTCCCGTAAATGCTGGACATCGACGTCGCCGGCGATGACGCCTTGCCCCAGTTCGCGCAGCAGAATCAGTCGCAACTGACCGTCCTTCACCTTTTTGTCCACCGCCATCAGCCGCAGAAAATCTTCAGGCGTCAATACCGGCGGTGGTTTCAACGGCAAGTGGGCGCGAGCCAGCAGAACCTGCACTCGCTCCACCTGCATCGGACTCAGCCAGCCCAGTCGCGCTGACAGATCCGCCGCCATGATCATTCCCGCCGCCACCGCCTCGCCATGCAGCCATTCCCCATAGCCCATGCCGGTTTCAATCGCATGGCCGAAGGTATGGCCGAGATTGAGCAAGGCCCGCTCGCCTGTTTCCCGTTCATCGGCGGCGACGATCTCCGCCTTGTTGCGGCAAGAGCGCTCAATCGCTTCGCTCAATGCAGCGTCGTCACGGGCCAGCAAGGCATCCATCTTCGCTTCCAGCCATTCCAGAAACGGCAGATCGCGGATAAATCCGTACTTGATCACCTCGGCCAGGCCCGCGCTGAGTTCGCGATCCGGCAGGGTCGCCAATGTGTCGGTATCGGCCAATACGCACTGCGGTTGATAAAATGCGCCGATCATATTTTTGCCGAGCGGGTGATTGACCGCCGTCTTGCCGCCGACCGAGGAATCCACCTGAGCCAGCAACGTGGTGGGAATTTGAATGAACGGAACGCCGCGCTGATAGCAGGCGGCGGCGAAACCGGCCAGATCGCCGATCACCCCGCCGCCGAGGGCGATGATGGCGCAATGCCGGTCGAAACGATGATTCAACAGTGCGGTAAAGACTTCGTTGAGCGTGTCCAGCGTCTTGTACTGCTCGCCATCGGGCAGAATCACGGCTTCATGACGCAATCCGTTCAGCGCCGCACGCACCGGTTCCAGATACAGCGGGGCGACCGTGCTATTGCTGACGACCAGCGCTTGCCGTCCGGCAATATGGGCGCGCAGCAGTTCAGGTTGTTCCAGCAGACCGGGGCCGATGTAGATCGGATAGCGGCGGTCGCCGAGTTCGACGTATAGGGTTTTCATAGAGCGGGAAGGAGCCACGCGCTATCCTCCTGAAGATGGTTGAGAATCCGCTGGACAATCGCCCGTGGCGACTGGCCGTCACTGGCGACCGTCAGATCGGCGACATCCCGATATAAAGGATCGCGCGCCTTAAACAACGCTTCCAGGCGGGCGCGGGGATCGGCGGTTTGCAATAACGGGCGATGATGGTCATGGCGGGTGCGGCAAAGCTGTTCGTTCACCGAGGTATGCAGATAGACGACGAAACCGCGCCCCACCAGACAGCGACGGTTATTCGGGTCGAGGATTGCGCCGCCGCCGGTGGCCAGGACAATGGCGGGCCGCTGAGTCAATTCAGCAATCACCGCTTTCTCGCGGATGCGAAACCCGGCCTCGCCCTCTACCGCGAAAATCAGAGGAATACTGGCGCCGGCGCGTTGCTCAATCTCCTGATCGCTGTCAAGAAAATCCCGCCGCAGCGCCTGCGCCAGTCGGCGGCCGATGGTGGTTTTGCCCGCGCCCATCGGCCCGACCAGGAAAATCCGGGGAATGGCATTCAGCGGCATCGTGCGCTCCTGGGAATCATGTGGGAATCATGCTTGAAAAATCACTAGACTTTGAGGCCGTCATCAAATGATAACAATATCGAAACCCACTGTGAGAGATTGACCTGATGAACATACCGGATGAACGACTGAACGATGCGCTGGACGCCCTTCGCGAACACTTGCAGGGAACCGCGCATGGTTTAGCCACCCTGCGCGAAACCAGCCACAATGACGGGCAGCGCCTCGGTCAACTCACGGCGGATGTGGAAACGCTTCGTCAGGAACTGCAAGGCATTCGACAGAATAACTCGGAGTTGGAGAGGAGTCTGCGGACCCAGTTAGCCAAAGCCCAGGAGCAACTGGATACGCATACCCGCACCCTCGCCACATTCACTGAACGCACGCAAATCCAAAGCCAGGAGACCCGCGAACAGCTTCAAACGCTCACTGGCCTCCATCAGCAGGAACAGTCCCAGCGGGAAAACGCGCTGACGACGCTGAGTCAATTGAACGAGCGCGCCAGCAGCCTTGAACAGCAGATCAATGCGAACCAGACGCGGGTCGCCGATACGCTGCGCGTCGATCAGAGCCGGCTGGCGGCGCTCGAAAAGTGGCTGACGACGCAGGCGGAACAGTTTGGCCGGTTCGATCCGATTCTACGCGAGTTGCATGGCGAACTGGTTTCAGCGCACCAGCGGTTGGCGGCGCTGGAGTCAGCCGGGATCGCGGAAAAGCAGGAAGAGTATGAGCAACGTCTGAGCAAAGCGGAACAACACGTTCATCACCAGTCGGATGCCCTGGGTGAAATTCAGCAAGTCCTGGAACAGTTAGCGGTCCAGGCGCCGGCGACCGCCAAACGCAACCGGCAAATGATGGGCGGACTCGCCGCCGTCGGCGTGATCATTATTGTACTGCTGGTTATTCTGGCGGTCGGCTGAGGCGGGCCGCGCAACACGGCTACCATGACAGCGAGGCGCGGGCTATACTAAATTTCGCAACAACCTTTCCATTCACTCCCCACCAATGAGGAATTATTCAAATGGCGCAGCTCAAACCTGGCGTTGTCACGGGCAAAGATTATCTGACTCTGGTCGCCGCCGCGAAGGCTGGCGGCTATGCCCTGCCAGCGATTAACGTCTCCAGCAGCAGCACGATTAACGCGGTTTTGGAGGCCGCAGCCAAGAATCAGGCCGACGTGATTATCCAGCTCTCCAACGGCGGCGCGCAGTTCTACGCCGGCCAGGGCCTGAAGGACGGCGCTAAGGCCAAGGTGCTGGGCGCGGTGTCGGCGGCGTTGCATACGCACCTGCTAGCGGAACACTATGGCGTGTGTGTGGTGCTGCACACCGACCATGCTAACAAGAGCCTGATTCCCTGGGTTGACGCCCTGCTGGATCATGGCGAGGCGTACTTCAAGGAGCACGGCAAACCCTTGTTCAGCTCGCACATGCTCGACCTTTCAGAAGAAAGCATGGAGTTCAATCTGGACGAATGCGCCCGGGTTCTCAAGCGCATGGCCCCGTTGAACATGAGCCTGGAGATTGAACTGGGCGTGACCGGCGGCGAAGAGGACGGCATTGGCAGCGAACTGGAAGAAAGCGCGGACAATTCCCATCTGTACACCCAGCCGGAAGATGTGCTGCAAGCCTATGACCGGCTATCGCCCATTGGCCATTTCTCGGTAGCCGCCTCGTTCGGCAACGTGCATGGCGTTTACAAGCCTGGCAATGTGCAACTGCGCCCGGAAATCCTGAAGAATTCCCAGGCGTTGATCGAAAAGCAGCACAAGACCGCTGGGAAGCCGCTGAATCTGGTGTTCCACGGCGGCTCTGGTTCAGAGAAGGACAAGATCACCGAAGCCGTCGGCTATGGCGTGTTCAAGATGAACATCGACACGGACCTGCAATTCGCCTATTCCGAAGCGATTGGCAAGTTTGTGACCGAGAACCCCAAAGCTTTCCTGTATCAGGTTGATCCGGAAACTGACAAGCCCTACAAGAAATTCTATGACCCGCGCAAGTATCTGCGGCTGGCCGAGCAGAACATGGTGGCCCGGTTGAACGAAGCCTTTGAAGATCTTGGCTCCAAGGGCAAGTCGCTGGCCCTGTAATCGTTAAAAAACCCTCTTTCCCTGTCCAGGGAGAGAGGGTGCGGATCACAGTCAAGGCTTAACATCGCCAGCCGTTGCCTGCGCCAGCCATCCTCCGAATCGCCTGCCAGAAATAAATCAATGCTGACGATGCTGGCTCAACCGCCGTTCCACCCCTCGGAACAAGCGCGCCAGCCCGAAACATAGCAAAAAATACAGCATGGCTACGGTCAGCCAGACCTCAAACACCCGCCCGGAAGACACCGCCAACTCTGTACCCGTAAACGTCAGTTCCTGAATGGAAATCAGTGAAATCAATGACGAATCCTTGATCAGCGAAATGAACTGGCCGGCCAGTGGCGGGATCATCTTCTCCACTGCCTGCGGCAATACGATTTCACTTAGCACCTGGCCGGAATGCATTCCTAGCGCCCGTGCGGCTTCCGACTGCCCTTTGGGAACCGCCTCAATGCCGGCGCGAACGATCTCCGCGATGTAGGCGCCCTCGAACATTGCCAGGCAAATCAGCCCGGACAGGAAATTCAGCAGCAGTTCGGGCGGGCCGAACAACCAGGCCAGGACCCGCAAGGTTTCCGGACTGGCGGCGGCGATCCGGTCTTCCACATTGAGCAATGGCATGATCTGGCCGCTGATGAAAAAATAGAAAATAAAAATGAACACCAATGGCGGAATATTGCGAATCAACTCGACATAGGCGCGGCTGATCAGCCGCAGAAACAAGCTGCGGGCGACCCGGCACACGCCGACGACTCCACCGATCAGTGCCGCCAGCAATCCGCTCCACAGGGCCAGCCGCACCGTCGCCAGAAAACCCTGCCCGAGTAAATTCAATATCCACTTTCCTGATTCAGCGTCCTGGCGCACGAAATAGCCGGGGATGAGTTGCCAATTCCAGTTGTAATGGAAATGGAATTGCGCCCGGTAGAAAACATAACCGACCAGGCCTAGCCCAACCGCCAGAATCAACCCATCCAGCCAGCCAAAACGCAGTTTCTGCGGCGGCATGATTGATTCAGTGTCCGGCGCTGGGCGCTGGCAGGCGGCGCTCCAGCCAACTGACCAGCAGCGATAGACTGGTGGTCAGCGCCAGATAGAGGGCGGCGACGGTGAACCAGAGTTCAAAGGTCATGAACGTGTCAGCGATCAGGTTACGACCTTCGGTAGTCAAATCAGCGACGGCGATGACGCTGACCAGGGCCGAGTGTTTGATCAACGACACCGCCAGACCGGTCAACGGCGGCAGCACCAAACGAATGGCCTGCGGCAGAATAATAAAGCGATGAACCTTGGGGGAGGACAGACCGAGCGCGTGTCCCGCCTCCCACTGGCCTCCGGGAATGGCCTCGATGCCGGCGCGGAAAATTTCCGCAGCGAAGGCACCCTCGAAAATCGCCAGCGCCAGAACCGCCGCGACAAAGCGATCCAGACCGAGAATCGGGGCCAGGATGAAATAAACCAAATAAAGCTGTACTAACAAAGGGGTGTTGCGGACGATTTCGACATAGATACGCGCTACGGCATGGCCGGCCCAGGAGGTGGAGCGTTGCAACAGCGCTGCCGCCAGTCCAAAAAACACGGTGAGCAACAAACTCCAGCCGGTGAGTTCCAGGGTGACGCCCAGCCCGCGCAACAGGGGGCCAGCATAGAACACGTCATCCTCGATGCGGTAGAGATACTGGGGAATCCGATACCATTGCCAGTTGTAGTGCAGAGCGCCGGCGCCCTCGACAATCAGCCAGCCCAGTCCCGACAGCACAGCCAGAAACGCCAGGGTATCGAACGCCCGCCGCCAGCGACGCCGGCGTAAACGGGGTATCGTGCTTATACTCATGGCTGGCAAGCATACCGATCCCGCTTGCTGCTGTCATGGCTGGCGGTTTTTTCTGATCCGTGGAAAAGCAGTTTCGGTTGAGGGCAATCTGATCACAACTGATCTTTCGAGAGGCATATCCCATGAAAAATCGTTTATTAACTTTGCTGACCACCGTGGCTCTGGCCCTGGCCCTGGCGCTACTCCTGCCGCCCCTGGCGAACGCCCAGAAATTCAATCAGGAACTGGCTGCCGGCAGTGTGCTGGAAACCATCAAAAAGCGCGGCGCAATCAAGGTCGGCATGTCCACTTTTATCCCCTGGGCGATGCGCGACAAGGACGGCAAGCTGATCGGTTACGAAATCGACGTTGCGACACGGTTGGCTGAGGATATGGGCGTGAAAGTCGAATTTGTCCCCACGGCCTGGGATGGCATTATCCCGGCCCTGCTGACCGGCAAATTTGACATCATCATTGGCGGCATGTCGATCACCCCGGAACGCAACCTGACCGTCAACTTCACCATGTCTTACGCCAACTCCGGCACGCACATGGTGGCGCATAAGGAAGTGGCGGCGGGCTTTAGCGCCCTCGAAGATTTCAATAAGCCTGAAGTCGTGCTGACGGCGCGGCGCGGCGCAACCCCGGCGACCGCCGCCAAGCGCTTGATGCCTAAAGCCACGCTCCGGCAATTTGACGAAGATGCGTTGGCCCTGCAAGAAGTGCTGAATGGTAAGGCCCACGCTTTCATCACCAGCACCCCGACCCCGGCCTTTGAGGCATTGAAGCATCCCGACAAGCTGTTCCTGCCCATTGCGGAACCGTTCGTGCAGGGCGCGGAAGGTTTCGCCCTGCGCAAAGGCGATCCCGACGCGCTGAATTTCTTCAATAACTGGGTGATGCTGCGCCAGCAGGACGGCTGGTTGAAAGAACGCCACGACTACTGGTTCAAAACCCGTGATTGGGCAGGGCAGGTCGTGGAATAGGCAAAACGGAGCGTCCGGCTATCACTGAATGAGTTGCTGGATTTCCTTGGCGCTCCAGCGTAGCGCCCGGCTTTGCAAGCGACCGAGCGCCAGCAGCAGGGCAATGGCCGCATTAGGGTAGGCCTGCCGCAACTGGTTGAAATCGGCCCGGTTGAGCACCTGCAACTCGGTCGGTCGAACCGCCACGGCTTCGGCGGCGCGCGGGCCGGGGTCGAGAAAGGCGACATCGCCAAACACGGTGCCTGGTCCATAAATCGCCAGTCGCTTGTGACGATCCGCCGTTGCGGCCAGGCGAATATCAATTCGCCCGCGCAGCACCAGATACAATTCCGCACCGATGTCGCCCGCCGCAAACAGCCGCTCACCACTGTCCAGTTCGCGCATTCGGAGTACTGCGGCGAATTCAGCCAGTTCTATGGGCTGCATATCGCGGCATAGATCCAGTTCAGCCAGATTGATGCGCCGCTCTACGGGTTTAGCGGTCACCCCCAGCGCTTTCAACAAGGCGTTCTCGGCATATTCCAACGCTTGATCAGCGCTGCTGAAGGTGCGGACATTCAGCCGCCCAGGACGCAGGCTGATTTTGCGCAGGGTGCGCTCCACATTCCGCCCCAGACCCAAGTCCTCACGAACCTCGCAAAACAACAGTTCCCCGCCATGCGCTTCCAGCCGCGCCGCGATTTGCTGCAACAAGCGAACGCTGGACAGATCAATCTGCATCACCCGCCGCAAATGCAGGATCACCCAGGCGGGCCGGTCGAGATCGGGCAACATCTCCTCGAACAGTTGATCGGTCTTGGCGAAAAACAGGGTGCCGCGCAATTGGTACATTACAATCCGGTCGCCGTGCTGGGCCAGCCATTCCGCCTGTTCCGCAGGCCGCTGCCGCACCGAAGGCCGCTCGAGAGCGGTCAATCGGCAGTGGATTACCGGCAAATGGCTCTGGGCGCGGATGAACAGCAGAATAGCGATGCTCAGGCCGACGAGCACTGCCGCCATCAGGTCATAACCTACGGTCACGCCGGCGACCAGCAAAGCCACCGCTGCATCCAGACGGGTGCTGGGCCGTCGCGCCCAGGCGATGATATCGGCTTCCAGCAAGTTGACCGCCGAAGCGACGATGATTCCCGCCAGGGCGCTGGTGGGCAGCCATTGCCCGCCCAGACCGGAAAATAGCAGCAGGAGCAGCAGCAGGCCCGCCGTGAACGCCGCCCAACGGCGCGCGCCGGCCTGAACGGCCGTGGCCGTGCCGCCGATGCTGGCGGAACCGGCCATGCCCCCGGCGAGACCGACCGCGATTTGGCCGATGCCCTGAGCCAGCAACTCGCGGCGAGCGTTGTGACGTAACCCGGTGGTCGTATCGGCGAGCACTGAGGCCAGCAGGGTGTTCAGCGATGCAAGGATCGCCAGGGCGAAAGCGGCGTGCAGAATCGCCGGCCAGGGAAGAGTTCGCCAGTCCTCCAGCGGCGGCGTAGTGAGATGGAGTTCAGACAACGCGGGCAGCGCGCCGACAACCCAATGTTCCGGGGAAGTCGGCAGAGGCGCTGCAACGATGATGAACTGGAAAAGCGCCGTACCCGCCAGCAAACCGGCAATGGGGCCTGGAATGTGTGGCGGAAACCGGGGAATCAGCCGGGCCGCGCCGAAGGCGGCGACGGTGACGACGACCGGCAGCCAATGCCACTGGCTCCAGGCGCCCTCGTGATGAAGACCCAGCGATGGCTTGAGCTGAGACTGGATGAGCAGCAACCCGGTGCCAGTGGCAAGACCGGCGATCACTGGATAAGGAATGTATTTCATCAACCGGCCGCCGCCCGCCAAGGCGATCAGCACCTGGATCAGGCCAGCCAGAAAGGTAACAGCGAGCAGGGCGAACACCATGGTGGCCGGCGTCAACCCGGAGGCGTTGAGAATAACGACCGTACCCGCCAGCAACACCATACTGGCGCCGGTTGGCCCGCTGATCACGCCGACCGCGCCGCCGACCGCGCCAGAGATGAGGAGCAGGAGAATTGCGCCGATCAAGCCGGCCAGCGCGCCCGGCGCCGTGCCGAGGAAGGGGGCGAACACGGTCACGCCGAAAGCTGCGGCTTGTGGCAGCACGACAGCAGTGGCGATCAGACTGCCGCGCAGATCAGTGAGCAACGAAGTTGGAATTTTCATACTTCCGCCCGTTCCCGATACAGATCGCTGGATGGAATCCTGGAAAGCCACAACCTCTGGCCTGGTGATGAAGATTTGTCAGAAGCATAGCGAATCAACTGCGATGTGTGGTCATCGGCGATCATGGATATTTATTAGGTATATATAAATAATTTTTTATTCCTTTTTTATGGTTTTGTTTTCCCCTAAACTTACTGTTAAACCATAGTAAATCACTCAGGAATTGATGCCGGATCATTGGTAAGTTATTGATTTTAATAAACCGTGACAGGATAAACCGCGATGAAGGCCAGCGACAAGTACACTGTGGAAACAATTACGGAAATCCGCACCTGGGCGTCCAACCTGTTTTCCTTCAAAACCACCCGTAGCCAGTCCTACCGTTTTATTGCCGGTCAATTCGCCCGGTTGGGCGTCGAGGGCGACAACGATGAGTTGGTGTGGCGGGCCTATTCGATCTGTTCAGCGCCCTACGACGAGTTTCTGGAGTTCTATTCCATCATCGTTCCTGATGGCGCATTCACCTCACGGCTGGCGCAACTGAAGGTCGGCGATCAGGTGCTGGTGGAAAAGAGGAATTACGGTTATTTGACCATAGATCGCTTTGAGTGTGGCAAAGACCTTTGGCTGCTCTCTACCGGCACCGGGCTGGCGCCGTTTCTGTCCATCCTGCAAGAATTTGAGCCGTGGGAAAAGTATGAAAACATCGTGCTGGTGCATAGCGTTCGCTATCGGCATGAATTGGCTTATCAGGAGTTTATTCGCTCGTTCAAGGAAAATGAGTTGTTCGCCGAACATGCGCATAAACTGAAATATGTGCCGGTAGTGACCCGCGAGCAGGCGGAGCGCTCGTTGCTCAATGACCGTATCACCCAACTGTTGACGAATGGCGAACTGGAAGCGCATGTCGGGTTGCCGATTGATCAGGAGCGCTCCCGGGTGATGATCTGCGGCAATCCTGACATGGTGCAGGAAACTCGAGAGCTTTTGATCGAGCGGGGCTTGACCCTCAGCCTGCGCGGCAAGCCGGGTAACTTGGCGGTGGAGAATTATTGGTAGGATCTCGCAAGTTGCGGGCGTCCGGCGCCGGACGCCCCATTCAGACCTTGCAGGCGCTGGCTTGAATAGCGGTTAAAGCGACAGCAAATTTACCGAAAGCCCGACAACGCATGCGGTTATCATTGCGTTTATTTGCGGCCTTTCAAGGGAAAATGCGATGCGCGAGATAAAAGTGGGCTTGATTGGGTACGGGATGGCCGGGCGGGTTTTTCATGCGCCGGTGATTACCGCAGCGCCTTACTTGCGACTGACGCGAGTCGTGGAGCGTCGCAGCCAGACCTCGCGCGAGCGGTATCCTTGGGTGGAAGTGGCGAGTGAGGCGGCCACGCTGTTCGAGGACGAGGAAATTGAATTGGTGGTGGTGGCCACGCCGAGCAGTTCCCACTTCGAGCTGGCCCGCCAGGCTCTTCTAGCCCACAAGCAT